>JAAUYH010207331.1_pt1 | contig 13096 bp, 9 predicted proteins | sample 7278061 | NCBI WGS metagenome assembly JAAUYH01 (sample SAMN14350203, study PRJNA611818) | marine sediment metagenome | isolation source: surface marine sediment (0.6m) | place: French Polynesia: Moorea | collected 2018-08
ATGCTGTTGAGTGGGAACGTCGCAATCGCGCTCGCGCACAGCAGCATCACGACCCAGAACTGCTCCTCGGTGATTGCGCGGCAGTTGCTCGCCGTCACGCGCAGTGTGAACAGCAGCGCGAGCGGCAGGTTGAGGAAGAACACGGCGACACGCGGGACGCAGTCGAGCCACGCGTACGCGGGCGGGAGCGCCACCGCGCGCATGCGAACCTCGCGCCCATCCGCCAGCGCCAGCTTCTGGTGCGTGAGGAACATCGTGCCCGCCAGAATCGCGCTCACCGCCGTGTACACCAGGCACAGCGCCAGCACGACGACGTACACCTTCATGATCCGGTTGATCTGGCGCGAATGCAGCACGTCCAGCTTGTGCACGTCGTTCCCGCAGCTCCCGAACTTGTGCATCTCGATGGTTTCCCCCCGGTCATGCTGGATGGCGAGCACTTTCGAGAACAGCTTCCTTGCCTCCTCCATCCCATCGCACACCACTCGGAATCGAGTTGCCCAGGGGTGACTGTTGGGCGTCCTGCGTGACTACATGGCACACCCCGTTAAACAGGATAACGAATGCACATGGTACTCATGCACAATTACGTCATTGCAATGAATCTGGCACGCCGGAACCAGGCGCTATTTCAAACCATCTGCTTGTCTGCTCCTAAAGACACTATTGCATTGCCAATCGGAAGCGCATTCATGGGTCATGATAATCCGTCATACTCGGGTTGAAGGAAACTGCAACAGGGTGCGTTTTTCGACGATACGCGTTCCGAGAAAGGGAGAAGAACAGAATGGCAGACAGAGGTGGTGGATAGCTAGCCGGAAACGCCACTGTGCTGTCAACCTCCTCAAATACGAGTAATTGCGACAACGGAGGAAGCTTGGTTTTGGGTTTCACGCAGTCAGAGTCCTGCTCTGCTATGTGCTCGCACAGCAGCAGGGCTTCAAGGAAAAGACAGCGCACCGCTGAAGCATGGATATCTTATCAAATCGAAGGCGGTGAAATCGGTGTTCCGTGAACCAGCGGAGAAACACCACAAAACGCCAACATTCTCCTTTCCGAGCGATGAAGCTCCTGTACCATAAGAAATGGGATGTCCCACTTTTCTCTCGCATGGTGGAGAAGCCTCAATAGACAAGTGAAACGTGCATAGCGAGATTAGACCGTCCCACGGTAGGTTTCGAATGCAAAGAGCACCATAGATATTTCGAAACTTGTATGCCTCGTTGCCGCTGCTAACGAGCCGCGCAGCATCTCAAACAGGAACTCGCGAGCGCACTCCGTTATGGGTGCAACCTCATTGCTGAGAGCCGCATTCGTATTAAATTCGATCAGTAACCGCGAAGAACGACAACAAATAAGTTAGAAACTGGCATTCGTAGAACAAAAACCACAAAATGACGTTAGGTATGGCACATCGCCCCTATGTGCGTGCTTCCCCTCCGATTTTGATTACCCGAGTCCTGCATTTAATGGGTCCCCGCACGGCAGCGCACGCAAGCGTCCGCCGCACCCCTGCGCATCGGGCACATGTGCAAAATGATAGCGGGGCCGAGGCGACGGAGCTTTCCCGGCAAGCTAACGGCAGTCACTTTCACCCTCGCGTTCATCGCCGGACACCACATGTACCGCCAGGTCGTGCGCGGGCCGGCATTCACCGCGCCCAAGCCCATCCAGCGCCTGTGCCCGTCGCTGTGCCAGACCGCGGATCGGCGGCGCCCGCGCATGCGCCGCCTGTGCGCCGGCTGCCCCCCTGCCGCGCCGCCGCCCCCGGCGCCGCCGCCCGTGCGCGTGTACGTACAGCCGCTGAGAAACGGCTGGCGCTCGCTGGGCGAGGTCATCCGCGTGCACCAGCCGCTCGCGCTGGCGCCCGCCAGGCGCCACCCGGGCAAAAACAAGGGCAACATCTGGTGTGCCGACTTCTCGGGCGCGCACCCCGTGTCGACGGCCAGCTGCGCGACACTGCTCGCGAAGCAGAGCTGGGAGAATACCGGCGCCTCGTATGACGACGTGCGGGCGCGCACGAACCCTGCGCCGCCGCAACGCTGCGCCCCGGGCACCACAGTTGTAGTAGCGCTGAGCTGGCGCGATTACAACGTGTGCCACATCATGATGAGGCTGCTGCTCGCGCACACGGTGACGCAGCGAGCGCGGCACACGCCGCACTGGCTGCGTGTCCCTGCCGTGAGGCGCGTCGTGGTCCTCGCCGGGAGCGACCAGAATCTGCGGCACTTAACCTCCCCCGCGCGGTTTCACGCCGGTTTCGTGCACGCGCTGTTCACGAATCATGGTGTCCAAGTCGTCATCGTGCGCACGTTGGACGAGGTGGCGAAAAACTACCCCTGCTACGCCACCGCGGTTTTTGTCGGCTCGCATTCGAACCGCTTCGCATTCCCCGACACCGTGCTCGGCGCGAACGCGGGGTACGACCGCGCGAGGCCGGGTGCGAACATGACGTCTCGCCCGCACCCGATTTCCTCCGACGCCCTCGCGCTGCGCGCGCACGTGTTCGGGCCGCGGGCGAAGAAGATGCGCTTCAAGCTGCTGTACGTGTACCGCGGTGGGGGCGCGCGGCGGCGCTGGTCGAAGACCGGGGAGCGCAACATGGACAAGTTGCTGCGCAGGGTGACGCGCGAGACGGGCGCGGAATTCGTGACGTTCAAGCCGAGTCGTGGCGAAACGTTCCACACGCAGGTGGCACATTTCGAAGACGCCTGCGTGATTGTGGGGCTCCATGGTGCAGGGCTGGCGTTGAGCGTGTTCGCCCCGCGCAGTGCGGCGCTCGTCGAAATCGAGCCTGTGTACCACTTCTTGCCGCTCTTCCGAAGCGTGCGCAGCAGCGGAATCGCGTACGACATGATTCAGCTGTCCAACGGCACCATGAACGAGTTCATGTACAGCAGTGACCTCATACCCAAGGATGAGCGCCGCATTGCGACGCTGTTGCGAACGCGCCTGCGTGAGAGGAAACGCATGTTGCAAGCTAAGTCGTGACCTGAAACGCTGTCGTGCTGACAAGGAAGGCTACCACGTGTGTTGTACGCGGACTTGTACCTTGGACGATGCTCGAACTTCGGAGATGGATGTAACAACAATTAACTTACTTTACTACTAAACTCTTGGCGCCTGTGCTGCGGTAGGTAATGACCAGCAAGGTCGAAGCGAAAACCTCGTAAATCATCTGCGTCACACATCGCGCAAAATATTGGTCGCCGAGCATTTCACTTCATCAGTGTCACCGCGCGAAGAACAGGACCATCTCAAGCAGACGCGCTTGAATAGGAATCTATGACGGAGTCATCTTCAGCCTCGATGCTGTGGCTGTAGCCCTCGACCGGCCTCCCTGTTTTGGGCACCAGCTCCGACAGCCCTTGTTGCGATTGCGTATCGTCAGGGTACAGCACAGCCTGCATTTGTTTCTCAACTTGGAAGTTCTCGCGGCGCGCACGCAGCACGGCCAGTTGCACGGCGGTGCGAAGCGACACGCGATTCGGCTCGCGCGGCGCCCTCACCAAACCGATTGATGCCAGCATGTCGGTGAGCTTCCCCTTGATGGCGCGTGCGGTGTTGGCGACAGACAAGTATATCGCCCAAATCGCATGCTTGATGGCCACCATCGCTCGTTGGCTGTGAAACTGACGGTGCGGTGGGCTTATAAAGCACCGGTTCGGCGCACCATGTGATCCCACCGCGAGCTGACGAAGTAACAACATCTGGTTTCGTGTCAATTACGTGTTGAAGCGCTGGTTTTTCCTCTTCGCATTTTGGGTTGTGCGAATTGAATGTGGTACTTGCGTGCGTGCCATTCTCAAACTCGTAAAATGTGAAGGTGCACTTGATCAATTCATTGACGAACTATAATTATCAGCGCCACTAGTCTTTGCTTGTGATGACCTCGTATCCTTGACATTGGTGCGAGTACCATGAAGGCATTGTTATCAGCTTGTGTTCGCTTGTGTGACATAGGGTCAACTGAGAACAGAAAAACGTCCTTGAGAAAGAGTCCCCACTCGGCTTAGTCACAAACAAGCACTAGTTCATTTCCCAGACGTCGCATCTTTACAACAAATTCGAAATGTCACGATGTGCATCTCACGAGCACCTACGGTCTAGTCGGAAGCAAAATGGGACTCGGATGTGCGTTTATTCCTTAACACCAATATTTCAAGTTGTAGGAGTGCTGAGCCTCCCCAAAACAAGTCGATGCGCACCAGTATGCTGGTTTCATCTTGGGAATTGTGTCGAACCATATTCTCATGTGAAGATTTGAAATAAAGTGGGCATGACCTTACGGAATTGGCCATTATTTTCTAACTGCCTTCTCCAACATGAAGATAAGTTCCCCTTATCGTTTCGCAGCGTGGATCGTCACTTTTGCTCAAAGGCTTTTCACATAAACGTAATTTATCGAGGGCTTGTTCGACGGCCAATAATTATTTGTCAAAGAAATGAATCGAATGGAATAATCGTCAGAGAATGGGGTGCTCTGCAGAAAGGCGTACATCATTCGCGATGTTGTTGATAGATAGATCCGACACCATGTAATCAGCGGCGCATGGAATGAGTGATGATCATCAGAATAATCATGCTTTCCACTACTCGGAGTTCATGTCGGGCGTCAGGTTTGCATAGTTGAAACAGTTTGGCATGGGGATAGACGGTATTCAAATCGAGCTATCGCGAGGTATCGATTCGCAGGAGGACTGCGGGGAAGTGATCCGATTTGGCGGGACTGGAAACGATGTGCACAAACTGGATGTGTTGCGGTCGCGACAAATCAATCACATCATGAAACTGTACATTACCGTGTGGGGGTCGTGCATCGCGTACATTGTCATCAGCGCGATTCTGGCATGTACGCTGTTCTTCACTTGGCAGCAATTCAAAGTGCCTGCTAGTGGGCAGCTGCTTCGGATTCGTGCGACACAGTTTCCGTTGTGGTATTCATGGCTCGATTCGACTATCCCAATACTCATGTTTTTTGGCAACCTGTCCCTCGCCCTTGGTTTTACTATTCGCGTCACTCGCAACAATCATCGCCGTATTACCGAGGAACAATTCTGGGTCGTTGTGATGCTTATCACTAGCGCGATCACCACCATTCCCATCGATGAAACACTGAACATCCACGACGAGCTCGTCTTATCGGCGGGTGGCACCGTCAGGAAATGGGCCGCGAATGTGTGGGTACACCGAATACGTGGCTACGTTTTCGTGCTTCAAACTTGGTCGGCTACCGTTTCCTCACTCTTTTATTTGTGGGCTTCCGCGCACACATACGGCATACTGAACAAGACGAACAAAGGACACAGATGGAAGAAGTGGTACTCACACGCACCGAAAATTCTCGCTTTCCTCGTGTATCAAGCTTTGTCACTGTATGGTGCGCTGGCGTGGAACTTTTACGTTGGCAAGATACCTCTCACAACTCTTCCTGCGTTTCTTATCGTGAGCCGCACTATCGGCTACTACCCCACTGGTCGTGTACTGCTGGTGTTTGCATATACGCTACTTGAGAGTTTCTTTCTCATGTCTATTTGGGCACGTGTACTGAAGACGTACAAAGTACTGAATGAAGCAGACTACCTGAAGTACCGCTCGAAACAGATCAGCTTTCGGTTCTTTGTGTTCAATAATGTGTTGTACAACTTTACCGCTACTGTTAGTGAAGTATTCTTGCATGTGGTTGTGCCAAAGAACAAGACACTCATGTACCTGGAAGAGGCACCTCCACTGAGCTTCAACAGTAACCAAGCATGCATCGCTGGGTTGGCCGTATTCAACACCGCCTACTTGGTCATCAGTGCGTACGTTCACTTACCGCCCGAGTCTTCGGGGTTGAAGGGATGGGTTCTTGGCGATGGGAACATGTGCGATCCCGAGAACATATTGGCTAGCAGTGAATCAGTGGTGATGCCGCTCACTCTAAAGGCGCGAGAAATGTCGCGTACCTCTGTATCGGTATCGTCGTTCCTATCAGTGGGGAGTCAACATCGTGATAGTGTCGTGATGGAAACTCACTGTGAGCTGTTCAACTTCGCTTGGTTGGCGTACGAGTGGCATCGAATGCCAGAATTACTCGACGACACTTCGTACATGGTGAAGAAATACATCTACTGCAGGGAAAAGGATGTTCATGTATTGGTCATCGACTGTGTCGATCGTATTGTAGTCTCTTTCAAGGGAACCACATCACTGAAAAACATCAAGACTGATCTTCGCATAATGCCGGTTCCTTTGCACGAGTAAGTTGTCGCGTTTGGGAGTATCTTGTTTTATACTAACTTTTTTGATTCCAGATACTTACCAACAATCGGCTCCGATATTCAAGAAGAACTGTCAGATGTCATGAATTCGGCGGAGTGGACTGCAGCCTTCACGCACGCTGGATTCACAGAAGCGTACACTATGATATGTGGAGAGCTCATGGATACGCTGGGCTCTATGATGCGAAAAGAGAAACGCACTGTGATGCTTACCGGGCACTCGCTCGGCGGGGCTCTAGCCACACTTTGCGCGCTGGATGTGCGTCTCAGCTTGGGGCTCGACGACGACGAAATCCTGACCGTGAGTTTCGGCGCGCCTAGGTGTGGGAACTCGAATTTTCAAATAGTGTACGACAAGTTGATTCCGCTTCATTGGCGTGTGTGCTTGAACAGAGACCTGATCACTGGGCTGCCGAAGTTTGGCTATATTCATTCGGGAAGATGCGTCCTTTTGACCACGAACGGAAAGATGTACGTCGACCCAAGCCATCTCGATTACATGCTCATGACAGCGGAAGTTCAGAGCACCTACTTTCATAAGAAGCCTGCTTACATGATTGCGTTGAAAGCGTTTTGTAAGAGACACCTCAAGAGCTATCAGCCTCAATTTTGGAGCTTTCCCATTCCTGTCGAGTATAGATCGTTGTGGAAGGATGTCAATGAGTCGTTAAGAGGTGACTCCAGAAGTAGTACACCTTAAATAAAATGAACCTTTGGAAATCGAAAAACTCACAATTATCGTGGTTTTTGACTGCTGGGGGTTGGGGTAAAATGATGCATAGTGAGTTTTGAGTTCAGTACTCAATTTGCGTTGTGCACCATCAACCAAATGTTAGAAATTTCATGTGTATGTTGCATGTTGCATTTTTGGGATGTAAATTTAAATCGAATACTATGGAACAAATAATTTAACCTCAGAATGGCAAAAATAATTTTATTCTCCATTTTCTCCGATGCAAATTGAATATTAAGTCAATGATTTTTGCGCAATCAATTGCCATTACTGTTTACATAAATAATGTTAGAGGAAGATGTTCGACGCATTCTTGAGGTATGAAGCAAGTTGAAAAGTAGGTGCCTATTGCGATGTAAGTTCAGCATGAATGTTAAAACAAGAATACTTGGAGCAAACCGTCCATATCTCAATTGATTATTTGTAAGAATTTATACTAAATTTTCCTCACAACATGGCTAATATTGATAATTTACTGAATGAAATATCCATAAATTCAGTAATTTTACAAATGAAAATATATTTCACAACAAGATTTAACATCGTTGACGAAAAAAGCAAGCAAAATTCTTTAAGCTGGAGGTCAAGGAACGGAGCTACCACAATATTTTGCATTGCAGATCTGAGGAGGGAGAGTCGCATATTTTCTCTGGTCTTCAAAATGCTTGCGTTTCATGTGCGAAATTTTCACTCCTACAGCCAGTTCGAAAACGTTTAAGAATCTCGAAGGTTGTCTTGCTTTTGTATTAATATTCTGCTTGCGACCTATTTATACGGATCGTTTAACAACTATGTATTTTGATTAACTTATATGGTAAAAAGTCTGTGGTGATCAGCACACTGCAGTCTAGAAGCTACCTAGCCACGGGAAATTATTGCGAACCCGAGAGCTACCTATTGAAATAAAGAATTTCTCTTCTGGTACAGCTAGAATCAAAGCGAGCCAGGAAAATGGCCTTTTCATTGACTTGACACTCAAGTCGAAGTCCTAGACCCTGATATCTGTTTCAACTGGCAAAATTGTCGGTTTCAATCTGTTAGTTAATTGAAGCACATCTTCTATGAACTTTTAACTGCAGGCACTACTCTGCGAATGTATTTCTGACATGCACGATACATTTAGACACATGAAATTCTACGAGATTATTCTCTCGTATCATCCAGAGCATTCTATGTCACTGAGAGAGAAGTGTTTTCTTAGAGTAGTAGAAGCATACGAAATGAATGAAGATCAAAAAGTAATGCAAGCACTTCCCAGTTTAAATCTTTACTGGATCAAGTAGACTTCAAATTCTGCTGAAGTCGGTTTCCGAAGATGATGTCAGTCAAAATGCTGAACTTAGTTCAGTCGAAAATTTTTTTGCGTCGTGGTGAAAAGATAAATTTGAATTTGAGACACTCAGGATGCTCGAATATTAAATGCGGGACGCTAGTCATATCCAAAGTTGGCTAAACATGACTGAGAAGTATGTGGTCTGTTTGAATGCTCAGCACAACTCAGTCTCTACAGTTTCGACTCGAATAGAAATTTAAGATTTGCCTATTTTTTGAAGTCATCTATACTTATTTCAAACTTTTCAGATTCGTGACACAAAAAGCTCATACATAGATTGCGTAACCAAATTATTACAAGCATTAATCTTTACTCTGCATGGCATTCTATTACATGTCATACAAACATCAGTCGATGAAAACATTTTATGAAGTATGCCATTGCAAGTACTCGGTAGTCTGAGTTCTAAAATTCGTTCTTCACAATTTTAGAGAGATTATATGTGTCGGTTATTGATTACCTGGTTTAGAAACTGCCTTAATTATAACTTAGGTAATTCGTTAATTTGACAATAACTCTTCCATATAATTTAAGAAGCGGTTTGCATTATATTCTACCGTCGACTCTTTTCCGAACAGCTGAAGCTTAATCCAACAAAATAGAAATACAAGCTGCAGATAAACCTTTACAAAAGCCAACTCTTTAGAGTCCGAAAATCCAAACAAGATCAACAGTTTTCGGGCATAATGTAGAATTGTAATTAGTTTCATACCTTTCGTGACTTGTGCCCATGTAGGGGTTTATCTATATGTGTTTTCTTGTTGAATATTTTCTTATGTGAATATGCAGTTGATTAATTAATCTATGATCGAATTTGCTGATTTGTAAGTCAATCATTTTTTTCCATTTCGACTTGCCCAAACTATTTCGTAAGCTACACTGGCTTGTTTTTATACGGCAGTATTTCGGTTTAATGGTACGTTATCGGAGGATGGATATCGGACTCTCTACATATGACATTTCAATTCATTCTAATCTAAAACAATATAGAATGAATAACGTGCTCAACTGATGTTTGCTGTGATTCTTTGAACTTTGTATAAAAATAAATTCTTGGTGTCGGTTTCATGGAGTATTTTCAATCACACTTGAAACTTCGATGAATTTCAATAATATGGTAACTGAATACGGGTTTAGAAGCTGTTTCACTAGAAAATTTGATCCAAACGATACTGAAATAAATAATTGTTTTCTAGCTTTGAGTGAAATAAATAAATATGAATATAGTATTGAAACAAAATACATTATTTAGAACGTCTGATAGATGTGAAATACAAGTCGAAGTATGCAGCTTTGCCTGCCGAGAGTTTCCTTCAATGGACAACTCTATGAATCTACTGAGCGCGGAAGAGTGGAACGGGCTCAATGAGACTGCTATGACTCGTTGACGATTCGCAACAAGTTGATCTTTGTCACAAATCTCGGCGTGATAGCAGAAATTTTCCACCCGAGATCATAGCCAACCCACTGTTTCAAATGCAACCGTAGTCGAAATCAAGCTATGCTGCCTTTGCATCTTTCCTACTGCTTAAATACACAGCCTCCACATGGTATACGCTATTCTGACGCCGGTCTCCTTATCAACCGTCTCGTACGACGGCACACACGGAACTGCAGCAGGCCACTTTCTTTCAGGGAACAAGACAGAATCGTTCTATGCTGAACTATTTGCCCCGGATCAAGTACAGTTCCTCGAAGGTTTTATAGTCTTCTACTGCGGAGATTGCATTCCTTTGACTTTGTCAGAATTCAAAGGACTGGAGTTCTGGAAAAAGTATTGAGGATCGTCTTAGAATCGAATAAACATTAGGAGCATTACTTTGCCAGTTGCCGAAACACGGAACTATTCGGCTTAGTTCGATCATGCTGTAACCAACTGGTGAAGAGCTAGACTAATGTTCTCTGTCTCTTCTTTCTCGGTTTCCTACTGGAACATTATCATTTAACTTTCTGCGCCAACAACGCTACAGGCAGATGGATTCAAAATGAGAGAACTTGCATACCTTGAGTTTGGGTGGATTCTGTTCTTCGGAAGATATAGAATACCAGTCGTCAGGCATGAAGTACATGCTGTTTGCTATGTTCATCATCTTGCATTTCAGCTTGAAATAGAGAGCAGATCTACGTGGCAGTCATATTGTGAACATTATTGTTCAGATACGGAAGCTTAGAAGCTCACGATTGACCAAAAGAAATAAAATCGAGGGTGCCTTGTAGAGAAAGCAATTTAGTTGATTGAGTTTGTTGGCCAGGTCCAATATTACGATCTCGCTTTCAGATATTTTTAACACATACACTGTAGTTTTGCATACACTCTACAATAGTGGAAGCTTCAAAGAATTTTCATACCAACTGATTTATTGCACTCGAATGCTACGGGCCTGCAAGAATGCTTTTGAAACAACACGATGTGAAATTAATCTGACTCATTTGCAGATCACCAGGATTTTTCACTCGTAGGTGATTTGGGATCTACAATGCTTTGCAAGGTGAACAAATAGATTGGTGGGTTGAGATTGCTCGTTATTCGAGGTGGTAAAGTACAATCAAGCAATTCCGGAAGTCAATTCGAGTTTTCCAAATATAAGTGAACATTTTCTGCCACAAGCGCACTGACAAGGATCTAGTATGAGAAAAGACATAGGCCTGCTGAAATACGGACATTCATTTGCATATCGAAGGATTAACTCGATCATTCCCTCTCTCTGAGTTGCTGGAATTCAGAAACAGAAAAAAGCCTTTTGCACGACTGTTTTTCTTCTCATATTAGCCGTCGCTTCGTCAAACAAACAAAGCCATTTGATAAGTGCATGCGTTGTCGGCCACGTCCTTTATCTTTATATAAACTCCTCAAACCTCACTTTCCTTCATTTCATCCCCAACGCCCGGCAGAGCAACGACTCTAATTCATCAAGGTCATTCTCAACATGGCCAACAACGGAGAAAATACATTGCCGCCCCCGTCTTCCTCGGGATCGAACATGATCGACGACTGCCTGTTGATTCGAGCGCTGAAAGAAGGTCATAAGGCGTTGTGGAAAGTATCAGCTGGTGCTCTTGTGAGTGTTCTTTCAGCCGGAGAGGCTGACGCTGATACGGTTGAATGGCAACCTACTGCTTTTAGATCTCTTTGTAGTGAGAGACGTAAAAAGGCACTCAATCGAGCTCAGCTTCTCGATCACTGGAAACAGTAATTGCCTTCAGTCTCATTCAATGCACCCCACTTTCAATTCACAGTTAACAAGGGAACTCAGGAATGTATTCAAGATGGGTAAAATCATAAGTTTTAGTTTATCTTTTCATTCTTCCTTGAACAAACTGATGTTTCTTACAAGCAAATCTCAGATTTAGAAAAGTAAAGTTAGACAACGTTTGATTTGCTGCATTTGCACCCGATAATTTGTCTCCTCAAGTCGTTGGGTCGACAGTTGTTGCCGTGAAAGCGCACATCCATTCCGAACCCATATCATCGGCCTGTCCATCGCGTATCCTGGGTCTTGGACTACCGTGACTTTGGTCCTGTAGTCTGGAAACAACTAATTCCTGTACTTACCACTGATTGAGACGTACAGTTGTGTTAAGTTTGGAACGATTGGTGTGTATTGTAGAAATTTGTGTATTCCAGTCTAGCCACTTCAAATATAGTGATAGAACACAATAGTGTTGCTGTTGCAGATCGGGTTTTGGCTCTAATTATCTGCTGGATTGAGTAGAATAAACGAATATTTTGTTATTCACTTCCAGCAATTGATCGCATTGCATCCTTTTCGCTCGTGCTTAGCGGCATCAACAATAGTGCTAATCTGATTCTATTCGCATAGGAATTATTCAGATTATCGTCTTCGATTCTTTGTTGTACTCTCGAACACTCTTTTGCTCATGGAATGGCATAATTGCCATTCATACGACTTCATGCCTTTCACCAAATACACTCGATCGCTAATATAACCTCAGATAATTGAAGAGAGTTGAGAAATAAATTAACTGAGACTGATAGGTAGCTTCAGTCAAATAAAACCCTAGCAGACCAAGTCCGGATAGATAAGGGGACGAAGACCAGAACTTTTGCAAATTTCAAGTATTTGAGTGATAGAATTCTCATTTCTAACTGGACGAACCCAAACAATACACAGAGACGCCTACAGTTTTTTGGATGGAAATCCAATTATTCGATTATTACTGCTCGACAAATGCAATAATCTGAGTACACGCTTTACAACATGAATCATCCCTCTTTTGTATATAGTTTTGTTCTTGCAATTTCATTTGAGTGCTCAAATCATAGCATCGCAAAGGTGAAAAGAATAACTTCGCTAGGTTTCGAGCACCTATTGTTGTAATGCTAATAGCCAGCTTTGCCGTGCTTCTGATATAGATTCCATTGTTGATTAGTGCACCACAATTAAAGCACAGATAACAGCTGACTGGAAAATTACAGCCATCTGGTTATTATCTGAAGTATGCAAAAATTTTTAGATCATAGAAAGAATGCAGTAGGAAGTAAATTATTACACCATAATATTGTATTGGTTGTCGCAAGACCTGCGAGGGCCTTGGTTGCAACCCGATAAGGGATGCGTTGTATAGCAGCGGGTCGACGGACCAGGCTCCTTCTACACGGTTGCATCGCCGCCGGTAGGAGACCAAGTGCCTGACGTACCTGTGGACACACTCGAAAGAGTAACCCCAAAATGAGAGGCTCGAAGATAGAATCCTCTTGGTACGCCGAATGGCAAACACTGTAGTTGTACTAGTTGATAATCCATC
>JAAUYH010017796.1_pt1 | contig 13095 bp, 8 predicted proteins | sample 7278061 | NCBI WGS metagenome assembly JAAUYH01 (sample SAMN14350203, study PRJNA611818) | marine sediment metagenome | isolation source: surface marine sediment (0.6m) | place: French Polynesia: Moorea | collected 2018-08
GAGTGATACAAAATTTATCCCTTCTTCTTCGTTATTTCCGATTCTACTTAACTGCTTCCGTTTTCCTTTTATTCTTTTTAATTAATATGTTTTTATATCCGCCTAGCAATTTCTATTTTTCAATTCCTACTTTTAATGATAGGAAAGAACTGTTTCCTGCAGATGCACATGAACGTAGACTTCCGATGGTTTATCATAATCTGCGACATTTTGGGATTATAATTTAGACACAATTCCAACGTGTACGATCTGTACTTTAACGGCGATGTAAGCACTGCTTAGACTGTCAGCACCCTAGACGTGACTTCTGCTGAGGGCGTAGCTCATCGTTCGGGAACACGCCGTCCTGCCAGCAAGCTGACACTGTCCACTCTCCATTACCAGTGCAATGCTTCCATCATACTACTGTTGTCATCTTTATGAATCCTTCCCGATTTCGATTTCTCGGTCACTGGCATACTCGCCTGAGCCTTACTCCCGTCGTCCCCTCAATGAGCTTCAACTGTTACGGAAACAATTCGTGAGTCAATAATTTGATACAATGACCAGTTCTTCGAAGAAGCAAGTGATCAGGAGCAGTTTTGGAAGACTTGGCGACGCATTGACCCTATTTCCAAATGTTATCCTCTCACGTTCGCGTCACTCTACGACAAGGCTAAGTGTTCTCAACCATCACATCGAAGCTGATATGTTTTGAATTGGTGATGAACTTACAGTATACTGAATTGATGGAGGAACACGGTATTCCGTAGCAACATGATTAAAATTTCATTATTGAACTTCGGGTAACAAACTTTACACGGTGTACAACTGTTTTTGCAGCGGACGGCCAACTAACTATTTTTCAATGTGGGTTTTGTATGTTTGCAAGAAGCCCAGAATTAATGCAAAGATAGCAGCAAAAAGAAATCTCAGTTAAGTCTTGCTTTTCGAACGATATCATTCACCTATTTGTCAGATTTTTGACAAGTTAAGAATCAAACGTCTTAAAATTTCGAAAGATGAAAGGATTGCCCCAAATGTATATGCAGTGCATAACATTCAATGAGTGATGAAAGTGGGTCAAAAGCTTTTCTCTTCGTACAAAATCTACGACTATGATTGTTTATTTGAGTTTTTCATCCAAGAAAACGATTCGTGTAAGAAACAAATTGCAAATATTACGATAAGCAGCTTAGGGTTTACTATGGAAACAACGCAAGTTCCAGCGAAAGTGTTTTGAAACAATGTACATTCCATTAACGAATCTGCAGCACTGGATAGAGACGACTGCCAGATGTTTATGGACTTCGCCAATAGTTGAGGCCGAGCACGATTCACACTTAGATAAAACAAAGAACGATTGGTTATGTGATCGAAAAAGGTCCTCCAAATTCGAAAATTAAAACTGATTGCCAAACTACGATCAAGCTGTACTTTCGCCACTGATATTCAGAATGCATCAAATCAAGGCAAGCAAGACTGCCTTGTAACTCTCTGTCATGTTCATCTTGACAAGACTATAATCATCAAAGAAGGTACGACAATCTCGCGTGATTTCAGTAGCTTAGCTCCACATTAAATAACAGCACTAGAATTGAATTCCGTAGTCGACGCGTTAATCAAGCATATATACAGAGTGATGAAACAGTTCATAGTCACTTTTTGTTTAGCCAAAAAGGAAAGAACATGCTGCGGAAAAGAGGATGCCTCAAGATCTATTAAGGAAGAAATAAACTCCACCAGGCCTCGTAAAATGACTTCGGTACAGATTAGACACATTCAAAAGGTATCGGATGAACGATTTGACTTTGATGTCATCAGCTTCCCATATTCGTCTATTTTTTAATCGTTCAGATGGAAATTTTACAGATAGAAGCTGTACAAGATTTGGAATCAAACAATTATACCTTGAAGAACCATCTGCGAGGTTTGGATCCAATCAGAGACATGGAAAACTATCCGTAAATTTAAATGGTACATGAATCGGAAAGAGTAATTAAGATGCGTATACTATACATCGAAATGATTTCTGCTAGAGTACTGAAGGGTTGCAAAGTGACATAATCTTCGATGAATCCGATAAAGTCGTGAAAAATACTGACCAAGCAAAAAACTGGCGTAAACAGACTATACACGCCAATGCTAACAATTTTAACTCGACTAGTCTATACCGTATCGACCAACAGACATCATATCTTTGCGTGATATAAAATTGAAAATAGTATCAAAGAGAATTATAGAATGAAAAGACAAGTGAGAGGTGAATTTCTCTGAGTTTATAATAATTAAAGAGAGATTGAGTGTTAAGGCAAGACACAGTAACTATGAAAAAACGGATATTCTTCACATACCTTATTGCTTATGGTGTTTTGTCTTGATTGATTCGTAAATGCTAGAGTTTGCGTTGTTCAATGATGCGTATTTGTTGTATTACTTTCAAAATTCGCCGAATAATGTCTCCGACGGATACGCTTTGTTCAATATCATTAATCAAAATTCCTATTCTACAATTTTGGGCAATTATTCAACTCGTTCAGTGATATACCGTGTTAAATCGTTGCTCGATCTCTGCTCCCAGACTAAATTTCTTATTGCTGTATCTCTTTCAGCTCTCACTAGTGTTACCTGATTCAAAATAAAACTGAAATCGAGACGATTCCGCCGTAACTTCGCCGTTCAACGAGTTGATATACGACAAGCCGAAGAGAGCGTTGTATTCTGTCTATTTCTGTAGTTCTGAATAAATGAATTCTCGCAGTCGTTGCGTGGTGCTGGAAATTCTGCGAGCCTAGCATCGTAGGAGAATATGATAGTATTCGATCTATAGGCTTCCTGCCGCCTTACATTTAACTCCAGATTCCTCCTGACAATTTTACTATTGGAAAGCAAAGAAAGGCGCAGAACTATTGTCTATATCTTGATTTATCGGGCTCTTGAACGGGCGAAGTTCGAAATCGCACCTCGTCGTCTTTCCGTACCAACAAAAGCAGCTTTCTGACGCTGCAGCATGAATCAAAGTTAGAATTTTAGGACACATTGGTAAAAATATTAAGAAAGTCTGGAACCTCGATTCGTTTCGCAAAATAGTTGATATTCAGTTGAAATCGGCAGATTACTGAAAGACTAGTGCCACTTATTGCCCCATACTTTGACACTAACGAATAAAAATTTGATCTAATGGAGTCTGAGTAAAAAAATTAAAAGCTTGCTTTCGTGATTTGAACTGGAGATAAATCTCGAAATCGTACTACATTTTGAAGTTATATTCAAGAGGTATGATTTCTTGAAGTATGCAATGGATACTCCAAAAATTCTCTCATTAACCTGGTTCTTAGATTGTCAGTAGTGCTAATTAATGGGAAAAACACGGCACTGTTCTGTAGCCAATGTCTTTCTGCATAGTATCCCTACATGATCTCAAGATATGACTAATTACATTCAATAAATCACAACATTCTAAGTTATCCGATATTCCCTTCGAAAGCGGAAACATCATATATCTCATAACAGTAGGTTGAGTACATCCCAAGAGTGATTATCTTTTTCGCGATGGCACTGCAATAAATATAACACAAATAAGTTAAACTCATGTTACCGCTTCAAGCATGGTACAAAATTTCTATTCAAACACAAATTCCATTATAATTGAGATTTTTCCTGTGATTCGAATAGTGAATTTGGTGCAGAACAATAAGAATTACATGGCGAAGAGCACACGCACCGGCAGACAATGATGTGCCCTGATTTTTCTTTTGTCTAGAGAAATTTTATGAAACGCACAAGCGCTATGTAATTAAAACTGAAGGCCACGAAAAGTTAAAGAGCTCCATTTGGGTGTTAAGAGTGAGAGTTTTAATGTTCCTTTCCGGACTAAGGGAGAATGCGGTAATTGAAAACTTTCCTATTGTTGCTATCAGCAATATGACAAAGCCAGAATTTTTGTGCATAAATTTGCATGATCTTTTACACTAGCCTTAGATTGCGAGACAGTCGCTCCTTAGTACTTAAATATCAAACGATAATGATTCGGTTTAACAAGAAGTCGCATCGTTACATGCAAAGCTGATTCATTTTTTATATTCCATTCAATGCGTCAAGCGTAAAGCGCGTCAAAACTTCTTGCCGTTTAATAAATTTAAACTAGACATGAAACAGCTAACCATACGAGAAACATTTTCAAATGTATATTTAAACCTAAACCGAACAATGAAAGAACTTTTCCCTTCAATTTTAAAATGTTGATCAGATTTCGTTTGTGTGCATCAGACGGAAAAAGGATGACGACAGCCGAATATTTTGGGTGAGTAGAATTTATTGAAAGGACCTGAATTCACTTTTTGTTTGCTCTACAGGAGAAGTATGATGAATTCTAGGGAAGTTGTTGGACACGGATAAATACCTATTTCGAAATTTTTGCAGAACTTGACAGATATGAAATTGACATTGAAGAAAAATCAAAGATACTTTTGGTATCATATAGCGCGGTTTTTTTGACTGTGTCAGTATCGTATATCTGCAGCCACGCATTCAAATTCTTGTAAATTTTTTGCGAGACACACAACCAAACGCCTCCTGCCGTTTTGAATGACCAAAAAATACGCTAACTTCTAAGAAGAATTGGCCGTGTATTTGACAACAAAGCCATCAAGAAAATTGCAGTTCGATGCTTTTCGATTAGTTATGATATAGGGTGCATGGTCGAAACTCTTGGCCTATTAATCTTTCAAGCAGATTAAATATCTAAGTGACAGTCAGACTGCACACCGTAAGAATTGGTACGAACTGTAGAATTCGGACCCAAGTTCCTAAAAACATGTAGCTGTTTCAATGTCCTGCTGGTTTGACACTGAAAAATCGGAAAAGCCGTAAGCAAGTGATGCTCATCTTTTCTAAGTCAACTAGTAGATCTGCATTCCGTGTTGCAGAAAAAATAATGTGCCTTTATATAGGGAAACCTAATAAAATAATCAAATTACTACTAGTACCTAAAATTTTGGTGCTCTAAGAACTTTTAGTGTGAGCCCTGCCTAAATGTATTTAATTCACGGAAAAATCTATTTCGAACCCTAACTACTACGGCTAGTCTGCATTGCTGCTTTGAAACAATCTACAAGAATAACTATAAGACTTAGTTATCGGGATGTTTTAAAAATGATTATACTGTAGATCCTTCAATGGCAAAAAAATCTTGCAATAATCTCTCTTTTTGAGTTTTCGTCAGACCAGCTATGCAAATTGTTCGAGATATGTGTGCAAAATGCTTCTGCTTGAATTTTCCTAAGATATTCAGCGTGATACATCATACATTTGATTGGCGCAGTCTGAATATTTGCGCTGTTCTCTCATCAGCTTAAATTTCTATTCGTCCTTATTTTTTACAAAAACAATTAATCTGAAGGTCTACATACTGCATGAGTTCTGTTTGTTAGAAAAACCGATAGAACACGGCAATATTTTTAAATAAACGCTATTTTATACCTCAAATTATTAGGTTTTGCATTAATCGAATTACAAGCTGTTTCCTGACGTTTTCATGGTTTGTTAGAGTAACCGTTTATATGCATCCATGTCTGAGCTGTAGATTATGATTGACGATTCTGATTGCCTTACGAAGGATCCGAGTCCAAGTTCAAAAAACCGAAAGAGCCGAAAGAGAAGCAGACCAAATTTAAGTTGTGAAACATCAGGATCTTTCGAACGTACAATGATTGCTTCCGCACATGAGAATTTTTCCACAAGTACTCCAGATTATGTATTTTTAAGTATTTCATTACATTCCTACTAGTTTCATCGGAATGATTTTCGAAGCAAGCTATTGGTATTTTCTTTCTAGATTCAGTAATAGCACCAGACAAGGTCGTAATTACATTTCCGATTTTTTGCGACCGCAGGCATTACATTTGCAAAGAATAAAAGACTGGAGCATTTCTTTGTCTGAACGTCTCATTGCATGCAACTCCTTCGTCTGATTTTGCATTGTCTTCGACGTAATCAGGTCTGCTAAAGATTTACGTACAATTTTCTCTATCCAGCAAGCGAAGAGATGAGTGATACTCACCAGATTCGTGCGGACCTCAGGCGGAACCAAATAGTTGGATATTTCGTACGCAGTCGAGAGAGATAAACAGAAGGAGCGAGAGCAGAGTAAGTGAGTTTGTAATAGAGAATGCGTAACGATGATGTATCATGCGTTGAGAAAACATGAAAAAGCAGATAGGATGGACTGAAAGGAGAAAGATGAGCAAGGTGAATGAGAGAAAGGAGCAGAGCGAGTGTCTGATAGCAAGCACAAGAATAAGTGGTAGATTGGGCATGAAGCGCGGTATGAAATTTGATTGCTATGAGACAGAGTACTTGAAACATAGTATTAAAGTTCAATTAGACATTACCCACGCCACTAAGTATAGCGAAACTGTTTAGAGTACTCAGAAACTTGAATTGAAGATTTCTATTTTTATGAGACCTTCCGACGCTATTCCTATTATTCTATTTCTCTGGAATCCATGTGATCTATTTTCGACTGATTATTTATTTGGAGTGCCGTCGTCACCCTTTATTTATGTAATTTCGGCCTAGTACTCACACTTAGGCTTCTATGTTCGAGGCGGGAGTAATCGGGGCACACGGAGTTCTTAGAAGAAAGTTTATTGCTGGAACACCAGTGCTTAGGTCACACCTTTTCAGTTGATTGATTGTTCTTACTGCTATATTACTTTGCGTTGTGGCACACTACGAAACTGTATACCTACCGCATTCCGTCTGTCACTTACGTTGAGTGTTCGGAATTCAATCCCCTGAGATTCCAAGAGCTCCGCACTACATCGTTCAAGACAGTTCAGCTAGATCAGTGATACAGACCAATCGACCGGATCCTACAGGTCACGTTTTGCTATACAGCCCAGGAAAGTACGTAAAGCAATCCTAGTTGATATTCCAATTGTGTTCGTAGAAGTAAAAACAGTCTGTGTAAGTTGGACGTAGCGATAAGATGGTTAATTAGAAACAGATCCGAAGGGAACCGAACAGAAACGAATTATTTTTCATGAATGTCGATCGTCATTTTACAACAAACAGTGATGAGCATGAATAGATGCAGCGTAGTGATGCACAGTGAGATCTATAATGTTGAGCAGGTTGAGAATTGTTTGCTTGTTCTCTAATATTTTTGAAAATTTTTGATGAGAGCAGATAACTCTTCAAGCCATCATGTTTGAGTACGTAGCCCATCTATATCTGTACAGAATATGAGATACAAACAACAAGAACGCTTGAAAATTTGAAAAATAATAGAAGGAAGCAAGTGAATTGGTGAACAACCCACTTTTCTTCGTAATATTGTTCAACAAGTTCGAATTCACTTCAGTTCTGAATCTTTACTGAGCAACCAAAATCATAATAACGGCACCCCTGCCATGGAAATCATGTTGTTAACATTTTTCCTCTCACTGAAGGCTGCAAAATAGTTTGTTGGAACCAAATGTCTGGAAAGTCGGAAAGTATTACTGCAAGGGGAAAATTAACAGAATGTCAATAGAAAACTAACAAAATACGTCCCAGGAAAAATGATTATTGAGACTCACATGCCGTAAGAAAAAGGCATGTCTCTCAATACAAAAAGCTAGACTGATATAATGTGTATCCTGCCGACCAAAAAGTTGAATGATACTCGGAAGATTGTGTGATTCCCACGAAAAGAATATTTTTCCAGGTTATATGATTTGATCTTACGTCAGATTCTATCGTTTACGATCGCCAACATGCATGCAAGTAACTTTTCTCTAATTCTCTGAAAGTTTGAAGGTTTGAAGGTTTGGCGAAGTTATTCGATATTTTAACGGGCGTTCGCCCGTTTTTGACTTCTACAGCTGCTGCCGCCGGTTTATACAACCCTAACCTTTCCATTTTATCCGTGCTCAGTTTGTCAAACATTTGCTTCCATGCCATTCTAGCGCGAAGGACAATATCACAACACACCAAATGATCCATAACCAACACCACGATTAACACCTTTTGCAAGAGCACCTACACCGCCATCATCATCTACAACAGTCTCTTCAAGTATCAGCTCCTTCATCTACACTTCCGATTTGATTCTCTTGCCAAATGCATAGTCCTCTCTCTGTATAAACTAAATATACTGACAGCTGCTCCACTCAACACGACGTGATTGTGCTCGATGCACCAAACATCGAGCATCTTATTCCAAAAATCACACATATCAAATATTGCAAGGGCCAAGATGCCGCGCTCCTAAGCTATGCTCGAGAAAAGCTGCTCATGTGTAGTGTCCTGGAACGCTAAAGAGATATCAGATACGAAGCTCTCGCGAGCAATCTTGTAGTAGTCTGCGACTGAGCATTAGGCTGCTCGTGAACATGTGACGGTAGCGATTATAGGGATAAACCGGTCCCGATAGCATCACGGTGGATCTTTTCTCTAGTATCAAACAAACGTCCGAACATTCAGGGAAGTAGTCTCAACGCATTCGAACATCACATGTTCACAGGCTTTTACTGTCATAGGTTGAGTATTGTACCTGTTTGGGACATATCCATTGTAGTTCCACAAATCACTTTGATTATAATTGTAATCAATTTCTATCGTATTGTACAATATCTTTACATTTCTAGATCGGTTTTCTACGAATTATCTCAATTTTCTCCAGATTAGGTGGCCTATTTTACATTGATTCAGATCATTTGCAGGTAAGGATATTAAAGAGTGTTCTTATCTAGAACTTTAGACAGACGGAAGGCAAAGACGAATACCAGAAGACTGATTGCGCTTGTCTCAGATGCTTTTCTAAAATGGCTGTAGACATTCTACGATTGTACTGAATGTAGACAAGGACGCGAAGACTTACAATTGATGTTTGGAAGGTGGACGATAGGACAACTCTGAGGTACTTAGCTTAAAAGCTTGTAGAGGCTGCAGTGCTCATTAATGCTGACAGCGTTTACTACGGTTTTGCCTGCCATAAAAGCAAGGCGGAGGGTTCCTGAACCTTTACACTAGTTGCTTAGCTATATAGGTTAGCTTTAATCATCAATTCCAAATGGAACATGAACGATCACACTGTGGCCATAGACTTGAATGGCTAAAAACCACTAAATAAACATAGATTATTAAGTAGAGATGTGGAGCCACAGTATCATAAAGTAGCAAACCAATACAAAGTTCATTATTGCGTGTAACGTCCTTGAGGCTTCTAAGATTCTGTGATCGGTGAGGAATCTGCGCCTGAAGCCCACTGTCATCTAGATCTAAAGATAGCAGTCAGCGGTAAGCACTGTACCGCTATCAACTGTATGTCCGAATTTATGGTGGTTAACTTGCCAGGCAGTTCGTGCAGCAGTGCCGTACACACTATAGTTCGTTAGGTTTAAAGTAGACTAATAGAAAAAAGGTTTATCGTATATCAGATCTAATTACCGTTGAGATTTAGTTAAACATAGAATATTAGGTTTTAAGACGAACAGCTAGCTTGGACTAGGTCTAGTCTGTTACATTTCCCAACCCACTCAACTTGTTTTTTTTGTACCCTTACGTACAACACTTACCATGCCTCAACCTTAAATTCCCGGAGTAATGTTGTGCTAGATTGGATACCCAAAAAACGCAGTCTATTCTGACCTGATTGAATCTAGTTACCTGAAATTGTGAGTTGAGGTATTTACGCAATTAACGATGACCTCTCTCGACCATGTTGCACCGAAAAGGAAGAAATCGACAGAAGCTTATTCAGTATGGACCTGTTGATCTCAGATGTGTGTTATTACGGTGAGGTACCAGTAGTTCAGTGTGGCAGACCTGCGTTGTTTCACCCAGTAGAAATAATTGTAATTGCGTCCCATGCCTACCTTTCCATTACAGAAGCAAGTGCAAGCACTGCGCAATACATATTGGTCTAATGCAGTTCAGTACATACCATTTCTGTATTTGATTTTCTCAAGTTTTTCGTGGAAAAAATAGTCTGCGAAGATTACAGTACAGATGTAATGATTCCTGACAAATAGATGAAGGAAGAAAAGAACGTAACCAAGCAATGTTTCTTGAGTGCTCCCATAAATTGGATATGCGAGCTCGATGGGAATATATGCGAATTTTAGGCCAGATGAAACATCGATTATAGCAAAACTACCTGTTTATTTTTCAGTATTGGTATTATTCGGCGCTGCCGCTCTGGATTTGATGAAACTTTTAGAGGTCTTGTTTCTCTTTCTATGCAAAAACTGCTTCAGGCTTGGTGTATAGGTCTGCTGCTGTGAGCTATTAAAGTTCCAGTTGTACTTATACATTGGGTCGATTAGTCCTTTGAAAGCTGTCGATTCCAAGATTCATGTAACTACTAAACACAAAAGGGACGAATGTTGACTTAAATTGCACTAAAGCTCGATTTTTTTGAGGTTTTCGCACCTGCTAGTTTGGAGAGAACGATTATGTAGAAATATTGGGGTATGCAAATTTTACAGAAGGAATATTTGAATTATGAATCAGCGAATCTAAATCAGATTTATGTAATATATCAGTTGTCATTTACGGGCTTATGAAACGATTTTCGTCTGGTATTATAGAGTTCAAATTTGTACCAGACGTTTTTCACCCTCTCAAAATCCAGATAAAGACCTTCAAATTATTTCACCGTCGTAGTTTTGCATGCTCTAAATGAAATTAAAGCGCAATGAAATTTCATGCATGCATGCATGTATGGAATAGACTATGTTAGTTGCGTGCGTGAAGTTCATAACGACAATAAAATGAACCCAGAAGCTTTCACCTATTTGCAAGCGTCGTAAAATGAAACTCTCCATTGACTATGTTTCAATACTTTTCCGCACACTCAAGTTATTAAGCCGTGATAGTCTATTTGGTTTTTGAATATTCATATACGACAATAGAACTGATAAGCTGCATATGTAGTACTTCTAGAAACTACTCTGTGCCTGTTAAAACGAATGTGCATTACAATTTTCCCTATCAATGTAATTGTGTCATGGTTTCTCATTGTTTCTTTCATATCTCAAGCCAATCCTCCTTCTTTCGAAACAATAATAAAGATAGCTAATCGTCTAACACACTTCTCAATATGCGAATACGATTGATTCGTGGACATCGCAGATCTCTACACAACGCATAGTTGATGTTCTTGTCTAATAGTACGCATGTACATGTATAGTTTTCGCTTCTCATTATCTTTCTTTAAAAATCTTTAGCCATCAATGGGAGTCTTCGCTTCCTATTTCGGGTATAGCTAGATCAATGATAGTAAATACTAGTAATTGCTACATGATATTTTCACTGTATTCTCCTGTTAGATTCATGACCATGCATAAAATTTGTTTCACTATGAAACCGAACATTATCAACCGAAAATGAATTCAAGTACATGTAAGAGAATCCAACGCCTGAGCCGTTCCTTCCTAAGTAAAAATAGTACAAACAGTATTTGAAAAGGAACTGAGTTCGAACTATGAAAACCGTATTTGGATTATCAGTTCCTTTCGGGCGGATGAAATGAGTTGCAATTCAACACCACCTCGCACAGAAACTTGCTAAACAATTTACTTCTTGTTGCATGCTCTGAATCTACCAGATCCGTAGGTAGATAGTACTTGTTAATATCGTTGTATTGTACTATTCTATTGCTCTCACAAAGCCAATGAGATGGTGGACCGCCCCCGGTGAAGGTCGAGGAAGATGCTTGTAGAGACAAAGAACAGTTGCCAAATTTTCGATGAAAACGAAAAATGCTAGTGGGTCACTGGAAACACAGGTTTTTAAAATAATTCATTGCGCGGAACTCGAGTGAAAATAATAATCTTTGGACATAATCAAAAACATTTAATCACATATACACAAAGCCAGTCTATCGGGTCTGCACACAGTTACGTGAGGGTTCTTAAATTCGTTTCGATGGGATGCATGGAAGAAAATTATGGTTGGCGCGCTGCAGAAAATTTCTACTAACTCATCAGCAGAAACCTATAAAGCGAAGACAGCGCAATTGACTACTCTGGTGGTGCCAAAAATGAACTGAAAGCGGCATACAGGGTGATCATAAAACTTGTAGCACATTTTGTTTGTTTATAGAAGGAAGGTAAACAATGCTTCATCTCATTTTATTACAATTCATTTGGTTACTTCGGAAGTTTTTTCATGAATTTTTCGTATTCCTGGAAATAAAGTTAGAGATTTCAAGTCACAACTGTCGGCGATGTACTTTTTCGCATTCACAACGCAACAAAAAGTGAAATTCGTAACTTAGTACATCAAATCACATTCTATTACGAAGATACGAAATTTAGACAGAAACACTTGTATGCAACAATATCTTACGTTTAGTTGAAAACTTTGATCCTGAAGGAAATGTTCGAAACACGAAAGGCCACTGAAAACTCGAGTAACCCAGCAAACCTTGAATCGAATTAGTTACTACTTCAAATTTCACTCTGGAGGCTACATACGGAGACCAGATAGAGATCTATTGATTTCTAACCCAACAATTCGCGAAAATTCTAAAAAAATTTATCCGTATGTTTCAGTACAAAACAACTTAATTTCAACAATCACATGACGCTGATTAGATTGAAAGAGTCGAGTTTACACAGTGGTGCAAGCTGAAGATGCTCTGGAATTCCAGCTTTTACGTGTCATAGTTTTTCCGATGAAGGAGTTCCTCGTGTTTCGGGAATTTCGAATAACCAGAATACTAGTAATAGTGAAACAGAAGGGATTGGATTGTTCAAATAAATGAACAGAATAGTGAAAAATAAGTATACGGTGAGCAATAAGTGCTGGAGGTGTTTTAGACTCAGATTACATAGGAAATGAAACAGTCCGAAATGAAGATTATTGCGAGTTATTAGATGCATACATTCAATCAAAATTGGAGGTGAATTACTCGAGCCATAAGAAGTATATCGCAAAATACGATCAAGAACGTAAAGAAAAACTGATAAATCGTTATGATGCTATTATAATACGAAAAAATTATTTCAAAGAGATTATTTGCAGTCATTGCTTGAAACATGATGGGCTGCTTCATTATGCTACGTTAACTAATCAAATCATGAATTTCAAACTTTCGTTTCATATGCGAGCGAAATTTGTCGC
>JAAUYH010203272.1_pt1 | contig 13095 bp, 11 predicted proteins | sample 7278061 | NCBI WGS metagenome assembly JAAUYH01 (sample SAMN14350203, study PRJNA611818) | marine sediment metagenome | isolation source: surface marine sediment (0.6m) | place: French Polynesia: Moorea | collected 2018-08
AAAGGCACCAATCAAAGATACAGGAATAGCGATCGCCGGAATAATCGTGGTGCGCCAGTCTTGCAAAAAGATAAAAATAATCAAAACTACCAGTAAAATTGCTTGCACCAGAGTCTTAATTACCTCAGTCATCGATACCTGCACAAACTCAGTGGTATCCAGGGCAATTTCATAATTCATTCCTGGGGGAAAGTCCTGAGATAATTCGGCGATCTTTTCTTTAACAGCACTACCCACATCTAAAGCATTACTACCAGGCAATTGAAAGATACCCAACCCTACCGCAGGCTTACCTTTGAATTCCGCCGAGGTATCGTAGTTTTCTGCCCCTAGTTCAGCACGTCCGATATCCTTTAACTTAATCAGGTTGCCATTCTCTCCTATCCCAACTACCAGATTGTCAAATTCCCTAGCACTGGTTAATCTGCCCGAAGCACGGAGGATGAACTCGAATTTCTGATCGTCAGGGGAAGGTTGTTTCCCGATACTACCTGCACCAACCTGAATGTTTTGCTCTTCCAGGGCATCAACTACATCTCGCGAACTCAAACTACGGGCAGCTAGGGCATCAGGATCGAGCCAGAGGCGCATGGCGTATTTTCTTTCACCAAAAACAATCGCTCTACCTACCCCCTCAATTCTTTGCACCTGATCGAGCAAATAAAGGTCTAAATAGTTACTGAGAAACAGATCGTCATATTCGCCATTCTTAGCATAGAAAGCAATACCCAACAGTAAATCTGGTGAAGATTTTTGAACAGTTACACCAGTCTGCTGCACCGACGCTGGTAGCTGAGGTTCAGACAAGGCTACTCTATTCTGGACGTTAACTTGAGCAATATCGCGGTCTGTATCTGGGGGAAAAGAAACAACTATATTACTTACACCGTCATTGCTGGTATTAGAAGACATATAGCTCATGCCCTCTACACCATTAATTTCTCGCTCCACAATAGTGGTAACATTCGTCTCGGCAGTTTCCGCATCTGCACCAATATAGTTAGTATTCACTTCCACTTGGATTGGTGCTACCTGAGGCAATTGAGAGATCGGCAACATAGGAATACTGATTCCCCCAATTAGCACGATGATAGCTGCACATACCGTCGTTAAGACTGGTCTTTTAATAAAGGTGTCGGCGATACTCAAGATCATTTTGATTATTAGTTATTAGTTATTAGTCATTAGTCATTAGTCACTGAATTTCTTGGCTAGTAAGGGTTTCTTCTGCAGGGTTAATTGGATTACCATCGGCAAGATTGAGAATACCATAAGTAATCAGGCGATCGCCCGACTCTAAACCGGAGATAACTTGATAAGATTGACCTTGAATTGCTCCCAGTTCCACCGGGCGTTGCTGGGCAACTAAGGCAGTGGAACCGTCCTCCTGTTGGGTTTCTTGGGCAACAAAGACAAAAGTTTTCCCTGCAATGCGAGATACTGCCTCGGTGGGAATTAAAATTCCTGGTTGTTCTGACCAGATAATTCTCACTCTGGCAAAGCTATCGTCTTTTAATTTACCGTTGTTATTAAAGGCTGCTTTAACTAGAATCGCCTGACTACTGCGGTCTGTTTTGGGCGAAATAAAGCTAATATCTCCCTCGGTGAGCGCTTTTCCTTGACGATCAATAATTTCCACGGGCAAACCAATGGCTAGACGAGAAGCTTGTTCTACAGGAACACCAATGTTTAGCTCCAGGGCATCATCTTGGATAATGCTGGTTACTTCGTCTCCTGCTTCTAAGTAGTCACCTACTTTGGGGACGATATTGCCGACGATGCCATCTATCGGTGCCACAATCCGATTAAAATGTAAATTTTCCGTTGCCACTCCTACCTGCGCCTCTGCTTGTCTCAGAGATGCTTGTTGACCAGCGATCGCCGATCTGGCGGAGGCGACTCTTTCTTGGGCGGCATTTAGAGCTTTCTGACTGGAATTTAACGCTGCACGCAGAGCGTCTGTTTGTGCTTTGGCAGCATTGATATCCCTGGTGCGATCGTCTAAAGTTTGTTGTGATTGCGCCCCTTCCTGCACCAGAAACTCAGTCCTGGTCATATTGGTGTTGGCTAATTCTAACTCCGCCTCTTGCTCTCGCAAATCTGCCCGACTCTGTTCTACTGAGGCTTCTGCACTGGCAACTTCTGCTTCGGCTACTCTTAATTCTGCTTCAGCATTGCTGAGATTAGCTCGTCGAATATTGACTTCTGACTCAGCTGCGGCAACTTCACCCTGTTCTCGATTAAGTTGTAACTGAACAATTAATTCACCTTGCTTAACTTGATCTCCTTCCTGCACAGCAATTTCTAGTACTCTCCCATCCACTCTAGGAGCAAGAGCCACTCTTTGTTTAGCTTCTAAGCTGCCGATGAATTCTACACTGGATTGAACATTACTGCTGCCTAAATCTTTAATCTCTACGGGAACTGCTGGTGGAGGTGCTTGGGCTTCTAATTTTTGTTTGCCACAACTGGTTAAAGTCAAAATTAGTAGTGATGCACCGAGAATTTTGCTGGGAATAGCACTTTTTGGTGACATAGTAGTATGAATAAATATTAAGATTTAAGTCTATCTTTACTATGACTCATATGGACTCTTTTTTGCAACTAGGTACAATTTAGTTATATAGTTACCCTATGGTATCCATAGATCAACAAGAACCCTTGCTAAATGAGAACTGCCCTGTACGTCAACTAATTAATATTGTTGGCGACAAATGGACATTACCAGTCCTATATGTTCTGAAACAAGACACTAAACGCTATAGTGAATTGCAAAGAGAAATACCAGGTATTTCTAAGAAAATGTTAACTCAAACCTTAAGAAGATTAGAGTCAGACAACATCATAAAGCGCAAAGTCTATCCTGTCGTCCCTCCCAAGACAGAGTACAATTTAACGGCGTTTGGTCGCGAACTGATTAAACCCTTAGAAGTACTGGCAGATTGGGCATGGGAGCATCAAGTCCAATTACAGCAAATATGCGATCGCCGTAATGAAGATAACGCTAAAAAATAACCCTAAAAAATCATGAATCGTTAACAACTAGCAAAATCAAGGTTAGGCTACGGCAAAGTTTTTCTTCCAACTCCTCCCCATGAAAATCGGCATTTTTAAACTAATTGAGCGTAAAACTATCGGTTTATCCGTGATGAATCTCTACATCATCAGGGAATTAATCCTGCCATTTTTGTTTGGCATGGGTATCTTTACTTCCTTGGGTTTATCCATTGGTGCAGTGTTTGAGCTAATCCGTAAAGTTACAGACTCAGGCTTACATTGGGCTGTAGCAGCTAAAATTCTGCTGTTAAGAATGCCCGAATTTATCGTGTTTGCCTTTCCCATGTCTATGCTGTTGGCAACCCTGATGACCTATAGTCGCCTATCTAGCGACAGTGAACTAATCGCCCTCAGGAGTATCGGGGTCAATATCTATCGCTTAATTATGCCAGCGATCGCCTTCAGTTTATGTATCGTGACAATCACTTTATGGTTTAACAATTTTATTGCCCCTGTAGCCACTTATCAGGCAGCAGCAACCCTCAACGAAGCATTAGGCAAAACCAGAGCAGACTTTGAAACTCAGAATATCCTCTTACCTGAATATGCAGATATCGAAACCAAAGATGGCGATACCAAAGAAGTGTTGACGCGCATCTTTTATGCCGAAGAATTTGACGGTGAACGGATGAAAAAGTTAACCGTATTAGATCGCTCTCGTGGTGCTGTCAGTCAAATCGTCGTCGCTCGCTCAGCGCAGTGGAATGTATTAGAGAACATCTGGGATTTCTATAACGGCACTATATATCTAGTGGGCAACGACGGCAGCTATAGCAATATCGTCCGCTTCCAGCACCAACAGCTAGCACTACCACAAACAGCACAGGAAATAACCAAAAAAGGTAAAAAAACCAAGGAAATGACTATTTTCGAGGCACGGGAATATCTGGAAATAATCAAACAGGGTGCTGATGAACCCAGGATTCGTAAATGGCAGGTACGGATACAAGAAAAAATTTCCATCCCCTTTACTTGTCTCGTATTTGCCGTAATTGGCGCAGTTTTGGGTATTCGACCCCAAGACTCAGGAAAAGCAACTAGTTTTGGCATCTGTATCGGGCTGATCTTCGGCTATTATTTATTGTCCTTTATCTCTCAATCTCTAGGCATTTCAGGCGCTCTCCCCCCTTGGTTAGCAGCCTGGTTACCGAATTTTTTGGGTTTAGGTGCAGCAGGTGGGTTGTTGGCTAAGGCGACGGATTAGTAACTATGAAGTAAAGTAAATCAACTTTAAACGCCACATAATCTCAATAGTTTGAAAGTGTTTAATTTTAATTGATTTGGTTAAGTACCTATGCAGAATTAATTGTATATTCTGTATTTCTTTTCCCTTTCCCCAATCTTAACTATCAAATTAATTTTGCACGACTACTTAGGGAGATAGAGCGATCGCTATTTAATCATTTTGGAACACTTTTTTGTGCTGTTTCAAGCCATGTCCGACCCATTTCAATTGGAATTCCTAGAGGAGGACAGATTAATTTCAGTAGTTCAATACCACCTTCTATTAGTATGTTTTGTACTCGTGGTTGTTGCTGGACAACTTGACTATCAAACTGTGTTACGAAAATTTGTTTTTCATTTTCAGTTCTTGTGGGATAGCTTTCAGCTAGCTGTTTCAGTAGTTGTTGAATTTCTGATGCTGCTTCAGCAAGATTTTGTTTTTGTCCATAGTTGTATTGTGTTGTTTTCTGGGTTTGAGTAGTTTCTGCTACATTACCAACAGAACCATAAAAATTAAATTCTGATTTAGAAGATTCCATTTCTTTTATAACCTGTAATGACTTTGAAACAATAAGACTTTCAGTTCTTTTTAAAGTATCGGTGTATGTAGCTTCCATATTAAATGGTACGCTATTCCCACTCTCGGAAGCACGAACATTAATACTAAAACTAGAAACAGATTCAGGTGGCAAACTCACTATTGAAGAATCTCGATCCGATTCAATTCTGCCAACTGCTTTCAATATAATCGTTTCTATGGCGACAGAGCCAATATTTCTTATTACTCCTTTTAATTCTTCCCATTGATTTAAGGGGAGCTTAGTGGTTTGGACCAGTATATCAATGTTAGCTTTTGGTGGGGGTGGTACAGTTTCTTTTTTTATAACAGTAATTTCAAGATTAAGATTTCTAATTCTTTGAGATCTACCTAAACTATCGCGATATGAGAAGCTGCGACTTGTTATGATATGTTTCCCTTCAGCTTTAGGTACTACTTTAATAGTATGTTGAACTTTTTGACCTGGATTAAGTTGAGAAATTTCAATTTTCTTTAAACCACTGTGTGGAACTATTTGAACTGGTAAGTTTATGCTAAATCTAACATTAGTAACGATCTCATTCCCTAAATTAGTAAGCCAAAAAGTCAGTTCATTAGGCTGCTTAAGAGTAAGCTCGGTTGATTCTAGATTTACGTCAATCATATTCTGTCTATTCACTCTCAGGTATGACTAAAGGATGAAAATTTTGCCAACAATCTTGGCAGTGATAAGCTCTCTGCTTTAGTTTTTCGTAGCCAGGATGATAATTTTCCAAAAATGATAATGTTTTTTTTTCAAAAGCTCTAAAATTTTTATTCGCTTTCAGGGATATATTCTTAGGCCACCATGAAGGTAATAATGTCCTTAGCTGATTTTCATCAACACTAAAAGCATCATCTGCAAGTAGTATTCTATGCTTTTGGCAAAGTGGTTTACCACAATGATGACATCTGACATCTATCTTGACTTCTTGTTCTTTTCCTTCTCTTTCAAATAGCTTGTCAATATCAATATCAATATCAATAGGTAATATATTTTTTAATTTCCATAGTCTTAACCAGAAAGGTGAAAGTTTTTTAACCAATACCCTATCTTTTTCTTCAACTTTGCCACCTTCTTCTTCAACTTTGCCACATACTCCGCATTGCCAGTCTTCCATAATGATTTCTCTCATGTAAATCGAAAATTTTTACTTTTATTGACTATTAATCTTCCTGTATCTCAGCATTCATTGAAATAGCATCTTTAGTAGATGAAGGGGGCAAACTTACTTGTTCTTTCTTTAATCCTTGCTCAGAAAGTGGGGTCAGAGTGTCATCAATCAAAAGTTTTAATTGCTCCCAAATATTTTCAATTTGATTTTCCATTTCTGCGTTAGAATAAGTTCCTTTGACAGTTAATTTTGCTTCTGTTTTTCCTGGAAAGTTATTAAGTTCAGAATCATCAATTTCCACCCCTTCTATGTCTATTTGAAAATCAATTGGATAAACTCCTTCATACCATCGACCTAAAATTGACCAAACCCGATTGATAAAATTAGTTCTAGGATTAGTTGCTGGTTTAGTTTCGATAATCTGTTTTATGTAAAAGTCATTTTCGCTTATTACATTACTAAGCAATATAACAGTTTCATAATTAGGAGAAAGATTAGGAAATTTCAAAGAAGTAAATGGATTTAAATTGTTATTATTTTTGGATAATTCTGGAAAGTTTTTAGAGTATTGATATCGTAAAGTAGATAAGCTTAAACTAAAATCTGTATTTACTTCCGTATTAATAAGTAATTTATTCCTACCTCGTTTGCTATCAATATATCTTATTTTGCTTAGAGATTTATCGTGTTTTTTACCAGTAGGAAAGAAAAGCTCTGTATCGTCTAATCCAGATAAAGTGCCTTGAAATCCAACTTTCACTTGTCCACTAATCGAGCTTTCTTGTGGCTTAATTGAATTTTCAAATTGAACTTGAAAAATACATCGACTCTCTTGGTATAGAAATTCAACTTTATTCCAAATAATTGTAGAATTATCTGGCTCTATAAGATAATCTTTATTAGAATTTTCTACTCGACCCCATGTTCTCGGAAATTGTATCTTTAGAGACTCTATTTTAGGATTTCTTAGATTCCATAATTTAGCTTGACTATTATTATCTATATTGTTTTCTGGCTTATTCCATTGGACTATTATTTCCAATATTCTCCTATCTGATTCAGGACAAAAAGAAAGAATTAATTGAATTGGAAAATAACCCCGATCAGGTATTTCAAACAAGCTGTAGTTAAAGGAGTGATTTATCTTTTCTGCATGTCGATTTTCTTTTCCGCATAGAAAAGGTTGGTTACTTACTCGACCTACTAATGGGATAATTGTGTTGTTGCAATCTTTATTTTTTTGATTGCTGATCATATCTTCAGTAAACTCAAATCCTGCTGAACCTTTTAAAGCCAAAAAACCTGCATGAAATGTTTCTGCTGAACCGTATTTTTTTTGATATGGTTTCAGCCGTTTTCTTTCTTCACTTGGAAGACTCATATCAATATTTAATTGTCCTATTCCAGAAAGAACAGAAACATCATAATTACCATTAGAATCTAGGGTAATACTACCATTGAGAGTTTCTTTAATTTGGACTAAATCGAAATTTGGTAGTAAGGGTAGTGGTGGCTTGAGTTCAAGAATTTGTTTTTTTCTTTGTTTGTTTGCATAAATACCATAACTAACTAACCCTCCTCCAGTTATTATTCCCAATAATTTAGAACCTAAACGATTATTAGGAATTGCCATAAAAGTTATTAGGATTAGAAGAGTCCCAAATGCAATTCTTTTCCAAGCCCATCCTCTCATCATGTGAATACAATCTTCGCAATGGAAAGGTTCTTCTCCACATTTAGTATCTTTTGGAATAAGCTTACTAAACTCTTTACTTAGTAGTTGCTCCTGATTTTCTTCACTCTCTCTTTTACTGCTAGCTTTAGCTGAAACAAAAAAGGTGTGCTGCTTGCACATGGGTTTTCCACAATGGTGACATATATATTTAATTTCTTCTGTTCCACACTTATAACAGCGTGTTTTAGCAGCATTTCTATATAGTTTAGTTTGCATTGATTGACTATTATTACTTAGATTATTTTTCTCTTTGTATTTTTCCAAACTTCTTCCGAAGTTCTTTTTGCAGAGCATTCATTCTTTGAAGTAGAATATGATTATTACCAGTAAAACGACCAAGCAAATATAATGTTAATTCTCCGCTTTCATCTTGAGATTTAAATTCCATATCTCCTTGTTTTGCAGTACGTATAATTTGTAATTGTTTTCCGCGAGCAACTATCCACAAGTACATATCTTCTATTCCTTCGGAACGCCATGCAGTTAGTAGACACTTTAATTCTTTTTTGTCATTATTTGATGTAATAGGAATACTATGCGAAGAAGGATTTTCAAATCCTTGTGCTTCCAATTCGCTTTTTATTATTCTGATACATTCATCATCCAGAAAAATTTTGTCAAATTTAAGTTCTTGTGAAATCGTCCTTGGTCTTTTTTGAAAAACATCATCAAGGATCAATTCAAAATTATTAATTATGCGAGTATTTTTACTAATATAATTATTGGCTAATAAACCAATTTTTTGACTATCAAATTTGTAATATCTTGCTTTTAAACCAGATAATAGTGTTTCAGGTATTTTAATTTCAATTTCGCCTTCTAAGCTAGCCTCTTGATATAGTTCTCCAGGAGATGATATTACCAAAAATATAGGTTTATCATTATGATAAATAATACGTTGGTTTTCGTTAGATGCCTCTGAACTTTCTGCTTTTGTTAAGATATCGATTTTATCTCTATTTTTCCATTCTAGACTGCTGTTTAATGGATTATATCTAAGATTTTTATTGTTATTTTCTGAGCCAATTATACAAGTTAAATTACTTAAAAAAGTGATTTTTGGCCATTGAAAAGATATTTTATCTATTTTAGGTTTTTGTTCTGGATTATAGCCTTCTGGAAATGTTAATTGTATATCTATTTGGATAATTAGCTTGTTTTTAAACCAACTATTATCACCACTAAAGCCAGAAACTTTTTGCTCTATTTTATTTGAAAAATTATCTATTTCTTGCAAGGGAATATCTATTAAATCAATATCATCGTCAAATATTAAATCAATATCATCATCAAAAACTTTTATGTCTAATTTTACTATTTCCAAGTTAGGAGATTTTGGAGAATATTTATGTTTGATCGCACAAATAGTTCGATCTTGATTTGAACTTTTTAAGCCATCAATAGTTTTAGCTTGAAGGGAAATTTCAAGTGGCACTGAATCGTATTTTCTACTACTATCTAATAAATCATATAGATCTGTAGTCTCGTGTTTACTGATAGCTAGATATCCAATTAGAGCCTTAATCGTTTTATCCGGATAATTATTCCCAATTTGCTTTTTAACGTCTTCAATTGCTTGACGTTTTAAATAATGATGACCATCATAGGGAACTATTACTTTAATTTCTCCACAAGGTTTTCGCTTTTGTCTAGAAGAGGATGAATTAAGAGAAATTTCTTTTTCGTAGAAATATGTTTCTGTCAGCTCAATACTTTCTGGTATTGCTCGCGCATAAATTGTTTTCTCTGCTTTCATTGCAATTGGCGAATTAGCTATATCTAATTCATCTATAGAATAATCGTTATATCAGTAATTATACGTATATTGAAATACATAGATTTTTAAGAAGTTATAAAGATGTTAATAATTTAGTACAAGAAGGAGCGATCGCACTGCACCAATTAACGATCAATGAATGACAAAGGATCGCTCATATTTTCGGCAAAACCAAGGATATTGCCATCGCAATGTTGATAAAGTAATTGACCATCAGCATCAAAGAGAAAAGTAGCACCGCGTTGAGTTAAATAGGCAGCATCAGGAACATAGATACTCCAATTGCTTAATACCTCCGTCATATTTCGCAGTCTCAGAGTAGCTAGTTCAAAAGGACGTTGAAAATTTTCTCCCCCTGCCAATTTAAATAGAGACCCTTTGATTGCAGGGAGTGGAGTATCTTCTACTACTTCATCGTTAGAGATTAATTGAGGTGCCTGGCGATCGCCTTTATAACCCCGAAATACTTCGGATAACGTCCCAGGACTGCCAATACCAGCACACATCAGCATTAGATTGAGGAAAGCATTATATTTTGCCGATAACCAAGGAAATTTAATCGTTAATCCCTGATACAGACCAAGTTGACGATGCAGTTCGGCAGTAGGATCAACATACAAACTAGTTTCAGGAAAACCTGTATACTGACAAAACTTAATTCCAGAATTGCGATCGCCAATACCAATCGCCTTGATACTAATTCTTTGAGCTTTAAGTTTTTCCCAGTCTCTTTTTAACCACCAAGCATACTCTAAATTATCAAAGTCACCTAACTGCGACCAAAGTAACACTAGAGTTTTCTCAGCATTACTATCAAAAATTGGCTTGATTAATCCATCACTAACAAGCTGGCGTTGAGTTTGCCTAAGAATTGAATATATATCCATATGTTTGCCGAATTAAGAGTAAATAAAAGATCAATAGAGATTGCACTTCACCAATGAACGATCAATAAATCAGCCATCTGGTCTAATTGGCGATCGCATGTTGTTAATTTTGCTTAATTTTATAGAGAAATAGATGATCTTAGATGAATATTGCGATCGCTTTAATCTAAAAATATAAAAAGAGATCCCTTGTTTATTAAGCAGCAAAGAGGCGCTTGATCTTAACGTCACCGACAATCTTTTCTGCTTGCCAGAGATCGTACTGCATTTGTTGATTGAGCCAGCTTTCAGCAGATGTACCAAAAGCCTTAGAAAGTCTTATTGCCATTTCTGGACTTATGCTTGCTCTGCCACTTAAAATAGAAGATAGCAACTCGTGGCTCACACCCAATGCTTCTGCGATCTCGGTAATGCTTAGATTCAAAGGCTCAATGCAAAGCTCTCTAAGTACTTCGCCAGGATGTGGTGGGTTGTGCATCTTCATCAGTGGTAATCCTCAAGATCGACATCATACGCATCAACCCCGTCGAAAGTGAACGTGATGCGCCAGTTTCCAGATAGTTTCACAGACCAAGTTCCTTTACGTTGACCAGTCAGTTCATGCAGTGTCAAACCAGGCAAATTCATATCTTGCGGAGAAGTCGCTGCACTTAGACGAGCTAAAATTATCCGAATGCGATTGGCATGCTTTGCCTGAATACCTCGGGTTGTACCCGATTCAAAGAACCGTTCTAAACCTCGATGCTTGAAACTAACTATCATTAATAGATTGTAACCTGTAACGTTGCAAGTTGCGATTAGACAACCCGTCCCAAACTAAGTGGGATAAATAGCCGACTGATCGCTGTTAATAACTAACTTAGATTCATCAATAAATGATCACTAAATCAGGAATCTTGTCTAATTGGCGATCGCTAATAACAAGACAGAAAGGTTAATTAACAGATCAATACAGCAACAATTTATCAAGGTCGATCTTAATATCAGGAAAAGCTTGAGAGACGAACGACCCTGATTGATACTCAGTAACTTGTAAGTAAAGACTATCTTGTGGTTGAGTATGAACAATTAGTTTTTTGTTCTTTAAATCTATTACCCAATATTCAGGTATCGCATTACGGTCATAGGTAATAATTTTCTGTTCCAAGTCTTTATCCAGAGTTCTGTTCGACACCTCAATCAGCCAATAGATATCTTGAGGATAAGGGTGATGATTGCGATATATAGTTTCTGGTAGTTGAACTACAGCTATGTCTGGTTCGGGTTCACTGTTGTCTAAGGTGATGGGGTGAGCATCTCGAATATATGCTTTTCCTTTAAGCAAGTCTCTCAAGTAATCGCTGACATACTGATTGGTATAGCTATGTTCAATCCCTTCTGGACTCATCTCAACGATATCTCCTTCCAAAAGTTCAACTGGTTTTCCCTCTAACACTCCAGTATCGACCAGTTCGTGCCATTCACTTACCGACCACTTGTAATGAGTTACAGTCATTTCTTGATACCCGTCCCCATCAAATAATTTTAAACAAGTTTAATGATCTCGATGATTAGATTATGACTTCAAAACTTTTTCCAACGCATCAAGCAGCAACAAGACATTTTCAGGGCGACTGTTGTAACCCATCAAGCCAATACGCCAGACTTTACCACCTAATTCCCCTAAACCACCCGCGATTTCAATATTGTATTCCGTTAGCAGTTTTTTAGCGATCGCTTTACCATCTACGCCATCGGGAATTCTCACGGTAGTTAGAGTAGGCAAACGCAATTCTTGATCTACATGACAGGTTAAACCAAGTTCAGCTAAACCATCCCATAACATCTCGGCATTACGTTGATGACGCTTCCAGCGTTGTTCTAATCCTTCTTCGGCTACGAGGCGTAGGCATTCCCGTAACCCATAGTTAGTGTTGATTGGTGCAGTATGGTGATATACTCGCTCTTTACCCCAGTATTTTGCCAACAGAGACATATCTAAATACCAGTTAGGAACAGGTTTAGCTCGGTTATTCAGTTTTTCTACTGCACGACGACTCATGGTGAAAGGAGAGGCACCAGGAGGACAACCTAATCCTTTTTGGCTACAGCTATATGCCAAATCAATCCCCCATTCGTCGATATATAATGGCACACCACCCAGACTAGTAACAGTGTCCACCAGTAGCAAACAGTTATGCTGACGACATAAATCGGCAACTCCTTCTAGAGGTTGACGGGCACCAGTGGAAGTTTCCGCATGAACTAAAGCAAGAATTGCGGGCTTGTGGGTTTCCAGGTTACGTTTAATTTCTTCGAGAGAGAAAACCTGTCCCCAGGGTTTGGTCATGGTACGGACATCTCCGCCATATCGCCCCGCCATATCTACTAAACGATTACCGAAATAGCCCTTAACCCCAACTAAAACCACATCTCCTGGTTCAACTGAATTAGCGACAGTAGCCTCCATTGCTGCTGTCCCAGTACCGGCGACAGCGATGGTTAGTTCATTTTCAGTTTGCCATGCATAGCGCAAGAGATCTTTAATCTCATCCATTAATGCCAAATAAGTCGGGTCTAAATGTCCCACAGGACTAATACTCGTCGCTGCTAAAACTCTAGGATTGACATTGGCTGGCCCTGGCCCTAACAATAAACGAGGAGGCATATCAAGTTGTTTAGTTTTGATGCGATAGCGATCGCTAATTCCTGTAGTTGCAACCATATATTTAACCTCTAAACTG
>JAAUYH010215423.1_pt1 | contig 13093 bp, 9 predicted proteins | sample 7278061 | NCBI WGS metagenome assembly JAAUYH01 (sample SAMN14350203, study PRJNA611818) | marine sediment metagenome | isolation source: surface marine sediment (0.6m) | place: French Polynesia: Moorea | collected 2018-08
CCAGGACCGGGGCGCGAAAACCGCTGCCGCGGCGCTCGAGAATGTTGTCGATAATGATAATGACGATGGCGATACCACTGCCAATCGCGATCATGGCCCAGGGCAGGTCGCGCACCAGCACGCCCAGGGCCATGATCGCGATTGGCAGTGGTATCGCCATCGTCATTATCATTATCGACAACATTCTCGAGCGCCGCGGCAGCGGTTTTCGCGCCCCGGTCCTGGCGGTCGCCGTTGGCATTTATCTGCCGGTAGAGCTGTCGGTGCCCATTTTTGTCGGCGGCATGATTGCCCACTTTGCCGCGCGGTCTCTGGCCGGACGCAGCGATAGCGATCGCGAACACGCCAACCGTCACGGCCTGCTCTTTGCCTCGGGCCTGATCACGGGCGAAGCCCTGGTGGGCATTTTTCTCGCGATTCCGTTTGCCGCGGCGCAAAGCACGCGGGTGTTTTCCGACTGGTTGACCGGCATCCTCCCCGAGGGGCTGGCGACGGTCCTCATCGGCGGCGGCTGGCTGTATCAGACCTTGGGCATCGTCGGCTTTGCGGTATTCAGCCTGTGGCTATGGCGGGTGGCGCGACAGAGCTGAGTTAGCGCTGGGCCGGCGCTGAGCTTGGTATTACGCCTGCGATGCGATCACGTCGGCGATGGCGCTGGTGATTTGGCGCAAATCTTCGCTGTCGATGACGTACGGCGGCATGGTGTAGATCAGGCGGCCAAAGGGCCTGAGCCATACGCCGCGCTCCACCAGGGCCGGCTGGATGCGGCCCATGTCCACGGGCTCGTCCATCTCCACCACGCCGATCGCGCCGAGAACCCGCACATCGGCCACGCCCGACAGATGCCGGCACGGCTCAAGCTCTCGCCGCAGTTGGGCCTCAATGGCGGCGACGCGCTCGGACCACGGCGATTGGCACAAAAGGTCGACGCTGGCGCTGGCCACCGCGCACGCCAGGGGATTGGCCATGAACGTCGGCCCGTGCATGAACACCCCCGGTTTGGCAGAAGAGATCACGTCCGCCACCTCGGCCGTGGTCAAGGTGGCCGCCATGCTGAGATAGCCCCCGGTGAGGGCTTTTCCTAGGCAGACAATGTCGGCCACCACGTTGGCGTGCTCGCAGGCAAACATGCGCCCGGTGCGGCCAAAGCCGGTGGCGATTTCGTCGGCAATGAGCAGGACCTCGTAGCGGTCACAGAGAGCGCGCACCTCGGCCAAGTATGCAGCCGAGTACATGCGCATGCCGCCCGCGCCCTGGACGATGGGCTCGAGAATGACGGCGGCCAGTTCATGGTGATGGGCGGCGATAAGGGCGGTAAACTCGGCGATATCAGACGGTGCATCGCCCGCTGGCCCGGCCTGGCCGGGCCATGGCTGGCCGAAGCGCGACTCTGGCCGGGGGGCAAAGACGTGCTGAGCCAAGACGTCGGTAAACAGCGTGTGCATGCCGCCGATGGGGTCGCAGACCGCCATGGCGCCAAAGGTGTCGCCATGGTAGCCGCCGCGCACGGTCATCAGCCGCTGCTTTTGCGCCCTACCCCGCCCGTGCCAGTACTGAATGGCCATTTTGATGGCCACCTCAACCGCCACTGATCCGGAATCACAAAAGAATATTTTGTCGAGAGCCGGCGGCGTGAGCGCGAGCAAGCGGCGGCACAGTTCTGCCGCGGGGGCATGGGTGAGGCCGCCAAACATCACGTGGGCCATCTTGGCCGTCTGCTCGGCCAGCGCCCGGTTGAGCACCGGGTGATTGTAGCCGTGGATGGCGGCCCACCACGACGACATGCCATCAATGAGTTCGCGACCGCTGGCGAGCCGCAGGCGCACACCGCTGGCGCTCACCACCTCAAGTGGTGGCAATGCCGCCGGGCATGCAGTATAGGGATGCCACAGGTGGTCGCGATCGATTGCTGCGATATCGTCCATCGCCGGGCAGCCCACTCAGTAGCTCTTGGGCAAGCGGGCGATCACGGCCTGCATGGCGTTGAGAACGCCGATATTGGCCATGATTTTGATCTTGCTACCCTCGATGCGATAGTCGGGCGAAGCCAGCGCTTGCAGCACGTTGACCTCACCGCGATCGAGCCGACACCAAAATTCGTACGGGGCGGTGAAACGGGCCCACGCCGCGTCTTTGTCAAAATCCTCGTCGCGGATCTGTGCCGCCGGGGCATCGACTTCGATCATCTGGGTGTCCACTTGTCCGCGATTGACCTGGTAGATAACCCGGATGTCTTTGCCGTCGGGGGTGTCCAGGCAGCGCATGACAAAGCGCTGTTCGAACTTTCGCGCTGCCTTTTGAAAACCGTCATCACTGCCCAGCGCCTCAGTCACTTGTCGCAAAAACGGCTCGGTCCAAAAACGGGGTAAATCACTCATGGGGTTGCCATATCACTATCCCATACCCCTGCGCCAGCGATATCGCACGTCGCTGTGCGCGTTTGCAGGTTCTGCTATCTCAGCGCCGCGCTGTCGCCGGCTTCGGGCGGCATCCCGGTCTCGGCCAGGGTGGACAGGGCGCCGCGCATCTCGTCATCGATATCGTCGAGCGACGGTACCCCGAGGGTATCGAGACCGACGGCAAACAGGCCACAGTCGGCGGCTTCGCCGCTTGAGACGACGACTTCACTCACACCGTCTTGCACGAGTTCCATGCTCAGATGGGTTTGTTCAATGGCATTGTCCCAGCATTCGACCACCCGGGCCTCGGCACCTTCATCCAATGATCCGCCCACGGCGTCGACTTCGGCGCGGCCTATACCTTGGTTCAAAAATGCCATTCTGACCCCGACATCTTCGGCCGAACCATCCGCGGGCTCGTCGACATCAATGGCGGCTTCCCAGTCGAGGAAATCGACTGCGAATCCATCGGCCTCGACCCGGCCATAGAAGTAATCGAGATCGGCGGGTTCGGCACTCGGATCATCTTGAGACACGAAATCGCGGAACGCGGCCAAGACAAAGCCGACCTCGGCATTGGGGTCTTGTTCGTCAAAGCCCTTGCCGAAAAGCACGGCAAATCGCCCCTCGTCGAGGTCTAGCTCGGCGGCATTGGGATTATGTGCCTCTTCAAAGGCGCGGTTGGCTTCAAAGTCCCATAGAGCGATACCGACACCGTGATCGTCCTCGGCTTCATCGGGCGTGGCCCCGCCCCAGATCACGGGGGTTAAGTTGGCCAAGTCGTTGTCGATGCCGCGCAAGAGCGCATAGTGATAGCGAAAATCATCGTCGCTGCCGGTATCGCGGATATAGGCGGCCACGTAGCCGACGCCATCATCATTTTCAAAGGGGCCCCAGACAAACTCCTGACTCTCGCTATTGAAGACGGTGGGCGGCAGGCTGGTGATAAAATCGAGGGTGAAGATGAGGCCGGTCACGGCGCCGTTGATACCGATGACAATGTCGTGGGAACCGGCGGGGAAGATGGCGGGCGTGCCGCCTTCGGCGCGGGCATAGGCGGCCACGCTCTGTTCCGGTGCGGCGGCGGTGAGCTGGTCGAGCTTGGGCAAGGCCGCGCGATAGCTGGCCAGGCGGGCCTGGTCGATGGTTTCGGACTGCCCGGGGTTTTCCGGCGGGGGCACGCTGCCGGGATCGGTGGTGTCTTCGACGGCACACGCAGATAGCAGCGAGATGCCGGCGCACAGAGATGTGAGGGTGGTATAGGCTGTACGTGTCATGAGGAGGTTCTTCAACACTTCCCGTGCCAATCATAACCCCTTGAAATTCAAGTGTTTGTCCCGAGTCGAGGCGTAGGAAATTCCGACGCCGTGTAGAGGGCTGCGGCACTTGTCTCAGACTGCGCACGGCCACTGTCGCAGATCGGGCCGGGGCGCGGACCTCGGTCGCCCTGTCTGCCGTCCTGTCTATTCAAATGCGGGCATTGATGCTACACCCGAGATTATGACAGTCCCGCCATGGCTCACGATCCTCATCACCATCATGGTGACGCTCTTTGGGCTCTATCGTCTGCGGCTGGCATTGCGCAGCCATGCGGCAGAAGAGCGCGCCCGTGAGGGCAAGGGGCTCTACGCTATGCCGCGTCACCGCCATGCCCTCTACGGTGTGATCTACCTGATTATGGCCGCATTCTTGGTCGCCGGCCTGCTCGGCTACCAGATTTTTCCGTCGCTGTTTGATTGACGCAGACGGCCCGCATGGGGACATGGCCGTAACCCAGGCCGTCTGGCCGTCTAGCCATCTGGCCGTCTGGGCCCGGGCCGTTTGGCTCAAAGCAGGGTCAGGCAGCGCTGAAAGCGCCCCGGCGGCACGCCGTAATTGCGCCGGAAATGCCGGGTGAGATGGCTCTGATCGGCAAAGCCGGCATCAATGGCGGCGTTCACCAAGGAGGAGCCCTCGGTGAGGAGTTGCCGCGCTCGATCTACCCGATGGGCAATGATGTAGCGCTGGGGCGTGATGCCGGCGGCGCGACCGAAGATCGAGATGAAATAGCGCTTGTGTAGACCCAAGGTGCGGGCCACGCCATCGAGCGAGGGCTCGTCTTCGATACGGCTGAGCGCGCGGCAGGCAAATTGAATCCGATCAGCGGCAAAGCCCCCGTCGTCGCGTGGGCCCCGCAGCCCGGAGGCCGTCGCGTTGGCCGCAGGGGTGGCCACGGTATCGTCTACAGTCGTATTGATGAGGACCTCATGATCCGGCACTGCCATTCGCGCATCGACCCCCAGGACCAAGGACCAAAGCAATTGTCGTAAGCCAGATTGCTCGACCTCCGCGGCCTTATCCTTGTCGACGAGGGCGTGGTGAAAGTCCCGCGCGCGGCGCGCGAGCTCGGGGTCGCGCACGATGGTCGGGGCCCGCATGGCGGCCAAATGGGGCGCCGCAGGCACCGGAACCGCAGGCGCCGACGAGCGGGGATCTACCGGGCCCTCGAGCAGGCGTTCTGCGGCGAGCAGCACGCCCAAAAAGCCGAAACGGCCCTGACTCTGGCCGCAGCTGTGAAGGACATTGGGCGGCAGCACAGCGATGTCACCCGCCTGCAATACCCAGTTATGCCCCGGCACCTCAAGGCCCGCCGAGCCCTCCATGACGCAAATGAGTTCGAGCTTGCTGTGGAGATGAGGCGGGAAAAACGTACACTCGGCGGAGCTGGCTACCAGCTCGACATCGGATTCGAGCGTCGATTGACTTACCCAAAACGTTGGATTCCGTGACATCGTAAGCACTCCAGTCTGGACGGATCCTAGTACAATCACTTGCTGAGCGAGCGGGGAAAAGTGTAAAGAAATGCTAAGCAACCTCGGTAAACCCGGCCCAAAACGCAATTCCAAGCCCAATTCATCCACCTCATCCAAACTATAGTCAGGCGAGCTGTCATGAAGATATTGGCGATTCGGCGCGAAGAAAAAAGCCCATGGGAACGGCGCGCGCCGCTCACTCCAGACAATGTCCGCACCTTGGTCAAAGAGCACGGCCTGCAGGTGCTTTTGCAGCCATCGCCCATTCGCATATTCGCCGATGAAGAATACCGCGACGCAGGTGCCGACATCCGCGAAGACCTGAGCGGCGCCGACCTCATCATAGGGGTCAAAGAAGTCCCGCTCGCCGAGCTTCGCGACGGCCAAGCGTATTTGTGTTTTTCCCATACCATCAAAGCGCAACCCTATAATATGCCCCTTCTCGGCCGCATGATGGATTTGCGCTGCACCCTGATCGACCACGAAAAAATCACCGACGATACGGGGCGCCGCCTGGTGCTCTTTGGCTATCACGCCGGGCTCGCCGGCATGCTTGACTCGCTGTGGGCCCTGGGCCAGCGCCTTGCGGTAGAAGGGTATGAAACCGCACTGGCTGCCCTCAAGCCGGCCCACAGCTACACAAGCCTCGCCGATGCTGAGCGCGCGCTCGCCGCGGTGGGCGCAGACCTCCACGCCCGCGGCGGCCTGCCGCCCGAGCTCGGTCCCGTGGTCATCGGTATCACCGGATACGGCAATGTGTCGCGCGGTGCGCAGCATATTTGCCAAACCCTGGGCCGCGCTGCGCAAACGGCCTTTGCGAACATCGACTTGGGCGACAAGGGCGAACTGAGCGCCGATTTGACCCCGGGCAAGCTGTATCAAGTCGTCTTTCGCGAGGAGCACATGGTGGCCCCGCGCGGCGATGAAGCCTTTGACCTCGATACCTATTTCCAGCACCCCGAGGGCTACCGCAGCATCTTTGAACCCCATCTGGCCCATCTCACCTGTCTGGTCAATTGCATTTATTGGGAAAGCCGCTACCCGCGCCTGGTGACCTTTGAAGCGCTCAAGCGCCTGGGATATAGCGATGGCGGGGCGTCATCGGCAAAACCGGCGACGCCCCGTTTGCGCGTCATCGGCGATATCAGCTGCGATATCGAAGGCTCGATTGCGGCCACCGTCAAGGCCACGCAACCCGATGACCCGGTGTACGTCATCGATCCTCATACCCGAGAGGCCACGATGGGCGTGCGCGGCCCCGGCCCCGTCATTATGGCCGTGGACAACCTGCCCTGCGAACTGCCGCGCGAGGCCAGCCAAGCCTTTGGCGAGGCCCTGGCGCCACTCCTGGCCGCGTGCAATGGGACGAGTTTGGCCGTCGATTACGATGCGCTTGGACTTCCCGACCCCATCAAGCGCGCCATCATCGTCCACCGCGGCCAACTGGCGCCGGAATTTGCCTACCTTGCAGACCACGCCGTACGCGGCTGAGCTTTCCTTGCGCGCTGCCCTGCCCCAGCACATGAGAGTTTTCCATGGCCCAAATAACGAATCAATTATCGAATCAAACACCTACTGAGAATGTCCTGGTTTTGGGCGCCGGCCTGGTCACGCGGCCCGGCGTCCGCTACCTGCTGGAGCACGGCTATGGGGTCACGGTAGCCAGTCGCACGGCGGAAAAGGCCGCCGCCATCGTCGACGGCCATGCGGCGGGACGCGCGCTAGCGTGGACCACCGGAGACCTCGAAGGCTTGCGGGCGCTGGTGGCAAAGCACGACCTGGTCCTCAGTCTGCTGCCGGCACAATATCACCCTGAGGTGGCCCGCGCCTGCATTGCCGGCGGCAAGCACATGGTGACCACCTCGTATATCTCGCCCGAGATGCGGGCCTTGGACAGTGAGGCCCGGGGCAAAGACCTCATCCTCCTCAACGAGATCGGCGTGGACCCCGGCATCGATCACATGTCGATCATGCGCGTGATTGACCGGGTGCGCCAGCGCGGGGGCCGCATCACGGCGCTCCGGTCGCTGTGTGGCGGCCTGCCGGCGCCCGAGGCCAACAACAACCCCCTGGGATATAAGCTGAGCTGGAGCCCCGCGGGCGTGCTTGTGGCCATGACCGGCCCGGCCCTCTTTCGCGCCGATGGCCGCACGGTCGATTGTCCACCGGGCACCCTATTTGCCCAAGTGCAGCGCACCACCGTCGCCGAGATTGGCGAACTCGAATTTTATCCCAACCGCGACTCGCTGTCGTATATCGACGTCTATGGCCTCGGCGATATCGACACCATGTACCGGGGCACGTTTCGCTATCCCGGCTGGGCCGCGCTATGGCAAGCGCTGTGGCGCATCGGGGTCCTCGACCGCAGCCCGCGCCCCGATTTGGCAGATACGACATTTGCGGCGGCAATGGCCGAGCTGGTCGGCGCCGCAAGTGACGGCGAGCTCCGCGCCGCCGTGGCCGAAGCCAGCGGTGCGTCGGCGTCGGCGTCATCGTCACCTATGGCCGCCATCGAATGGCTGGGACTTCTCGGCGACACGCCCATGGGCGACGGCGGTAGCTGGCTCGACTGCGTCTCCGACCTCTTGCAGCGCAAGCTGGCCTTTGCGCCGCGCGAGCGCGACATGCTGATTATGCAGCATACCTTTGCCGCCCGCTATCCCGGTGGTGACACAGAACACATCACTTCGACCATGCTCGAATTTGGCCAACCCAACGGCGATAGCGCCATGGCGCGCACCGTGAGCCTGCCGGCCGCCATCGCCATCCGCTTGATTTTGCAAGGACACATCCCGAACCGCGGCGTCTGCGCCCCGGTCACCGCCGACATCTACCGGCCCGTGCTCGCCGAGCTTGAGAGCCTCGGCATCGGCCTCGAAGAGCACTACGGGCCCGCGCAGGATTGAGCTAGCGGAGCTCGCGAAAGGCTGTCAGTCAGCTCTCCCCCCCTGACGCCCCTTTCGGCCACCCTTTTGGTGGATGATAAGCCCCCCGTTCCTACATAGAGACGGGGATCGGATTCTCGTGCGTACGAAGCAACACCCCTCACTGGGACATTGCTCACACCACATTCTCACGTTGAACTTTGGACACAACGTGCGAACTTTATGATAGGGTGCGAACGTTAGGAGGATTGCCGATGACGAATTCGCGCAAAACGTGCGGGCTCATTGCTATTGCCGCGCTCGCATGCGCCGTTGCGACGCAGCCAACAGCGTGGGCCCAAGAGCAGGATCAAGGTGTAGAGGTATTGGGTGACGATGATCGCCCATGGGCCGTCCGAGTCAGCCTCGACAGACAAGACCGCGCCCGCGAAATATTTCGCGAAGCCAACGACCTCTTGCGCGAGCAACTATTCAAGCCGGCAGTCGACAAATACCGCGAAGCCCTGGACCTCTGGGACCATCCAGCCATCCATTACAACATCTCGCTGGCGCTGCTCAGCCTGGACCAGCCACTCGAACTCTACCACCACTTGGGCAAATCCCTTGAGCACGGCGTCTCGCCCCTCATCTCCGAAGCCAACCGCGAGCGGGCCGAGAATTACTTCAACATCGTCAGCAAGCAGATCGCCATTATCGAGCTGTCGACGACCCAAGAGGGCGTACGCGTGACCCTCGACAGTGAGCTCAAATTCATCGGCCCCGGCCGCTGGAAAGGCCCGGTGCTGGCCGGCGAGCACACCCTTGTGGCCACCAAGCGGGGCTACCTCACTGAGACCAAGTCCTTGGTGCTCAAGGCCGAAAAACAGACCAGCGTGAATCTGCGGCTTTTTACTGAAGACGAACTCATCACGGAAGAGCGGCCCCTAGCCACCTGGCTGCCGTGGACCATTGCCGGTACCGGGACCATGGTGGCCGGATTGGGCGCGGTATTGCACACGCGGGCGCGGAACAATTACGCCAGTTTTGACACCGAATTTGGCGAGCTATGCCAGTCCCCCGGAGATACCTGTGCCGATGAGGATTTTCCCGAGCTGACGAGCAAGCTGAATACGGCCAAATGGCAGCAGCGCTTCGGCATTGGCATGTACATCGCGGGTGGGGCGGCCCTGGCCACCGGACTGACTCTGGTCATCCTCAACCAGCCGACGATCACCCGCAAAGAGCGACCCGAGACAGACATCAATATCACCCTTGCCCCCTTACTGCTGCCAGAGACCGCCGGCATTGCCGCCGATATTCGCTTTTAATATTGGCTTCTGAGGATCACGAATATGAGCTTGTTGGGATATCGCATTGTCAACCGCCCATACGCCGGCCCATGGCTGGCCGCAGTATTTGCCGCGTGTGCTCTGGTCTCCCTGAGCGCCTGCTTTGACACCGAGACCACCGTCTGCGCCCAAACTGGCGAGCGCTGCCCGGTGGGCACCCAATGCACCTTAGATGGTACAGCGTGTATCATCGGTACTTGTGGAAATGGCGTCGTAGATCCGGGCGAAATTTGCGACGACGGCAACGTCCGCAATGATGACAACTGCACCGCTGATTGCTTGGCCAGTACGACCTGTGGTAATGGCACTCTAGATCCAGATGAGGTCTGCGACGACGGCAACAACGTATCTGGCGATGGCTGCCGTGCCGATTGCCGTTCCAATGAGACCTGTGGCAACGGTGAACTAGATACTGCACGCAACGAAGCATGTGACGACGGCAATTTAGATGGTGGCGATGGATGCAACCAAAACTGCCTACTTGAGAGCTGTGGCAACGGCTCCATCGAGAGTGGCGAGTTTTGTGACGATGGCAATAATGTATCGGGCGATGGCTGTCGCGCCGACTGCCAATCCAACGAGACCTGCGGTAACAACCTGGTCGACGTCGAAGCTGGCGAGCAATGCGACGACGGCACCGAAAGCGCGAACTGCAACGCCAATTGCACGCTGCAGCAGTGTGGCGACCAAATTGTCAATGCCACTGCAGGGGAACAGTGTGATACCGGCGGCGGAAACGATGTCGCATGCGATTCAGACTGCACGTTCCCCTCATGCGGCGATGGCTTAACCAACCCAGCCACTGGCGAAGAATGCGATGCAGCTGGGGAGAGTATGGCCTGTGACGCTGACTGTACCTTCGCGGCATGCGGTGATGGCACGACAAATGCGGCCCGCGGTGAGGACTGTGATAGTAATGGCATCGATACCGCTAGCTGCGATTTTGACTGTACAGCGGTGACCTGCGGTGACAATCATACCAACGTAGCAGCCGGCGAATTCTGCGATACCGGAGGCAACAGCACCGCAGCGTGCGATGCAGATTGCTCGGCGGTCACGTGCGGCGACAATTTCACCAACCTAGCCGCCGGTGAGAGTTGCGATAGCGGCGGCGTAGACACCGCAGACTGTGACTTTGACTGCACGGCCGTGCAATGCGGCGATGAACACGCCAATATATTGGCTGGGGAACAATGCGACCAGGGCACCGCAGACTCAGCCTCATGCGATTTCGACTGTACCCTCGCGGAGTGTGGCGATAACCACGCCAATCGCGCTGCAGGAGAGGACTGCGATACGGGGGGGAATTCGCCTGGCTGCGATGCAGATTGTACCATTGCGGAGTGCGGTGATAACTTCACCAACGATCAAGCTAATGAGCAGTGTGATAGCGGTGGGGTAGACGCAGCGGGATGCGATTTTGATTGCTCGCTGCCAAACTGCGGCGATAACCACACCAATGCATCCGCTGGAGAATCTTGTGACACCGGTGCGGTGGACACCGCGGGATGCGATTTTGACTGCTCACTGCCGACGTGCGGCGATCGACATGCCAACATCGCAGCGGGCGAGGCTTGTGACGCTGGCGGCGTCGATGCCGCCGACTGCGATGCCGATTGCTCTCCAGTGCAATGCGGCGACAACCATCCCAACAGCGCCGCCGGTGAGCAATGTGATGAGGGCGGTACGGACACAAACACCTGCGACTTCAATTGTACGTTCGCCAGGTGCGGCGACGGCCACCCCAATATCGTAGCCGGTGAATCCTGTGACACGGGTGGTACATCGGCCACTTGCGATGCTGATTGCACCGAAGTACAATGCGGCGATAATTTCACTAATACGGCGGCTGGGGAGCAATGTGATACAGGCGGCGTCAATACTGCTGCGTGCGACTCAGATTGTACCCTGCCAATTTGCGGTGATGACATCATCAACGCGGCTGCAGGCGAAACATGTGAAGAGGGGGGCGTCAACACAGCTACGTGCGACTCGGACTGTACTGCCCCAGCGTGTGGTGATACGGTGGCCAATCCAGCCGCCGGGGAGCAATGTGATGAAGGAGGGGCCGATACGGCAGATTGCGACTTTAACTGTACATTTGTCGAATGCGGAGATAATCATACAAACGTCGCCGCAGGCGAGACATGCGATACTGGCGGTGTCAATACCATTTCCTGTGACAACGACTGCACAGCCGTGGAGTGCGGCGACAGTCTTACTAATGCGGTGGCCGGGGAATTTTGTGATACTGGTGGCGTCAATACCGCAGCTTGCGACAGTGACTGCACAGCAGTGGAATGCGGCGATAACCTCGCAAACCTCCCTGCCGGTGAAGCGTGCGATGAAGGTGGCGTCAATACCGTAAACTGCGATGCCGATTGTTCAGCCGTCCAATGTGGTGACGGCCGCATTAACGCCGCCGCAGGGGAGACGTGCGAAGAGGGCGGTCTCAATACACCTACGTGCGATGCGGACTGTACGACCCCAGTCTGTGGAGATAATTTTGTCAACTCAGTAGCCGGTGAGTTCTGCGACGAGGGCGGCGTTGATACCGCTAGTTGTGATGACGATTGCACTCTCGTCACTTGCGGTGACAGCCATGCCAATGCCGCTGCAGGTGAGTTTTGCGATGAGGGCGGTGTCAACACATTTGACTGCGATCGTGATTGTACCGCTGTCGAATGTGGCGATGATCTCACCAACAGCATTGCAGGCGAAGCATGTGACACTGGCGGTATCAATACCGCCGTTTGCGACGCGGATTGTTCCAGCGTTCAATGTGGCGATAGTTTCACCAATGGCGCCGCAGGAGAAGCTTGTGATGGTGGTGGCGTTGACACCGCAGACTGCGACGCAGATTGCACAGCTGTTCAGTGCGGTGATGGCGATATCAATTCCGTTGCAGGCGAGACCTGTGAGGAGGGAGCTGTTAATACGGCAACCTGTGATGCTGACTGCACGACACCAGTCTGTGGCGATAACTTCGTCAATTCGGTCTTCGGGGAGTTCTGCGATGAGGGCGGCGTCGATACCGCTCTTTGTGACGGTGATTGTACCCAAGTCATCTGCGGGGATTTTCGGACCAATACTGCTGCGAACGAGTTCTGTGACGAGGGTGGCGTCAACACAATCGCCTGTGATCGCGATTGTACTGCTGTCGAATGCGGCGATAATCTCACCAACGACATTGCAGGCGAAGCATGTGATGCAGGTGGCGTCAACACTGCAGTATGTGACGCGGATTGTACCGATGTCGCCTGCGGGGATAATTTTACCAATGATGCCGCTGGTGAGGCGTGTGATGGCGGAGGCGTCAATACTGCAGACTGCGACTCTGACTGCTCCGCCGTCCTGTGCGGTGATGACCTCATCAACGCCGCAGCAGGAGAGAACTGCGAGGATGGCGGCGTTAACACCGAGACCTGTGATGCCGACTGTACAACCCCGGTCTGTGGAGATAGGTTCGTCAACCCGGTCGTCGGTGAGTTCTGCGACGAGGGCGGCGTCGATACCGCTCTTTGTGACGGTGATTGTACCCAGGTCAGCTGCGGGGATTTTCGGACCAATACTGCTGCGAATGAGTTCTGTGACGCGGGCGGCGTTGACACAATCGCATGTGATCGCGATTGTACTGCTGTCGAATGCGGCGATAATCTCACCAACGACATTGCAGGCGAAGCATGTGA
>JAAUYH010009053.1_pt1 | contig 13092 bp, 7 predicted proteins | sample 7278061 | NCBI WGS metagenome assembly JAAUYH01 (sample SAMN14350203, study PRJNA611818) | marine sediment metagenome | isolation source: surface marine sediment (0.6m) | place: French Polynesia: Moorea | collected 2018-08
AACTCAAAAGCAAATTGCTTTTCAAGCTCGATTATTTTGAAGCACTTTTATGCTTTCCAAACAAATTAGAGAATGAATCATCATCAAACATATATTATTTAAAAATTTTAAAGATGACGCAGAAACATCATAATTCTACTATTGACTTATTTGAAGACTAAAGACTAACAAGCAAAAGTAGCTGTTTTATAATTGAAAAATTTTCTGAAATAGAAACATACCTGCTATGAGATCTTTTTTAGATTGTAATAGCATTACATCGTTTTATGTATCAATTTGTGATTCCAACGTTGAATTTGGGTTGGAATTTCTTTTCTGGGGAAATGAGTTTCCATATATCGCATACACCGAAATCGAGAGAGTTCTTTTAGATCTGTTCAATAACATAGAGTGACTCCGACAGCTTCCCAAAACCTTCCTAGGACTTAGTATTTGAGGGTTAACTATAAATCGCAAATTCTTTTTGATTTCGTTCTGCTACGTGTCAGGTGTTTAAAGCTGTACTTTCAATTCCAATTTTCCTCATTGTCACTTTTTAAATAATTCTGGAGGTCCTTGTAGATCATATACTAAGTTTCTGCAGGAATAGTTTTATATATTTCTGAATCAATATGGATTCTTTTTCTTGCCGCAGAAGTCCTAAAGTATGAGTGCTATTACTGAAATTCATGATTATGAGTTTGATCAATTAAGAACTGGATATTCAAATCAGAAATTTACCAACAGATCATTACATCTTTTTTGAAATATTTTGCCATTTCATTTTCAACATGAATCGATTTAAGCTGGTATGTGGTACAAGAGGGGCAATCAATTTTCAACGCTTGCATATAACTCCGAAATTTCATGGACTATATTGAAGAAGTGGAAAAGTTACGAAGCATAAATTTTCGAAATAGAGAATGCAACTGCAAAATTACAAAGAACTATTGTGCTCATATTATCTTTTGGCATCATTGTAGCAAAGAAGCCCGATACTCTTTGGGACAATTTAGATGCCGCGGTAATATATAACCTGAAATTCAGGTAAGATTTATCCATGTATCTATCTGTCGGTATATGAAAGACGAAAATTCTTCGATAGGGTGATTACTTCTGAGGTCTAGATTCGAACATACTTAATAGACTATAACTATAATCAGCTGATGGTCACAGAAACGAATGCAAGCCAAGGAGGTGAAAATGACGAAACTAGGATGATTTTTACCCTTCTGAGATTCAGATCAGTCAATACATATGAAGTTCGAGATCGTTGAATTGTAATTGTCATATATAAGGTCAGTGCGCTATCAAATTCAGGAATTCCAAGCGAAGTCGGAGACTCTCCAGCCAGTTGCTTTCGAGTTTTGTTTTCTATTTGAAGTGCACTCAAATAAATAATTCGCATAGGATGATTCCAACCGATTGAAGATTTGAATCAATTCCTAATAGTAAACTGTACATGGCGAATTCTTTGCGACTACTTACAAGTGCAGTAAACTCAAAAGTAATTTATGGAATAAACCTTTACAAAACACAGTGTTTCATAAGTGGGTCATTTAATGCTACATCCACAACCATACTTACGTTTCTCACAAGTTCTTTGACCGACGGATGAAACCTACAATAGAAATTCTATAGGTTCAACATGCAGCTCGTTCGGATTTGTCTGGTTCTGATTTAAACTAAAAGTTATAGCTAAAGACAAAAATCATTCTTTCTGATGTTCGCAAATTTTTTCATGCAGCCAGTAACACTAGCTTTAAGGTATTTTGAAAAGACAAAAATTAAGTTAGAATGGATTATTCAACAGAGCATGGATTAGCGCATTATTTATGTAATCATATGTTGACACTGAAAGTCAATTTTCGCTATCAATTAAATTTTATTCATAACTGAGATTCATCAATGCTGCTTACCTGCTCGTCTACTTTATTGTTTGTTAAGGCCAGAAAATAAATAAGTGTGTATTTTATGATCTATATGGCATAAAGTAAATCGATAAGTTGCAGATAAATTATTTCGACGATTGGCCTTCGAAGATAATAATAGAATTATGTTTTGTACAATAATAGTTAAATGAATAGTATCATACTGATGTCTAGAAAAATCAGAATTGATGGTGAACCTAAAGAAAATTGTGAAAGCAGGAAATGTTCTTTGTAAAATGTCTGAGGCTGGTCTCCGAAATTGAAGTAAAGAAGCGGGGGTAACGAAAACAAGGGATCCATTTTAAAAAAGAATCCTATAGCCTGAATGAAAGAAAGCGGAAACGTTGTTTCAAGATATTTGCGTTAAAAAATTTGATCCACCCACTGATTTAAACTCAGTCTTATTATCCATACTGATTTCAAATGAGTCCTTTTGACGCCTGAAAATTTAGGGAACCTATGCTGTGAAACATACTTTAACCTTGATGCATAAATTTGCAGTGTGACATAATTGTGAATGTGTTGACAAGAAAGTCTGTTCTCTTTGCGGCCGATTGAAGTCTAACTTGTTGTAGAAAGAACAGATACTATTCTTGTTCTTCGAAAAACATTTGCGAAAATATTGACTCACATAATCCGGAAAATTCATTCTTATTTCATCTAATGATGTGTTCATCATCATCCGTAGAACGAAATCATATGGCATTTCGGCCAATGCTTAGATTTTCTAAACTTCTTTGCAATAATCACATTAGTGGTACGTGGTTGTCGCGAAGCAGAAAAAACTGCATGGAGGAATCATTCGCTGAGTAAGTCAAAAGAACGTAAATTCAATTCGGCTGAAATACGACAGTTCACAATCAGTTGGATTTTCGGAGCTAAGGATTTATCCAGAAGTACTGTGTCTGCTTTAGATTTCAAAATGTCTATTTGTTTTTTTTCTATAAGTACGGTTTGTTATTTTCCTTGTCAGACTTCGTCAGTCAGCAGTAGTTCTTTCGGAAAATCAAATGTTTTCTGTAATCATTAACTTTTTATAAAGCATTACGTGTTTGAATCAAAATACTCTTGTAATCTATTAATGATTTGGAACCCTTCAACACCATAAATATTTCTGCGAGTAGTATGGAAGCGAAAGCGTAAATAAATATTGTGAAGAAATCATGGATCAATACGTGTGCCACTGGCGAATAGTCAGTTAGCTTAATTGGAACACCCCCGGCAGTCCAAATGATTTGATTACCGTTTCCAGTCCACTGCGATATAACTGGTGTCGCAGTAATTAATTCGGAATGTCTATAAATCACGTCTCTTTGAATCGTGAATTTTGGTGCCAGAATCACTCCGATGACCCCGAATATCCATATATCTGCTGTGGATATTATCTTTTTCTTTGACCTAATCCTGAGAAAAACACCCCAAATGATTATATCAACAAAGGATATAGATTTCTTAACAGCTGAGAATGCCAATGATTCCATCTTTTCCTTAGTATGTTTGTAATTAATTTTGTGCCTTCGAACGTGGATCCCATCGTTTTCTGCTATGGCATCATTCAACGCCAACTTGATGAATCTTTCTCCATCAGATGAAGTATAATTAGCTTTTCTAGCCCAAGCTTTGATCAATGAGCATCTCTTCAAATTAAACTTCCCTATATTTGCCGCAACGTACTTGCTGTCATACGGGTCCGTTATGAGATCTGCATGCTTGCGAGATTTCCCTCCAAATAAAGAATTTGCTATTCCGTCAAGTTCTGGAACATAATTGTCATAAACGAGCATCGAATTTGGAGCTTGCCTATGTTTGCACAATGATTTTAGAAGAGCTACTTTCTTCCACCCATGATCGAGCTCAGGTTGGGTTAGTGGCACAACATTAATTGAATTTGGTGAGATTATAAATCTTTCTCGTTCTAAAAGACTCAAATCGCATGGTAGCGTTACATTATATGCGAATTCATTCTTTGGTCCAATATTAACTAGAACAGAGTCACAAGTTTTCGTAGTAATGTCTGGTAGATTTGGTTTGGTTCGAATGAGATTGTCAGATGTCAGCAATCCGATAATTAAAAATGAGACTATCCTATTCTTCCGGAAGTTTTTTGAACAGTAATAGCATACATACATTGAAATTAATGCAAAAGGAACGACAAACCATTTTGCTTGTGAAAAAAATGATCTTATGAAGTTGTATGGGCCGGTGACTGAACAAGAATTTTTACGGCATGTTGAGATTATGCTGTAGTACCCTTGGCTGTCATGCCAATGCCAAACATTACTGGAACATGATACAAAAATTACGCATACAGCGATAGCGGCAAAGGAAAAAATAATTTCGAATGAAATGCGAAGTAGAATATGCAACACGTTCTGAAATTTTTTCATAGTAAATGAAGTCTTTTGAGAATTGATTAGGCATGCAATAATTATGATTGACAACCCAAAATCTTTTGCGAATAGATAAAGCAATAGTATAATCGATTGCCGAATAGAGACTTCCAAAAAAGCTCCATATAAATCATGGCGTACAATTGGTGTACTGAACTGCCAGCAAATAGAAATAGGGACGCGAATCGAATTGTACCATGAGAATCTACTGTCATTCGCTATGGGATACCTTGAGTAGCCTTTTGTAATTGACACAATAATCCAAGTGAGAAGATTATCTGATAGTTGTACTAAGATTATCAAGCACACTATTTCAAGTACTGCCTTGGACTTAGACTTTCCATTCCTCTTCGCAGAGTTCCACATAAGTAAAATAGATAATAAAATTGAAATACCTGTCGTGATAGATGAAATCTGAATTTTGAGAACTGCGTTTTTCCCCAAAATATCATTTCCACGAGCATGATAAATGTAACGCTCATCGAGACTTTTCAATCTGCCTTCTTTTATGGATTGAAAAGCAACATCGTCTCTACCACTTCTTTTCAGCTTTTCTAAAAGAATTGAAATTTTCTCATATTTCAGCGAGTTTATTGGCCAATACATTCCTGCTGTTGACCAACGTTTGCTATCAGGCCTAAGTGAAAGAATTCTCTTGGACTTAGAAATTTTTTTCAAGAAAGATCCTTTTCGTACAGCAGAATCCCCATCAATCATCAGCACACCGTATTTTGAGTTAATATTTGCGGTATAAATGCTGTTTATTAATTTGGCCTTGTTGCCTGCACATTCAAAAAAAGCTTCACATGGTTCATTAATTGTTATCACACATCTGTCGCTCATTTTCCCATACTTCCCTGCACCATTTTGTATACTGACAATGAATACATTTTTGGTAACACCATGACTTGACGAAGTTACTGAAACATTGTTCTCGATTTCAAAATTTCGCCCCACTTTTCCACAGAAATCATCAGAACTTAATGCATTTGAAATTGTAATGATCAGTAGAAGTGCAAATAATGGTTGTGTGCTCGGGTGTAACATGTTGGACCTTTTTTATGGAAGGAAGTTCTTGTTGTATATGTTTATCAATATAAACGATAGAAATGATTTTATGTCCCTGTAGATCTTGCTAAAATTCTGTCTTGGCCCTTGTTTTTCTTAAATCATCAACTTACATCTGAAAATTACCTAATTGTATTCAATGTACTAAAGAAACGAAAGTGCTGTAGTCCTCGTAAGACATGTACAAAAAAAATTTATGTGTTTAAAGCCGAAAATGTTAATTCAGGTACACCCACAAAACATTGATTACTTATTGTGTTAATTCAAATGATTGATACACATATTATACTCCTACTGCGATTACTTTATCTCGATGTACTAATGGAAACTTGATTCGAATCGTGTCTTAAGTTTTGACTACTGCAGCTGCACGGAGTTTTTATTGATTAATACGGGACTGCATGCGGAGTTACAAATTTTCGGTCTGCTACCTTAGGATCAAGTAGAAAATGAGAAATAGAGGAGAGAATCACCGTTGTATAGTACTATACAGTAAAGAAAAGGCTCTAAACATCGCAACGTACTTTCTGGTTGTGAACTGTAGAGTGACAAGATAAGGGGACGGAGAGAACCAGAAATTTTGATTGGTATGTGAAAATTAAAAAATTTTAAGGGAGCAACGTGGCAGTATAAAACTCGTGGCAGTTTAAATTCAACGATTGATTACATCATCGAGCAGCATAAATTTGGCATTTCCGAATACCTTCCCCTTGGGGCCGCTACAGTATTAAGTTCTAGGCAGGTGTGTGTGTGTGTGTGTGTGTGTGTGTGTGTGTGAGCACTCTTTAGCTGCAAACTTCATCTCTCGTTCTCCCTGTGCTCATCTCCTCTCACTTTGCCATGTCGGTGGACACCGTATCGCCCTCGGCCACCGCAGCTAATGGCCTTGGTGTATCTTCCGATGAAACCATCGCTCACCTTCGAAATACTGTGGCTGTGAAAGAGGCTGAGCTTGATTCGCTCCAAATGCGCATCAAGACCACGAAAAGTGGTCGTGCATCTGTTCGCCTCGCTGCTTCTCGTTTCCTGCAAAAAGCTGAGGAACAGGCCAATGAGAAGCGAACCAGTATTGAACCTATTGTCAAATCTGGCAACATGTCCTCACTCATGTCGCGTTGGAACGCAGGAATCGAACGTCAAGTTGAGAAAACTAAAGTTGATTTGAACGGCGGTCGGGCTGATGTTCGTGGTGCTTCAAAGCGGTTCTCTGCTGTTGATGCGTCACTACCTCGACCAAAAGGAGCAGAGACCAAGTCTACTAGGAAGCCTCGTGGACCGGTCGGGCCGGCAGAATTCGAAATTGAAGACGATGAATCTGTTCCTGCATGGGCAGTGAATCAGCGGAAAACAGTAGTGAAGAAGGAGAATGCACGTGCGTCGATTAGTGATGTGGACGTGCGCCAAATTAAGGGAGGGCTGATGTCTCGACCAGGAGATGTGGACACCTCTAACGTCCGCGAGACACCAATGGCGGCTTCGAACGGAGGGGTAGCAGCAGCACTGGCCAAGTGGGGAAAAATCGCGGACGAAGAAGCGAAAAAACTTGAACGTGTCAACGTTGTGGAGCAAGCTAGACGTGAGGAAGCGAAAAAGCAAAAAGAACTTGAAGAGGAATTACAGCGAATGAGAGAGGAACAGGAAAAAAAGGAGAGAGAAGAAAGAGAGAAAAGAGAAGCAGAAGACCGAGCGCTTCGTGCGAAGAAAGAGGCGGAAGAACGAGCACGCCGACTTGAAGAAGAAAAGAAACTCGCCAAGAAACGCAAGGAAGAGGAAATTCGTACGCTCCGAGCTTTATCATCTGAAGAGCCGGTAGGAGCGCCAACGAACCAGTTGATAGATTGGTTGGAGAAGCGAATCAAACTGCTTGACTTGCTCATCACGGAAGCACAAGCCGAGTTGGAAGAACTTGAGAAGCAAGTGTAAACCTCGGATGGAAGTACAGTGCAATACATCAAGCGTGAGGTGCCACACGATTGCGTAGCGCAACAAGTTTTGATACAGTTCAGTACCAAGTAAAAATAGAATTGATGCTGGGTAAAAAGATTGTTTCGAGTTATTTGCCTTTTGTGTTGTACTAAGCTGTACCGTACCAGTACACTAAATTGTTTTGGTCACATACCATGTAGGATGAACAGGTCTTACAGTAAGTGCGCCAAATTTTCGAATCGAAACACCGTTTGTATTATCGCTACAGAACTTTCTTCCTGTAGCGTAACATTCAACAATCTGGTTGAACAATGCTCGTGTCCAAGGCTCGCGTGGCGACGATAACTTCGAATGACGCAGGCGAAGTGCATCGTTCTTATGCTCCTTTGTATTTGTCGACCAGTCTTCGTGATATTGCCTTTGATATCGAAGAACTCGAACAATATGCGCTTGGTCGACTGCGATTGCTCAAAGATATCGACTCTGCCAAAACATCAGCTGCGTTGGCTGGTCCCAAAATTGGCTCTGCCGTAGAGCTTCGCAGGAGTATACGTCAATTGGAACGGCAACATCAACTGCATGTGGAAGAGAAAGGAAACATTGGTCACGATGATCAGTTATTAAAAGACGAAGCATCTCACTTTCTTCTCCGTCTCGCTCTGTGTCGCCAACATGAACATCGGCAATGGCTTCTTGGTGTTGAATGTGCACTTTTTGCTGCGAGGCTTGAAGGTGCTTCAACCGACCACATTTTGAATGCTGTTCGGCGTTGTGGTGGACCACCTCTTAGTGCTGTCACCCGAGGAGAATTAGAGGCGGAGAATGGTCGTCTTCGACGCGAATTGGACGAGGTTACTCGCGGAGTGTGTCGTCAGAAAAATGGCGTGCAAGGAATCAAGTTTTTTCGTGTTGCATTTGACCAGGTCCCCGGTCTTGTTCGTTCTCGTCGTGTATTGCTGCGTGATGGTGATGCTTACGTACCAGAAGTCAGTATTCAAGATGTGGTTGTGGGTCTTTTTCGTACAAACATGAATCAATCTCTCACATTGGCGTCAAAAGCGGTGGCTCTAGCTGATGCTGACCGACGCATGCGACCGATTCTCGAATCTGTGCGTCAACACCATGTAGCCGATCTGAACAAATCGTCGGCATTTGACTCGGACAATGCAGAACGTATATCGCTCGATCAACTCAATGAATCGCTACCTGCAATGCCGTTGTGTATGCAAAACATGATTCAGAAACTGCGGCAACATCATCATTTGCGTTATTCAGCGCGTTTGCAATTAGGAGTATTCCTGAAAGGATGTGGGCTCACTATGGAAGAGTCACTACACTTTTGGCGAGTAGAATTTGGCAAAGGTGCAATTGATAGTTCCAAGTTTGAAAAACAATACGCATACAATATCCGGCATCATTATGGAAAAGAGGGAAAGCGACAGAATTTGAAGCCATTCCCATGCATGAAGATTATCAACGACCGTCCAGGTCCAGGCGAATACAATGGCTGCCCGTACAGAGAATTTCAAGAAGCGGAGTTGGCATCTTCTATTCGACGGCTCGGTGTAGATAATGAAACCACAAAACAAATAACGGCTAAGGCGAAGGAGGGAAACTTTCAGGGTGCTTGTGGAATGTGTTTCAGAGCAACACAACCAATATCACCAGACGATGAAGAAATCAAGACATTTGTCACGTCGCATCCGAACGAATATTTTCTGGAAGCGAGACGTAGACGGATTGAACGAAAAGCAGGAACACAAATGCGCATGGCGGATGAGGACGAAGACATGCCACCTGTTTCTGGTGGTGAGTCTCAGAGCCAATCTAATACGCAAGATGACGAAAGAGCAAGGAGGCGAGCAGAAGAAGAGGATATGATGCTGTCAGCAGCAGTTGCCGAGGCTGAGAAGAAACATAAAGAGAAGGAAGTCGAATCAAAAGATGAAATGGAGGAGCAGCGACCATATGACAGTGAGAAAGCTACCGATGATAATTCTACCACAACGACTAACCAACAATCTTCGGTCACCGAAAATTGATTTCAGCACAGCTTCACTGCCGCCTACCCGTGGTATATAAATTTATAATGTTCGTTGTAAATGAAGCTTGACCTACGCTCTCTCAAGTGTGTGCTACCGCGTGCGTTAATGAGGAAAAATCGGTATTCACGTTTACGCGTGAGAATGTTTTTACAGATAAGAAATGCTCTACGATATAGGTAGGTAGTAGTTGTAGTAGAAGTATTTGGTTGATCTATCGACCAAATCGACTAATTATCAGCCAGCCATTTGTACCTTTTCACCTTTCACTTGTTGTGACGGTGGTGTAGCAGCGAAACATAGCAAAAGAGTTGTGTGTTGCACTTGCCTTTGTGTGGTCGGCAAGTGCTATGCATTCAGTGCCCAAAATCTTGTTCTGTGTACCTTATTAGAGTTCGTCGTGAGCATCATCCCCTTCATCCTCTTCCTTCGCTCCGCTGTCTCCTCCTGGTTGTCCACCTGCACCACCAAGTTTCTTAAGAATAGGTTCAACTGTTTCCTTCAAGTCCTTAGCCTTTCCTTCAATCACTTCATGGTCGGCATCATCTGCTTCATTCTCAAGCCATTCCTTAGCATCCTTCAACGCCGATTCTAGAGTCTCCTTATCTTCCGCTTCAAGTTTGTCACCCTTATCTTCAATCGTTGATGTTGCGGAGAAGATGGTGTTCTCCAGATCGTTCTTAGCTTCAACCTTCTTCTTCAGCTTTTCATCTTCTTCCTTCATTTCCTCTGCTTCACGAACCATTCGTTCGATCTCCTCCTCCGAGAGGCGACCCTTGTCGTTAGTAATCGTGATGCTTTCCTTGTTGTCTGATCCCTGCTCTTCCGCTGAGACACTCAAAATACCGTCCGCGTTCACATCAAATGTGACCTGAACCTGCGGCACTCCACGACGGGCCTCCTTGATACCTCCCAAGTCGAACTTCCCAAGCATGTGGCAATCCTTGGTCATAGAACGTTCACCTTCGTACACTTGAATGCTAACAACTGTCTGCTTATCTTGGTACGTTGTGAATGTTTGGCTCTTGCTCGCTGGTACCTTCGAGTTACGTGGGATAATCTTGCTCATCACACCACCAACGGTTTCAATTCCGAGGGAAAGCGGCGCAACATCCACCAACACAAGGTCATCCTTCAAACCTCCATCTCCAGAGAGAATTCCAGCTTGCACAGCAGCACCGTAGGCCACGGCCTCATCCGGGTTGACACCCTTGCTCGGGGCCTTGCCATTGAAGAAATCGCTGACAAGCTGTTGAACCTTCGGAATACGAGTGGAGCCACCAACTAGCACAACCTCGTCAACATTAGACTTCTTGATCTTCGCATCCTTGAGAACCTTCTCAACTGGCTTCAGGGTCTTACGGAACAGGTCCGAGTTCAGTTCCTCGAATCGAGCGCGAGAAAGGGTCTCGGAGAAATCGACGCCATCGTAAAGAGACTCAATTTCAATACGGACTTGGTTTTGAGAAGAGAGGGCGCGCTTGGCCTTTTCGGCTTCACGACGCAGCTTGCCCAAGGCACGGTTATCACCAGACAAGTCCTTCTTATACTTGCGCTTGAACAAGTTGATCATGTAGTCCATGATGCGTTGGTCAAAGTCTTCGCCACCAAGGTGAGTGTCACCGTTAGTGGCCAACACCTCAAACACACCATCATCGATCGTGAGAAGAGATACATCGAATGTTCCTCCACCAAGGTCGAAAACAAGAACAATCTTCTCCTCTTTCTTGTTCAATCCGTAGGCAATGGCGGCAGCGGTTGGCTCGTTAAGAATGCGGAGCACGTTCAAACCGGCAATGGTACCGGCATCCTTGGTAGCCTGGCGCTGAGCGTCGTTGAAATAGGCAGGTACAGTAACAACAGCACTCTCGACTTTCTTGCCAAGGTACTCCTCTGCAGTCTTCTTCATCTTGGTTAAGACCATAGCGGAAATTTCCTCGGGAGAAAACACCTTCTGTTCACCGTTCACATTCACGCTGATAGCAGGCTTGTCACCCTTCTTTACAAGCTCATACGGAAGAAGCTTCTTGTCCTTCTGCACGGTAGAGTCAGTGAACTTACGCCCAATAAAGCGTTTGACGTCGAAAATGGTGTTGCCAGGGTTCATGGCAGCCTGATTCTTGGCAGCGTCGCCGATGAGGCGCTCTCCTTGGGTGAAGGCTACATAACTCGGTGTGATACGGTTACCTTGGTCATTGGCAATGATCTCAACCTGACCGTTCTGCATGACACCAACACAAGAATAGGTGGTACCGAGATCGATACCGATTACAGTCCCCACATTGGGCTTCGCATCCTTCTCGGCAGCGGCAGCACACATAGAAAACAGAGCGGCAACACAGGACAAGGCAACAAGAGGTTGTAACCTCATAGTACGATGGGCAATCATCGGAATAGCAGTCCCGCTCGTATAAATAGAAACCGAGGCGCAGCTATTAACCAGGAATCGAAAATCGGCACAACTCAGACAATGAGTTGGAGAAGAATTGGAGATGACTTGATGATGATCAGTGGTGGTGTCTACGATGTTGAATGGAAGTTTAAGTAGGCGTATGGGTGGCGAGCTAGAGAATTTCAAGGAGCGCAATCAAGATTCGAATTTTCAGGAAGCACAGTCAACTTGAGAGTTGATTGAAAATTCGGTCAATCAAAATCATTGAATTAGATCACCACATTGATTTAACGGCTAAATAACCAATCACACACTCGCACGTCCCCCCTCCCAAACGGAACGATATTTGTTACGTCATCTACTCAATTTTATTGACCTTGTCCTAGAGAAATGAACATGACAGAGGACATGCGATCTGACGAGTCTGGGTGCACGTATGTGTGCAATCTATTTCTGCAAATGAACCTTGTTCGTTTCAAGAGAACTTAGTAAGATGAGCTCGTTTCTAGCAACCCCTCTATTCTTAACATCCCAGTGGACAAAGACTCTGGCTTGGTTCCGTGAGAGCTCGGAATGACTCACATCTGGATCATCACACACAGACTCTCTCTCTTGCTTTCCAGCTAACAACTTGCATCATCCTACTCGAAAATTGTTTGTTTTCACATATGCGAATAGTAGACAGTATGTAGAGGTATGGCACACTCACTCTCGCGTTCATCGCCTTTAAGAAGTTGTATAAATAGGCTGGTAGTGCTTCTTCACTTATGAAGTTAGGAATTCGTCCCTCAAGTTCCTTATTCAGGAAATGGTGTGCCATAGAAAACGTACACTGCAGTGCTTCCATAAATCCGTTCTGTAGACGTCTTTATCTCTACGGTATTACTGTACCACAAAACTTCATTGTTGGAATCCTACAATCATGTCCGATACCGCACGTGCATGTTAATTCGTCCTTTCGGAAATTATCAGTTCCGAAATATTTCAGATCATTAATTATGATGGTCCGCAATTTTTCGAGCCCTGTACTCAAATTGGGCCATTTGAACTGGGACCCTACTTCAGTAGTAGGTCCGATTACAATCTCTCAGTTTTGTGAATCGGAATCCTTTTATTTCTAATCAAACTAGAAGCATCGTAGATGTAGGGGTGGGCATGGATTGGTTATGGGCCGATTCGGTTTCAGATCCCAGAAACCAAAACCAAACCATAACCATCCCCAAGCCAGTGCAACCAACCCATAACCATTTCCCGGAGGCCGAACCAACTCATAACCACTAAGGCGCAATAAAAACCAAAAACAATCCATAATCGAACCATATTTATCATTTCACTTCAACTGGCATAAACCTAGCATTTCTCTT
>JAAUYH010020296.1_pt1 | contig 13091 bp, 9 predicted proteins | sample 7278061 | NCBI WGS metagenome assembly JAAUYH01 (sample SAMN14350203, study PRJNA611818) | marine sediment metagenome | isolation source: surface marine sediment (0.6m) | place: French Polynesia: Moorea | collected 2018-08
ATTACGTGTAGTTTTCTATTTCTATGGACTTACGGATGATCGCTGGTAGTACTTAGCGAGATAGGATAACAGTATCTCCGTCTTTGGTCAGCTTTGAATGAAGTAAACACTAACAGTTTTGTGATGAACGCGTTCACCAGATTCGCATCTGTTTCAGCTGTGTTGGCTTTTCCATTCAGATTTTTTTACAAATACCAAATTAAACTTCCCTTTCTTACTGATCGCACCCCAAACCATTTATCCTCGCCCACCTCTTGCACGTGTAGAAAATTACTCTAGCTCTAGTCTTGTATCAGCGTAGTAGAGAGCGTTTCCGTCGGAGCTGTCCAAACAAAATCATTTTTCGCTAATAAATACAATTGAGGTCCAAAAAGTTTGGTCCTTCTTAAGTGATCGTGAGAAAACTTCACTCGATCATTTTTGTTGTCTACAAGCAGTTTTTGCATTCAGCTTCTTCAAATACTTCATCAACGGAGCGTTCGAAATGATCTGCTACATTCTTCGGACACCAATGTCCACTTCAAATTCATTCTTGGCGACTGCAACTAGCTAACATGCAGAGAATTTTTCAGTTCTCTCTTTTTCGATCAAGCCTCGAATCATCCTCTCGGTCTTTTTTGGTTCACGACCAAGTTAATGCTTCTTCTTTACTGGAGGCTTAATGGTCTCTTATAATTCAAAACAGCCTTCTCGTCTCTCTCAATTTTTTGAGCGTTGCTTTTCTGAGACCAACCAGCTCTAGTAGAAGCTTCAATTTTACATTTTTTCTTCAGGTGACAACGCTTCACCCGCCCCTATGTTGCTTGAATCTCAGCAAGTCCACTTCGTTTTTAGGAATACTTGTGGTATGTACGCCGTCGTCGTACAATCCTTCTAGAATATAGCTAGCTACATACAACTTACTGAGTCGAAAAGGTGGACAGTGCTATATTATTTCGTGCAAAGAAGTGTTGCTAACGGCTCACGACAGCATAGGCTGCGCAAAGTGAAGCTTGAGAATTTCTACGGGAGAGATGGCAACGTTTTATTCGAGTGTAGACTTCAATTGCATCAGCAATGCATCGATATCAGATGCGACGACAAAAGTAGGTGCGGTAGTACGATTTTTCAAGAGGTCACATCATGTCTAATCCAGTTACACCCACACGCAACCTCACGACAGACATTGAGTCATCAGAAGCCCAGATTGCGATTTTGGACCAATTTAGTTTGAGAAAGCTTTTGAAAGCCGAAGAAAAACGTGGAATACTACGTGTGTATTTCACCCTCAGCCGTGAAGCGGCAAGAAAGAGAGCCAAAACGGGAAGACATGTTTACGTACGTGCTCGAGAAAATACGACACGGTTGTTCGGACGAGGCACCTTCACTGTAAGCGCAATTGTATTTTCTTGGATTGCAGCTGTGAAATGTGGACGAGGAACTAAGGCAAAGCTCCCCATAATTGTATGCGAAGAAAATAGATTTGGCTAAATCTAAAATAATGCGAATTCTAAGCATTGATAAAATATTTTGGCAAATTCGAATGTTTGTCCAAGAGAAGAGAGTGAACAGAGGGTTTGTAAAAAACAAGTGTTGGACTTTTTAGTCAAGAACAAAATTATTCTATTCGTAAGTATGATAACGAAGACTATGACAGAAACGACTATCAAGCTGCACTCACAGCCGCGCAAAGATATTTTATTCGTCGAGTTTTTAAGCGAGTAATGGGGATGGGATGTTTAGCAGTGAATCATATTCATGTTTCATAAAGAAATCAATATATTCGTACTATTGTTTAAAACCCCGATGTAAGCCTACTCAAGAACGCCGTATTGAAGTTTATACCAATGCATCTTACATTCATCACCATAACAGAATTGATCATAATTCAATTGATCATGATTGAATGGATCATCCGTCCGTGAAAAAATCAGATGAAAACCCTAGAACAAGTCGAAGAATTTGTTTTGTCGCAGCTATTACTAATGAAGGTCGATTGATGAGAGCCAGGCTCGTTTCCAGTTCGGCATGGCATTTTACGCCCACGTCTAGCAAAGATTACAAGAGGGATTATCATAAGATTGTCGATTCGATTAACTATGTACATTTGTTTAATAATCAATTGCTTCCGAATATTTATAAGCCAGCTTCAAATTTTTTTGAAAACGCTTATTACCACAAAAGCAAGCTTTCCGACACGCCAAAAGTTTCTAAAATGCAGAAAACCGAAGCATTACAAGAACTTGATCGAATTGGAATTGAGTATCACTCGAATATTTCTGCTGTTGAAGCGAAGCAGAAATTCGGAAAATGGCAAGTTGAAAATGTGAAAACAGAAATCCTATCTCTTGTTGAAGAGTGTGGCCATATTGTCATATTCACGCCTCCGTATTATAACGATCTACAACCTATCCATTATATGAAGGCTAAGAACAAGAGTTATGTTGGTCGGTTTTACTATCGAGGTACTAATTTATCTGATGTACGTGCTCGTTTATAGCAACAGTTCAAACAACTTCTAACAGATACAGGTAGATACTGTGTACCAAATATTATTGGTCATGTTGATAGAGTCATAGCAGAAATATTAGTAGAAAATTCAAAAGGGTGATGATCTAGATAACGATTCGTCAACTGTTATAGAATGAACTATGAGTATGTATTCAGATTCAGATCAAAGTGACAGAACCATGAATGAGTTATGTTTCAGTCAGAACAAATAAAACATTGATAATACTTTACCTTCAAACAACATTTCACGAAATTTAAACAAGAGGATTCTTAGTTATGTTTTGACTTGATAAGTATTCAGGTATGGTATCTCTTTATCACGGTTGTGGAGATTCAAATACATGCTTATGTTCAGGGCCTAGTTATTTTGTTCAACAGGTCACCCTAAAAGGAAGATTATTTACGAAAATGACCACTGTTTGAAACCGCGCAGCAAGTTCCATTTGGGCATGTAAGCCGATTTGTGCAAGTTAATAAATAGTAGACTATCAATATACCTGTAATACATCTAGAGACTCAAATAAATACCAAAGGCGGTAAAGAGATAGAATTATCAAGGCTTTGACTTGTCATGTAGACTATTTGAACATTTTTGGGTTTCTGAAATAATCTGCTATTGAATAAGAAATGAAAAAGGTTTAGTACAACGATAGTTTACAGGTTTATCTTCGACTTCCAAATGTTGTTTCACACAAAATCGGTTCAATATCGCATTCTGAGCTTCTGATAACTCAATTTCTGTCGTGAGATGGCGTTTAGAGGTGCGTGATGGGATCGCACGAAAAATCGTTCTGCCGCACGTACATTTGCCGTCAGCGATGATCTCGGAGGCATTGTTGACACAATTCGACTTCACATGTTCTAAATAACTCTAATAAAATGACGTATCGAATAACAAGTTGCCCCCTCTGCCGTAGAAACACACATTCTTCACTTTTGCGCAGCCTATGCTGTCGTGACCTATAAATTAGTTGTACTTCATGGATGAACCGCTTGTGTAGGATGGAGCGTTACGGATTCTGCAGAAAGAATTCCTGCTGATTGAACTTAACATTCGCTCCTATTCAAGTCGAGTAGATCATCTGGGACGCACCCTAATTTACATCTGCTACTATCATCTCGGACGGTGCTAACTCTTTTTCGGCCACAGTACATTTAATGTATTCGACCAAAAAGTTTGAAGTCCGACAAATCCATTCGCTACAAATCTGGTCACCTTATTTTGCCCGGAACCGACCTGAGTCGGACTTTATCGGACAGCGGCATTGACGGTGAATCTGATCTACCTTTAACTCCTGGGCCATACTACTCTAACAATATCAGTAACAGAACGTCGTCAATACGGGAGGGGAAGAGAAAGGAACGATAGAGAAATCGTAAGTACGTGTTTTAAGTAGTGTTGAAATAATTTGGAGAAGTAAACGATTTGTGAATTCTAACTACTCGAAAGCACCATCGGTATGGGTGCAGCGACCGAAGATTGGATTTGGTTTCTGAATTCTTCCACAGGTTCAGCGATGTCCATTACAACTTGGCGATAATGGTCCCGCATGAGTTCCTTAGTTCGTGGTAATTCAATGTTCTCTAGCAGTAATTTCGCAGATCTGGGCAGATAGCTACCACTGCGGTGCGGCTTCGCAACAGACCGAATGTCCACACCGCCGAAGTTAGCAGCGATTGCACAAAACTTGTCCCGCAATTCATTCGGTAGTCTTGCAACAGAGAGAATTCGCATGATGCGCAATCGCGCCAACCCGTCATTGCGATTCAATGCATCCCATCGTTCCGTGACGACTCGCGCTACACAGGTGGCAGCAAACACGAAGTCAGGATTATCAGGGAATTCGGGGTTCCGTGCAATGAATTGGTTGAGCCACTGACACACTCGCTTCAACCAGTCCATCACGAATTTTGCGTTGATGCAATGCGTTCGAATCAGTAGTGCGGCAGATAGAGAGAGATAAAATATGCGAATATCAGAGATTACAGACGAGTCGAAAAACACGATAGAGAGGCGATTGACAACTTGCTCAGCAATGTTACCGTCAGAAAGGCTTAATGCATACAGAAGAACAAATGACACAAATCGACCACCGTACGCAGGCGCAACGAACCTCGCGAATGCTGTGACTAGCGGCTCGACGACAGTCTCTGCGAATGCATCACCGAGGTGCGCTTTGGCACGGTCCAAAAATTGAAATACTTCGATGAGCAACGCATCCATTTTTTCAGCGTGCGAACATAATTTCTTCTCTTCTGGTAGGTCAAACGAAACCACCCGAGTTTTCGATTCTTCCTCTTTCAGCTCTCCCTCTACATAGTACACATCATCGGGTACGGATGGCTGAACCGCAACAAGTTTATCGATGACGGCATGGATAATGGCTTCCTGGAGCACTGGGCTAGTACAGTGCTCGAATATTGAAAATAGACTGCGTGTGTACAGACACAGCTCGGGGTACGGTCGAACGGGATGGGGATAACGATCGCGTAGTACTGCGGCGACGACTTCGGTAGCTTGCGGGTACATCTTTAGTAACTGTACTAACAAAGTGACTGTTGCCTTACGCACACTTTCTTCCTCAGACAAAAGCCCGCGTCGGGCGAAGGAGTTCAGTGCGGGTTCAACGAATTGTGCCGACACACTAACGAGGTTCATAACAAACTGGCTGTACACATCGAGTAGTTCCTTAGTCGGCTTGGATTCGTCCTTCCCAACGCGACGCGCACCGAAATCGTGGTCCAGCGCTGCGAGCAGAAGCACGTCATGACGAGTCTTCAACGTGGTGGTGACCGAGGCCAGGTCGCGCAGTAGCGGCACGACTTGGGTCGCGGGTCCGCGCGCAACCATGCGCTGCAGGTTTACCATCTTGACTTTGTCATCGAGTGCTTCGCGAATGCGCTTGTCGACTGCATTGAGCGACAGCGCACCCATCGCGCGGGGAAGGACGGTGTGCAACTGCTGTCGAAAGTGGCGACGGCGACGGAAGGAAGATAATCAGAGGCACAGTGGGAGCCTTTTCCAAAACAGCAGAAATTGTAAATTTCTGATTTTTGCTATTTACATTGACCGCGCGGTACGTGGGTGCATATTTTACTAACCTCCAGCACATTCAGTGCAGTTCAGAGGCTGCCGGTTAGCACAGAGCGCGGCTTACCACGGCATCGAGATGGCGACGCAGACGCAAGTACGCCAGATGCCACTAGTCTGTCCTGGGCATAATCGAGGAATTGTTGAATTGCAGTACTCGCCACCTACCGCGGGGGGAACGTTTCTCATCAGCGCGTGCTTGGATGGCACACCAATGCTACGCGATGGCGTCACTGGCGATTGGATCGGCTCCTTCGAAGGGCACAAGGGCGCGGTGTGGGGCGCGTGTATCAGTATGGACGCAGAGCGCGCCGCGACGGCGGGTGCCGACTTCACCGCACGCCTGTGGAACGCGGTCAACGGCGATTGCACGGCCGTGTTGAACCAGCCGCATATCTGCAAGAGTGTGGCGTTCGACCGCGACGGCAGCCGCTTACTGACTGCCGGCAACAACCCCGATATTCGTGTGTACGACGTCGCCACCGCGGACGAACCCGTCTCGCTGCTCGCACACTCCGAGCCGACAGTGGGCGGCCGCAAACGCACGGTCAAGGCTGCGCGCTACGCAGGCGCTGGAAGCAACGTCGTGGTGTCGTGCAGTGCAGAGGCGGCGTCTGAGGGCGTCCATGTGTGGGACGTGCGCAGTGGTAAACTCGAACGCACGCTGCCGCTTGATGGTGGGACGAAGTCGGCGGAGATGTCACCGGACGGGAACGTGCTCACCGTAACCGCAGATGACGCCACCGTGAGCGTGTATGACCTGAACAAGTTGGAGCGCGTGGTGAAGTTCGACATTCCGCAGCACACGGAAAGCGCAGCGTTGCGCTGGCCGTCTATGGACATGCTGGTGACCGGTGGGCACGACCTGACTGTTCGCCGATTCACGATAGACGGCAACCAGTTGCACGAAGCGGAGAGCAACCGTGGGCATCACGGCCCAGTGTGGGTCACTCGGTTCGCGCCGGACGGCGAAAGCTACGCGAGTGGGTCCGACGACGGCACGATACGCATCTGGAAAACGACGGTCGACGCATCGCTAGCCGGGTGATTGTATGGCCTGCACGATGAGCGTTTGAATCGCGCGGTTCTAGAATGCGCTTGCGAGAATGGTATCGGATGCTTGGATGCATGCGCGCATCTCTAACGAAGAACGTCGTTCTTCGGCATTTCTGATAGGCAGCAGCGCCGCCTCTTATCCAGCCCGGGCCTATTCTGCGATTTAGGTTTCCTCCTCCATTTTAGTTGCTCTTGTTTCATCGGGGCGAACTCTACTACGTTGCGTGGCTGCGCTTGCACTGCGACTCAAACACTGTTGCTGGGGTTTGGCTCGCGGCATTTTGCACCTGGCGACTCTGCCTCTCCCTTTTGTTCCAAGTAAATCAATGTGGACGCTCTTTCCCTTGTTTCCGTATCTCCTCCGTAACTAACACGTAGGGAATGGTAGCGGATGAGTGCGTAATGATGACGTAAGTACGGGATTTGCACAAGGTAAGTAGAGTGGTCCACACCCGAAAGTGGTGTAGATGATAGTTTAGTCGAATGCTTCGGTTGGCAATCTGAAGTAATCTAAAAATGAGCGTCGTTTTCGACAACTCGAGTAAATGTTGGTGGTTCGGTCATCGTGAAGAGGATGACGACAATGAGGTAGTTGGTTGTTGAAAGTTGAATCGAAAAAGCGGCAGGTATACACATCGAATCGAGAACAACACGAAAAATAACAAGGACGTGATAAAATGGTTAAGCGCAGCGCGTTGCGCTCTGGAGGGCGCTCCCCATCTGCGTCAAGGTCTTACTAGTACAAAACTTTACGCGGCTCCACGGCGCTCGCGAAAACGAAGCGACGCAGCGCCAATCCGATGGCAAGCGTCCAGCAGAGGCCAGCCAACAGAAGGATGCGAACCACGACTCGTCGTGCTCGTATCAACTTTTGTAAGAAACAGGTGATCGATCGATTAGGTCAGATACTTATTTTTCGTTGTTGTTGTTTCGCCGCTCGCTATGGTCTGGAAGGGGTGTTGTTGCGTACATTTTTGTGTGTGACCATATCACTTCCGTGACGATCCTCGGGTCGTTGTTTAGGTGGTTCACCGGAAATGGCGCAGTGTGCCAGTAGGTCGCGCACTTCAAATACTGCTTCATTGTCCGGCAGTCGACGAATGTTCTCTCGCATGAGTTCCATTTGGTGTCGACTTACCATTGATGCCTCTTTTGCGTTTCGAACAACAAGCCCAACCCCTGTTTCTCGCACCCAAGCTACAACGTCCTTCTCTTGTCTCATCACCCCACAGTCATTAACTCCTGTAACCAACAAGACAGGCAGACCACTGACGAACGCTTCGGATACAACGCCAGGGCCAGGCTTGCCAATCATCACGTGCGCACATTGCATTAAGGCTGGAATTTCACGAGAAAATCCCACCACATGCGCGCGCACGATATCACGATTATGTATCTGCTCACGAAGGCGTTCAAGTAGTGTCTTGTTTCGCCCACATACCACAATAACATTAACTGCATCGTTACCTCTTCTTGCGGTGAAAAGATCGAACAGCCTGGACACAGTGTCTGTGGGCGGACTTCCGCCATAGCAAATCAGTACAGTGGGCAAGCGAGAATCCAGTCGCATGTCGTTGTACAGTTTATCCTTCCGTTCTGCTGAAATTCTCTTGTAGAACCGAGGATGAACAACCATACCAGATGTGGGTGTGAATATCGGAAATCCAACTGGCGCATCTTCACGATACCCAGCTTCGATTGCTTGTCTTTGAGCGAGTGCAGTGCCAGCCACGACATGTTGCCGCGGATGTTGTAACCATTGGTGAGCATAAGTATGCGAGAAATCAGTCAGGACAGTGAAGAAAGGAATGCCTTTCGGCAGTGTTTGAGCAATACAGGCATTTAGAGTCGGGATAAAGGAAACGACTGCATCCGGAGTGTTCTCTGCCCAGTGCGCACTTAAACAAGCGCGTAACCGCGGCGCAGCTAATGGCAAAAACGTGGTTGCACACGAATGCATCACTTCAATGAGTGGCACAGCGTTGTAAGACAGAAACCAGTTATACAACGCATCCCCGCTTAACGCGCCCACAACCGCGCTAGCGTTCACAAGCTCGGCGCGGATACCGGGTGTGCTCGCCAGAGTCGCGGCCACCGCCTCCGCACTCGCGAGATGTCCGCCACCACCGCTGCCGTACAATAATTGTACAACGCGGACATTGCCTGCTGGCGAACGCCGCATTGCATTGGGAGCCATTGTTGAGCCTGCTTCACTTCTTTTCGAGGCACACGGTGCGCGCCTGAATGCGCGCAGCGGTGCCACCGCACCGTTCGGGTGTGTGGAATTTGCCGAATTCGTTTGCGTTTCGTAAACTGCGGATTGTTCCCGCGCGAGGCCTTGCAGAGTCGCTATCGTTTGCTTACACCCAATCCGCTGCAGTAAGAACCTTGCCTTACATTTTTTTCCTTGTTGTCCAATTAAACTACGATATATGTATGCGATATAAATAATTAGTAATTAACGTATAGTTAAAATTAGATTTTATAAATAATTGTCTGTTTTCTTCTGTAAGCCACTTTTACACTCCAGCTCATGGAGGTGCTATGTGTCATCGTTGTCACCAACTAAAACATCGACGACAAACGTTTAGTAGGCACTAACCCAACAAAGCGACAAGCACTTTGATTTCTTGACGACGACCATGTTGCTCCGTGTTCGATTACCGTCAGGGCTGCTGAAGAGAATTACTGTGGGAGATGATACTTCCCAAGCGTCACTTGAAGCGCAAATTCAAGAATTAGGCCAACTTGAATCTTTACCATCCTTGTTTACCGACCAACAATTCACTAAACCGTTCGCACTGTCGCAAGCAAAGCATGGTGACATGGTCTTCGTGCATCGCGAGGTTGTACCAGCCACTGAACCAGGGGTCGGGCCGGCTCCATCCAGCGACACTCTGATGACTGATGTTTCGGAAGCGAACGACGAGAATCCGACAGAGAAAGAAAGTGAAGAAAAGTCGAAGCGTCGTCGATGTGATCGGTGCGGGCCGCGAGGCATGTGTGAGCGCTGTGCGCCGAAAGAAGATAAGGAAGCACGTTACAAAGCGGAATTATCGAAATGGAAAGGGCGAGGAATGTCGCTGGCGGTTATGGAAGCGCTAGAGGCACTGAAACCAAGAATCAAACCGCAGGAAGAAGCTCATGTGGCGGCGGTTTGTGTTGATTCAGGAGCCGGTCATGCGTTTCAGGCGTACCTCGGAATGAGTGGGTTTGCACAACACCGATTTGGGCTTTGTTATGGAAAGGTGACAGAAGAGAAGGAAGTGGAGGTGCACGCGATTTATGAACCACCACAAGCGGGCGATAGTGAAGCGTACGCGCTCTCGGACTCGCTTGAAGATCGTACGCGGGCGGACAAATTAGCGAAAATGCTTGGATTTGAGTTGGTTGGAGTTGTGTTTTCGGCTCGTCAAAGAAAAGCAGTTCTATCGGGGCGCGATGTGGTGGTCGCTGCTCGTATCGCCAGTACGTTGGAAGAGAGCAAGAGGGAAATGTTCGTGATTATCAAGGTAGGGGTGGTGTCGGATAACGGGGAAACTGCGTTTGAATCGTATCAAATCAGTGACCTTGCGCACGAATTGTACAGAATGGGTGATGTTTTTGCACCAGAAGAGGAACAGAAACCGAACGGTGGGAAGGTGGCATGCACACGGGAGGTTCTTATCGAAGGGCGAGATGCGCGAAAGATTCACACGGAATTCTTCCTCAACAATGTGCCGATTCGTGCACTTGATTCATGGCTACGTTCTGAGTTTCCGGTGGAAAATCGGGAACTTCGTCCGCAACGCGGCGCAGACATCGCGGCATGTACATCAGGAAACGACCCGTTTTGGAAACGCATTGCGGACTTCCACCTCCTACTCTATTTAACAGGTACATTTGGAATAGACACCGACATGGCGGCTATTGTTGCAGCGATTGTTGCGAAAGAAGAAATTGAAGAAGGATATAAGCTGATGATACAAACAATGGCGTCTACATAAGCCAGCGCCAGCGGCACAACATGGGCCCGTGTAAACGAACGTGACTTGCTGCCCATTTACTTCCATGTTTTGTGTTCTTTATTACAAGCAGACGAAAGTGGAATAGGACGAAGTGCTTATCCTCTCTGTCGGAATTGAGGCGCAGTTAGAAAAACTGGGCTCTGAGTGCACGGTATTGATTGTCTATTCTCAGGACTGCATACTGTAGATTTTCCCGCGACTGCGACGAAATCGAGCGACATCGAGTTAACTCACTCCTCCCAATTAGTGTATCGATGAACGTTATCCAGTTGAGTTGACTTGAGTCGATCTGCAGGATCCAAGGAGCTGTGGTGGAAAATTGAGTGGCACAGCGATGCCAACTACCTGCAGTAGGGCGATATTAGATGGGTGGCAAAGCGATCTTCAAAGTTCTAACAGTTGTATCGATAGAGTTAATACCGCATTGCACAGAACTTCGATGGAAGCATCAATTAGTGCAAATGTTTGGAGGTTCAGGTAACAAAACTAAAAAAATTGGAATTCAGCAACCCTGAAAAAAACAATTTGTTCTGATTAATAGAGAAAGATTGCAAAATGAAAACTACTTGGCTTTTGGGCATATTTGGTAAGCTCAAGTTGATGAAAAGGCATTAACAGTAAGTTGAACGCTCACCTTTGGTTCACGCAAAAAAATTAAAAATCAGGTTCACTTCCATTTTATAGCTGTTCCATTTAGCTCGAGCAATTGGAAGAGGTGATTATTTGTTGAACGACACGATGTTGGACGGGTTATCAAAAAACTACTACATCATAGGCACGAAGATCAGAGTGAAGTTGCTGCCACATCTGCAGCACCTGAGTATGATATCATCTTCTTTGGCAAGGCAGTTGAGCCTATTTCTGCGGCTCAGTTACTGTCCAACGCAGATAAATCAGTTTGGCTACATTTTATTCAATTGTCGCGGACAAACTTTAATTTATATAGATATTGTGTCAAACAATGCTTGAGAAAGTTTGTTTCTTGGGATAACATATTTCCATTTGTAGGGAACGAGTTCAATTCCCTGACAGAGTGGTAAGCATAATGGCTTAATAGTTGAATCTACAACAGCTACAAGCTTGGCACTTCTTCTTAGATAAAGAGGAACCTGAGAATCTTTGGAGCTAGATTTTGCTATACAAGGAATCAATTGCGGTGCTCTAGTTTTTTCTATAAAAGCTAATGACTAATCGCAAAAAGTAGCGCTTGAACGACCCAATACTTCCTGCTTCTTCTTCAGTGTCGTATTCGAACTCTGATGCAGCTTGATCTTTCTCTTGCTCCTTACTCCAATTTTTCGTTATCTTCATTCAATCATTTCTATACTTAGCATAATTCTAACTTCAGCTCGTCGTACAGTTCTTCTGTGTCACTTAGAATATCGAGTCTTTACTTATTTGCTAGAATTTTTCTTCATATTTTTTGCCTTATACCCTTTTGCCCGTAGGATTAAAAATCTGGTCTAATTTATACCAAAAAAACTAGCAAATCTTGTTGAATATTCTTTGAAATGTGCATGATTTTCGCTGTGCTTTGTAATATTGATTCCAATCGGCACAAAACAAACGCGATTTCAGAATTAAAATGAGATCTGCTGTTCCTGTGCTCCAACTCTATCAATAAATACGTGTTGAATACTAGTTCTATATGATTTATGTATGAAACCAATAGTTTATTCTCTTTCACGAATTAGGAAATAAAAGCGCGAATCTACTCTTCATTAAATTAAAGCGGTGTATTGTGCATCTAATATTTTTCTGCTCGGTTGATAGTGTAAATCGATCAAATAACATGTTTAATATTGCCCATTTTGTTCGTAAGTTAAGTTCAAATTTATCAATTGATCTATGTGTTAAAATTTCGGCTCATTGCTTGTTCAGCAACAAATATGAGACGACCCATCCAGAGATCGAATCCAGTGTTGCAACAGAAAATTATAATTAGAGCTGAACTGAACTCATTGTGTGGTACTAGCCTCCAAGCAGGCAGAACAAACACCACCACCAAGCCCAGCCGGAGGACGGCCACCCGATGGAAGAGTGTAACGAACAACCTAAAGGGTAATGAGGCGACCGTTGAACTTTAAACAACACAGAAGCACCGCACTAGGGATGGATGCTTGCCTCAAAAGGGGTTAAGAGCGAAAAGCGGGAGACCGAGTGCGCCACCGATGACGTAATAAGGTGACATAAAAGGAGATAGGCTGCCTCTATTGCTCTCCGGAGAGATGATCTGGGGATGGGAGGAGGGCGCTTAGGTTCCCTTTGGCTCGTCACCTAGAGACAAACGCAACACCACTACTGGGAAGTAGTTTTTGAATACCGCAGGTGGGTTAGTTTGAGGCGAACCATTCCTCCTGAAAATTGTAAGAGATAGAAAAAACGGCATTAATGTAGAACACAGGGTTCCAATCCTTAAATATTTAAATTGTGTTCTTTGCACAACG
>JAAUYH010193093.1_pt1 | contig 13091 bp, 9 predicted proteins | sample 7278061 | NCBI WGS metagenome assembly JAAUYH01 (sample SAMN14350203, study PRJNA611818) | marine sediment metagenome | isolation source: surface marine sediment (0.6m) | place: French Polynesia: Moorea | collected 2018-08
AACGTCCTGCGGATAGTAATTTGATCACTCCATGAATCGAAGTTAGAGGAGTTCGCATTTCGTGACTGGCAACAGAAACAAATTCACTCTTCATCCGTTCGATTTCTTTACGCTGAGTAATATCATCAACCATAGAGAAAAATCCTTTTACTTCACCGTCGGAATCGTAATCAGGAATATAAGTAGTATTGATCCAATAGGGATTACCATTTTCATCTGTAGGCTGAATTTCAAAAGTCACTGCTTTCCCTGATAAGGCTGTTTCAATATAGGGCAACATCTTTTGATAGTTGTCTTCTCCAAACAATTCTTTAATTTTTTTGCCGACTAGAGTAGAGCGAGATTTGCCAAACCAAGTTTCGTAGGTACGATTGTTGTAACGGTAACACTGTTGCTTATCTATATAGGCAATTAAAATTGGTAAAGCATCAGTAATCAACTGTAGTTGTTCTTCACTGCGCTGAAGGGATTTTTCGGCTTGTATGCGATCGCTGATATCCATAATCGTGCCAAAAACTTTGAGCACTTTGCCTTGACTATCTACTGTCGGTTCTCCTCTAGTTTCTAGATATTTAACCTTACCATCGGGAAATATCCAACGATAATTAAATTGCCAAGGGATACCTTCTTGATGACCTTTTTTGAGATTATTGTTAACTATCAGCAGATCTTCTGGATGAATGCGCTCCAAAATCACCTCACAAGAGGGTATTAGATGACTCTGAGGAAATTCCAAAATTTTAAATAGTTCTTCTGACCAACTTAATTGTTGAGTTGCAGGATTGTATTCCCAACTGCCAACTTTAGCAATTTTTTCAGCTTTGGCGAGTAAGGCTTGAGAAGCTTGCAATTTTTCTTCAGCTTGTTGCCGTTCAGTGATATCCTTCAGCATTACAGTAAATAGCATTCCTTCCCTAGTTTGCAATTTAGCAATAGAAGCTTCTGCTAAAAACCTTTCACCATTCTTACGCAGACCATAGACATTGGTACTACGTTTTTCTATGGTGCGCGATGGTTCGGCAGATTTGGTAAATTGATCGATATGCTTACGATGTTTTTGATAGAAAGCTTCAGGTAATAAGATATCTAATGGTTCTCCGATAACTTCTTGGGCTTGGTAGCCAAAAATATTTTCTGCTCCTCGGTTAAATAATTGAATTTGCTGTTGTTCATCAATGGAAATGATCCCTTCATTAGCATTGTCTAAAATACCTGCCAACTTTTGCTGATTTTCTCTTAAAGCTGCTTCAGTTTGCTGTCTTTCGATAATTTCTGCTTGTAAGAGTTTGTTGGTAGTCCTTAACTCAATGGTGCGCTCTGATACTAGTTCTTCTAGATTATTCAGTAATTGGGCTTGGGATAAAGCTACTCCAATTTGGTTAGCTAACTGACTTAATAACTGGATTTCATGTTCTTCCCACTCCCTGGGATTATGGCATTGATGGGCAACTAAAAGACCTTTAAGCTGATTTTGACTCAAAATAGGAACTACTAGTTTGGCTTTAATTTTAAACTGTTCTAATAGTTGTTTGATATCAGAAGAAATTGAGCTGCTGGCAAGATTGTTAATCGCTAAAACTTTTCCCTGACGATATCTAGCTAAATATTTACCGACCAAGAGAGGATCGGCAAGTTGATAACCTAACATACTGGGAAACTCAGGCAGAATTGATTCACTAATAGGTACAGCAATATTATTTTCTGGCAATTTCATAATCAAAACGCGATCGCAAGCTAATAAATTTTGTACTTCAGTAACAGCAGTTTGCAGAATTTCATCTAGGTCAATGGACATCCGAATTTTCCGAGTGATTTCTGCCAACAATTGAGTTTGTTGATATTGAAATTCGAGTTTATTCCAAACTTGACGCTGTTCTGTAATGTCAATCCCTGTAGCAATAATAAATTCTACTACTCCTTGTTCATCGAATAAGACGGTATTAGACCAGGAAATTAAGTGATGACTACCATCTTTAGCTATCCAAGAGTTTTCATATTGTTGGGAAAATTGCCCTACTAGTAATCGCTGAAATACAGCTTTAACCGCTGCTTTTTCGGCGGGGGCGACTAAAATTTCCCATATACGCTTACCTTTAATTTCTTCAAAGCCGTAACCAGTAATCTGTTCGCAAGTATGATTAAACCCAACTATGGCTCCTTCTCGATCTAGAACAGTTATTAAAGCTCCGACGGTATTAATAATGGCGTTAGAAAAGTCCCTCTCTTGTTTCAGTTGCATTTCTGCTTTTTTACGCTCGCTAATATCCGCGTGAGAACCAGTCATCCGAATAACATTTCCTGCTTCATCCCACAATGCTTGTCCTCGGTCTAAAATCCATTTATAGCTGCCATCTTTACATCTGACTCGATGCTCAGAACTGTAAAAAGGAGTTTTACCAGCGAAATGTTCTTGAATTAGCTCACTTACCCAACCGATATCGTCAGGATGAACTCGTTTTGACCATTCTTCTAAGGTATTATTAATTTCATCCTCGGCAAAACCGAGCATCTCTTTCCAGCGTCGTGAAAAAAATACTTCATTGGTTTGAACATTCCAATCCCATATACCATCATTCGCTCCCCTTAGAGCCAATTGCCATCTTTCCTCACTCTCCTTGGCTGCTGCTTCAGCTTCTTTACGTTGTGTAATATCTTGGGCTGCTGCACAAATAATTTGTTCTGATAAGTAAGGTTTTGCTGTCCACAATAACCAACGGTAGGAACCTCCTTTGGTGCGATAACGATTTTCAAAAGAAATAGTGGTTTTTCCTGTTGCTAATCTTTTAACTTCAGCGATGGTATCATCACGATCTTCTGGATGAACAAAGTTAATAAAAGGTTCGGCAAATAGCTCACTTGACGTAAAACCCAAAATTTCACTAAAAGCAGGATTGATTCGTTTAAAATAGCCATCAAACCCAGCAAGACAAAGCATATTAGGATTAATATCAAAAAATTGTCCAAATTCTCTTACTGTTGACAGTTGAATACTTTGATTTTTTTCTTTATCAGAGGTTGTTGTCTCAGAAGAAATAGGCAATTGGGAACAAGGTATAGCCTCAGGAATCATCTCTTCCCTTTGATTTAAAGAGGCAATCAAACTTTTAGAAGCAATAACTCCAATTAATTCTTGATCTTCTGCCACAATAGGAACATAACTTACTGAATGCTCTTGTAGAAACTCCCACACTGACTGAAGATTTTGAGCTTGAGATAGTCTTAAAGTGATCACTGGCTGAGACATTACGGAATCAATCCTCGTGCTTGTCAGATCGACTCCTGTAGCAACTAATCTAACTACATCTCCTTTAGTCAGAATTCCGATTACCCGTTTGTCTGCGACTACTAAAGCACAGTCAGAGATTACTCCGCCGTCAAACGACGGAGCCTTCTTACGAAAGTTGCTCATGGGGGAAACCCCCAAGACCGCATATGCGGAGCGGTATCCTTTAGGACTTTCGCGCTGCTCTGACCGTTGGTCAAATGAGCTATTGTGTTGTTTTTGGTTGATTAAACCTATCGCATCTAACAGTACAGTTTCTGGTGCGACAGTTAAAGGATTCTTTTCTATAAACTGATCAATACACATTAGGAAAAATCTACCTAACGATCAAGATTTAAGATGGGTGCTGAGAAATGAAGTGGAAAACAAAAATTCTAGTTTTTCTACTCTAGCTTATTAATAGGCAAAGCATCAAAATTTTTTGTCTTTTATTTTAAGGGGTGTTTCCTCACAAGTTTCTCAAATTTCTTTTATAAATTATTAAACACACCGATTCTCCTTTCAACAAAGTATTGAAGGTAGCACAAATGTTAGAGAAGTTAATTGATTTTCTACAATCCGAATTAGGGATCTCTGCTGACGCGATTTCTTTGGCACAGAAAACTGAGACTTTAGAGCCTTACACCCTACCGATAATTTTATGGCAATACGGATTCGTCGATAAAAAACAATTAAACCTCATATTTGACTGGTTAGAAATAGCTTAGTTCGTTTAAATGATAGTAGATACTGCTATCATTTATTTTTTTGACCAAAGTAAAAGTACTAAAACCCCCAATAATAAAACTTCAGTAGCTTTTTCGTTAGATTTAGCCAAGAATTCCGCCAAGGGATGGTCTCTACACTGGCTTATTAATTAAAATTATAGTAATTTTGTTTTATAGGAGCTTGAAAGAAGCAAGAGCTGACTAAGCATTGTTGCATAATTTAACATTCGTTAACGGTTTAGTTACTCTATGATTTCTCATGACCCTAGTTGGTTATTAATAGAATATGATTAATTATCTCTTTAAAACATGAAAATCTGGCTCTACGATACAACTCTACGAGATGGTTCTCAAGCACAAGGTATTAGCTTATCTTTAGATGATAAAATCAAAATTGCCCGCCAACTAGATGCTATAGGAATTCCTTTTATTGAAGGAGGATGGCCAGGGGCAAACCCCAAAGATGTACAGTTTTTCTGGCAGCTAAAAGAAGAACCCCTACAACAAGCAGAAGTAGTAGCCTTTTGTTCTACTCGTCGTCCTAATCAAGTAGCAGCATCAGACAAGATGTTACAGGGAATTTTAGCAGCAGGAACTCTTTGGGTGACGATATTTGGTAAGTCTTGGGATTTGCACGTTACCGAAAGTCTCAAAACTACCCTAGAAGAAAATCTCAACATGATTCGAGATTCCATTGAATACCTGCGGAGTCAGGGAAGAAAAGTTATTTACGATGCAGAACATTGGTTTGACGGTTATAAACACAATTCTGATTATGCCCTAGCCACCTTAAAAACTGCGATCGCAGCAGGAGCAGAATGGTTAGTCCTCTGTGATACCAATGGTGGAACTTTACCCCATGAAATCAGCCAGATTGTTACAGAAATTGCTCAGGCTATCCCCAACTGTCCCTCCCTAGGAATCCATACTCACAATGATTCAGGAACCGCCGTAGCAAATGCGATCGCAGCAGTGAGAGCAGGCGCAACTATGGTACAAGGAACAATCAATGGCTATGGAGAAAGATGCGGTAACGCCGATTTATGTACCCTAATTCCCAATCTGCAACTGAAGCTAAATTATGAATGTCTGCCCCCAGAAAAATTAGCTCAACTCACCCAAACTAGCCGAATTGTCAGTGAAACAGTCAATTTTGCCCCAGAAGAACGATCTCCTTTTGTGGGACGCTCCGCCTTTGCCCATAAAGCAGGAATTCATGTTTCGGCAGTAGCCAAAAATCCCCTGACTTACGAACATATTGAACCAGAAGCGATCGGAAATCAAAGGAGTATTATTATTTCCGATCAATCAGGAATGAGTAATGTACTACACTATGCCCAAAAGTTTGGCATTAAGCTAGACAAAAAGTCTCCTCAGTGTCGGCAAATTTTAGAGCAATTAAAAACCTTGGAAAATCAGGGCTATCAGTTTGAAGCAGCAGAAGCCAGTTTTGAATTATTAATGCGTTCCTATTTAGAAAAACGCCCTACCATGTTTGAACTTCAAGGATTTCAAGTTCATTGCAACATTAATCAAGAAAAAATTAGTCCCCACAGCAAGGCTCTCGCTACAATAAAAGCAACTGTGGGGAAACACCGTTTGTTAGAAGTAGCAGAAGGAAATGGACCCGTTTCCGCTTTAGATAAGGCTTTACGTAAAGCTTTAGTGAAGTTTTATCCTAAAATTGCTCAGTTTTGCCTCACCGACTACAAAGTAAGAATTCTCGATGGAAAATTTGGTACCGATGCTACTACCAGAGTCCTAGTAGAATCAAGTAATGGCAAAACCAACTGGACAACAGTAGGAGTATCTAGCAATATTTTAGATGCTTCCTATCAGGCGGTAGTAGAAGGCATAGAATATGGTTTACTATTAGAATCTTTTGCCAAAACCAAAGTAACTCAATACTAGATCGTTTAATTCATGAAAGCTCTTCCCAAAACTACTAAACATAGGCTACAAAAAATTCCTCAAGATTCTAGTATCTGGGAAGGCGATCGCCTTTCTTTGGGTCAAATGGCATCCCGTATTGATTCGGATGTGAGTGAAGATGCAGAATGCATTATCTGGATCGATGGCTCCGAAGGCTCAGTGAGAGCAATGGATATAGTGAGTCCTGATGGTGGTCTAGAAGTTATAGTTAGAACCTTATTACGGGCAATTGAATCTCCTCACCCTCCTTGTATCCCGACTCGTCCCCAAAAAATTGTCGTTAAAGATCGTGAGATTCAATTTTTCTTGCGAGGAGTTTTACAAGGACTAGATATTACTGTGGAGTATGCACGAGAGTTACCCCTGATCGACCAGCTATTCCAAAGTTTTCAGGAAATGGGTCGCAGTCACCCCCCTGCTTTACCTTCAAAATATGACACTAAGCTGCAAGAAATTGCCTATCAAATCTGGGAGCAAGAACCCTGGGATTTGTTAGCAGATAGCGATATTTTGAAGGTGGAAATCGATGGTTTAATTAGCGATCCCATTTATATCTGTGTCATGGGTATGATGTCCGCAGAATATGGGGTACTGCTCTATCGTTCTCTAGACTCACTCAAAGAATTTCGTAAAACAGCCTTAGACAGAAAATCTGTAGAGCAACTAGAAAAAGCTTTTCTCGCTCAAGATTGTTGGTTTTTAAATTATGAAGAATTAGACACAGAAGAAATTGAATTAGAAGATTGGGACACAGAACCAGAAATTGACGTTATGCCTTTTTTCGGTAGTCTACATCCCCTAGAAGGCATGAGAGCTTTTATAGATGAAGAAGAAGCAAATATTATTCATTTAACTTTAGAAGGAATATTTCGATTTTGTGAGCAATACGAAACTGAATTGGAAGAAGATGATATTCCTAAAATTAGTCAATCTTATAAAATTTCTTCTGTTACTACCACAGAAAAAGCTGAGTCCATTCTAGTTAAAGTTTCTACTTTGCCCGATCTAACAGCAGAATTATTGGCTTTTGACGATGATTTTGACTCAGATGACTCTGAACCAGAATTAATGATTGAGGAAGACTTAGTCCCAGAAGGCTCTTTAGTTACTTTGGGGAGTATTTCTTGGGAATTGGCACAAAGTTTGAAAAAGAAGTCTGGCACTTATTACCAGACTTTAGATATTAATCATAAAATTAAAAACCTGCCTGCAATTTTAATTCAGACTTCTCGCCCTAAAGCCAAAACTCTAATTGAAGCCATCAAAAGCTTGGGAGGGGTCAAAACAGTTTGCTTTAATCCTGGGAGCGATCCTTTTAGTGGTGATACCTATGACTTGGGAATGCTGCAAACTGGAGATGGTAAGCTACACATTTTTGCGGAATATTCTCGTAGTATAATTCGCCATACCCAAGCTTTAGAGCGTTGGAATGAAAGTTGCGCCAAAGCCAAAGGCTATTGCAGTCTAGTAATTACAATGGGCGTCACTGGTGCAAGCCGAGGTAATCCTCAACCAAAAGATATGTTAGGTGTTTTTGAGGTCAAAGCAGTTTCTGGCTCCGATTTAGGTATGGGAGTTTTACAATTGATGCCTAGTTTTGATTTTGAGTAATAATCTAGAGTTCGTGGTTAATAGTTAGTAGTTAGTAGTTAGTAGCATGCTACGTCCGTACAGTGGTTAGTTGTTAGTGGTTAATTGTTAATCGTTAATTGTTCATGGCGCAACTTTCCCCCAGTCACTCAGTCACCCCATTCCCTGATAAATGTTCAATGTTAAATGAAAAAGGTTGATATCTTAATTCTTTCTAATGCGGTAGGTGAAGTAGTTACTTGGGTGCGTCCTGTGGTTAAAGCCTTGGGGCAAAAGTTAGATTTAAGTTCAGTTAGAATCTCTGTTATCTTATCTCCCTGTCCTAATAGTACAGGAACCGAAGCTGCGATCGCGCAAAGTTATCCAGAAGTAGATCGGGTACAAACAGCAGCAGATTTTTTCCCTTTTTTGTTGTGGGGCAAAACAGCAGCCAATTGGGAATGGCACAAACGGGGCATAGTAGTATTTTTAGGTGGAGATCAGTTCTATACCCTAGTTATTGGTAAGAGATTGGGCTATAAAACTATAGTTTATGCGGAATGGGATGCCAGATGGTATCGCTACTTAGATGCTTTTGCGGTGATGAACACTGATGTTATAGCAAAAGTACCAGAAGCCTATCGTCATAAATGTACTGTTGTGGGAGATCTTATTGCTGATGTAGTACTAGAAGTCAAATCTGCTCCCAAATCTAACGATTGCTCTTCTATGGTGGGATTTTTACCAGGTTCCAAACCAGCCAAACTCATGCAAGGCGTTCCTTTGTCTATGGCGATCGCAGATGCCATACACCAAATAAATCCTGCCATAAAATTTATCATTCCCGTTGCTCCTACCCTCGACTTATCGACTTTGGCAAAATACGCCGATCCCCAATTTAATCCCCTCAATCAAACCTTTGATGAAGTTAGTGGTAAATTAATCACCTTAGAAAATCAATCTTACCTAGTAACAAATCGAGGTACCAAAATTCAATTAATTACCCAGTTTCCAGCTTATGAGTTTTTAGTACAGTGTCAGTTGTGTATCACTACAGTAGGAGCAAATACAGCAGAATTAGGAGCTTTGGCTATTCCTGCGATCGTTCTTTTACCCACTCAACAACTAGATGCAATGCGCTCCTGGGACGGTATTCCAGGGATTCTCGCCAATCTCCCGTTAGTAGGAACTAATTTTGCCAAGTTGATTAACTGGTTAATACTACGACAAAACAAACTATTTGCCTGGCCTAATATTTGGGCTAAAACAGAAATTATGCCAGAAATTGTCGGGCAAATTGTACCGATGAACATAGCTGAAATGACTTTGGACTTTTTAGCCAATCCTGCTAAACTGCAACGAATGCAAAATCTGTTATTACAAAATCGTGGTAGTGATGGAGCAGCCCACAAAATCGTCGAGATAATTTTGCAACAATTAGAAAAATTATAAGTACAATTATCAAAAAGGTATATTATAGGACAATCTAGACTGAGTAAATGTCTTAGCATATTGTCATAATCACTATTACTGATGAATACAAGAAGCTTTCTCTTAAACATCTGCTTGGGAACAGGGATTCTGTTTTATAATTGTTTTTTAGTAAAAAATCAAGTATCTGCTGTATCCTTTAAACCTTCTTTTAGTGAGTTTAACCTAGAAAGTATTTTAGCAGTTGACTTAGCTCTAGAAGAAGATTTGAATCTTATACTCCTAGGAGATTCAAACCCCATAGAATCAGCAAGACAAATTGATAATTTACTAGTCAATGAAGAGAGTAATCAAGATAGTAAAATTACTCTACAAATAGCTGAAGAAGAACAACCAGAATTATTACAGTCTTTAATAGCATCTCTAAAAGAATTAGAATTTAATAAAGAAATTGGAAGTTCTGAAGTTATAAGTTCTGAAGATAACACATTCATCATTTTGTCTCAAACAGATTCGGCTAATATCTATCAAGATGTTTATGATTTTGATACTGAACTAACCAATGATTTTCAAGAAACGCCAAGAAATGCTCCACAAAATGTAGTAGATAATCGGAAAACTCCTCGCCTTTTTAAACAAAAAATTTTAACTTACACTTATAAAACTCCTGGTTCTGGTAAAAATAACCCAGCAAATATCAATCAAAATACTAGTTCCGTTGGTACTGTCAGTTCTCCATCAAGAAATTATTCCTATACAACAGTTGGGAACAGTTCTTACTATACTCAAACTCAACCGTCAATATCCAACAATATTAACCGAGGAACACTAGTCACCGCAGGCTCGACTATTTCAGGGCAGAGTAACGTTGACTTTAATAATGTTGACTTTGGAAGCCGACAAATTAGCACTATACAACCAAATAACATTCCTCGATTATCAATTGCAAAAACTAAAGAACAAAGTAAATTAGAAAAAAAATTAGCAAAACAACGTGAAAAATTGCGGAAAAAAAACGAAAAATTAAAAAAGAAGCTAGCAAAACAACGGCAAAAAATAGCTAAACAAAGAGCTAAAGAACAACAAAAAAGATTAGAGAAACAAAAGGAACGTTTCCAAAAAATTGCCGAACAACAAGCACGATTAAGAAATGGCAATCGTTAAGTTATCAAGTATTTAACTTGTCTAGTATTAAGGGTGTACACTTCCATCGGGCATAATAGTACCTTTGAGGTTGATTCCACTTAAGACGCTATTTTGCAGATTAGCTCCTCTTAAATCCGCTCCTCTAAGATATACATCTATCAGACTGGAGTTTTTAAAATTTACTTCTCGTAAGTCAGTTTTGTATAACAAAGCAAATCTTAAATTAGCTTTTGTCAAATTTACTCCAGACAAAACTGCTCTGCTCAGATTAGCAGAACTTAAATCAACACGACTAGGTTGATTAAATCCTGGTAAGTTTAGTTCAGATATAGTAGCCAAACTGCTACTGACTTCTTTTAATATGGCTCCTGTGAGACTAGCAGCTCTTAGATTAGCATTACGAAGATTAGCTCCTTTAAGAGTGGCTTGAGCTAAATCTGCTTTTCGCAGATTACTTTCACTCAAGTCAGCTTTATTAAGGTTAGTTTGGGTCATATCAGCTTTACTTAAATCAGCTTCACTCAAGTCAGCCCGACTCAGATTAGCATCACTCAAATCTACTCCACTGAGGTTAGCTTCACTTAAATCAGCCCGACTCAGATTGGCACCACTGAGATTAGCGCCACTAAGATTGGCACCATTCAGATTGGCGTCACGAAGATCAACATTGGTTAGTATGGCACCACTCAAATTAGCATGGCTCAAATCAACTCTCACTAGGCTGGCTTGATGAAAATTCACCCAACTCAGATCGGCTTTGGTTAAATCCGCAGCTTTTAAATTTGCCTCTACTAATTTCGCTCCAATTAATCTAGCATGAACCAAATCAGAACGACTAAGGTTGGATTTAGTTAAATTTGTACCACTCAGATTAGTCCAATCAAGCTCGGTACGGCTTAGATCGATTTCTTCTAAGTTCGCTTGAATAATCTCTGCTTGACTCAAATCGACTCGACTAAAATCTCTTTGTCCTGTTTGATAAAGGCATAGCAACTCTTCGCCATTCATTTAAGTTGAAATATGTATGTATTGATAATAGTGAGTCATTTTATAAACACACAACCTTTAGAGTTCCCGATCTAAGTCATAAACTAACTATTTGTATTAAGTGTTGAAACAAAAATATTACTAATTAGGGGTTTCTGCTATCAGGTTATCTAATTCTTGTTGCATTTGAGAAACAACTAATTGATAACAAGATGCTACATAATCGCGATCGCTTGCTGCTTTTTTGCCGTATTTCTCAAAGCAGATGGGTGGACAAACTCTCAGGCGAATGGGTACAGGAAGGGGGATATTTGGTAAAGGACCAATAGCTAAACCCCAAGGAAGACCAAGATAAATAGGAAAAACTTGGGGGTCAAGATTCAATAACCAAGGCATTCCCCAGCGATGCAATTGTTGAGCCTGTTCATAAAAATCGGCTAAGACAATTAGAGTATCGTGTGCCCCAGTCGAAATAATCGGGATAATCGGAACTTTTTGTCTTAAAGCAAGTTTAATAAAACCTTTTCGTCCTGCCAAATTAATTTGATTTTTCTGACTATAGGGACGGAATACATCCTGTGCACCCCCTGGATACACTAGAACACTAGCATTACTTTCTAATGCTGCGATCGCCATTTTGGGATGAGCCACAATAGCTCCTGTCTGTTCTGCTAACTGAGCTAAAGCTGAATTCATTTTCCAAACATGAGGATGCATTAAGCCATAAGTAGGACGTTGTGTCCCAAAATGACGAAACCAATCATACATTGCCATTACCATATCTGGGGCAGCCATACCCCCATTATGAGAACCCACCAAAAGCACCGAGTCGCGACGAGGTATATTTTCCCAACCATCACTCTTGACTCGAAAATAATATTGATAAAACCATCCCCAAAAAGGCATGAGATTTTTAATTGTTTGGGGATTTCTTGCCTCTAAAGACCAACCGCGATGATTAATTTTTTTGCTCCTAATATCAATTGTTAATTTTGAATGATTAATTTATGAAACCCTTTGCCAATTTAGATAGGGTAGTTTGGTTGCAGTATTTTTAATAGCTGATTCGTTTTGAACCAACTGACCACAATTATCCCATGTACCTTTAACAAACATTTGTTGTGAAGCAGGGTTAATCTCTACTGGGGAAGTGAAATCTCCATAAATAACGGTTTTGCTTTCAAGATTAATTTCTATCTTAGTTTCTGGATTATCTTGGACAAACTTTTGTACTTGGGCAACAACATCTGGTGATGCAGTTACACAAGGAACCCCAATTGCGGTACAGTTACCAAGAAAAATTTCAGCAAAGCTTTCCCCAATAATGCCTTTAATTCCCCATCTAGATAAGGATTGAGGTGCATGTTCACGAGATGAGCCACAACCAAAGTTGGCGTTTACTACCAAAATAGTAGCGTTTTGATATTGGGGCAGATCAAAAGGGTGTTTTCCTTCTGTTTGAAGTCGGTCATCAGCAAAAGCCTGTTTTCCCAAACCGTCAAAACTAACACAGCGTAAAAAACGAGCGGGAATAATGCGGTCTGTATCAATATCATTACCTATTACAGGCACTCCCTGACCAATAATTTGTTTTATTTGGCTCATAACTTAACATTTAACATTTGACAACATGGCGAGACCTTACGGTAGTCGCTGCGCGATTATAGAGGCTCTCTAACCGTCCTAAAGGATACACCTTCGGATAAGAGCCTCTCTCGCCGTCATTTAACATTTAACATTTAATCTTGAGTAAGTTTCAAGCTTTTTTATATTGACTAAGGTATATTCATACGTTTTAGCCTACGACCTTAGACTTGTCAGGAAATAAAAACAGCACACTCAATTAAGAATGTGCTGGAGCGATTATCAATCATCAAGTTTCAAGGTAGGCATTACACAGGTTATGAGTTTGATGAATAATCACTTAATTAAGCCAAAGCTGCCATTTTTACATCATTGTTAGCAAGAACATCTTGTAACTCATCTGCATCAACAGTTTCTTTTTCAACTAGCATTTCCGCTAATTTATCAAGAAT
>JAAUYH010109801.1_pt1 | contig 13090 bp, 10 predicted proteins | sample 7278061 | NCBI WGS metagenome assembly JAAUYH01 (sample SAMN14350203, study PRJNA611818) | marine sediment metagenome | isolation source: surface marine sediment (0.6m) | place: French Polynesia: Moorea | collected 2018-08
GCGTCTGCACGCGAACCTGCGCGGCGTCTGGCTTCAGGACGACGACCTGCACCGCCTGGCCGGTCTGCCGTTCGTCAGCGAGCTGGCTTACGGCAGTTCCGTGCCGCGGCCGCTGGATAGCCGCAGCCTCGACGAGACGCTGGCGCGTCTCGCGCGCCGCCTCGAACGTGCCATGGCGCGGGCGGCCGCGCGCCGGCGCGTAACCTGGGAACTGCGGGCGCGGCCAGGCGCCGCGGCACGGGACTGCCGTAAGCCAGCTCGCTGACGAACGGCAGACCGGCCAGGCGGTGCAGGTCGTCGTCCTGAACCCAGACGCCGCGCAGGTTCGCGTGCAGACGCGCCGCCAGCGCCGCCGACGCCTCCAGCATCGCCTGGCAGTCTGCCGTCGCATCCAGCGCCACGGCAATGACGCGAGACGGCGGTGCTTCGTCCTTACGCCGTGTCGTCATCTGGACGGATCTCATCGGCCGCACCGGATGCGTCGGTCGTGCCGGCATCGGCGGCACCGGACTCGTCGTCCCCGCCCGGCGCCGGCTTTGAAAACTCATGGCGTTTCTGCGCGAGGTCGTGCAGTCGATCGGCCACGATGCGATTGACGGTTCCGGGCGGATACTCGCCGGAGCCGTCGGCCACGCCAGCCGGCGTGTTCGCCAGAATCTCCATCGCTTCGTCGACGGTGTGCACGGCGTATACGCCGAAGCGGCCTTCACGCACGGCATCCACGACATCCGCATCGAGCATCAGGTGCTGCACGTTCGAAGCCGGGATGATGACACCCTGGCGCCCCGTCAGGCCCCGCGCCTCGCACACGGCGAAGAAGCCCTCGATCTTCTCGTTGACGCCGCCGATGGCCTGGGCGGCGCCGTGCTGGTTGACCGACCCGGTGATAGCCAGATCCTGCCGAACGGGTATGTCGCCCATCGCCGACAGCAGCGCGCACAGTTCGCCCAGAGAGGCGCTGTCGCCCTCCACCGAACCGTAGGACTGCTCGAACACCAGGCTCGCGGCCACCGACAACGGCTGCTCGGCGGCATAGCGGGCGGCGATGAACGCACTCAGGATGAACACGCCCTTCGAGTGCAGCGAACCACCCAGTTCGACTTCGCGCTCGATGTCCACCAACTCACCCTCGCCGATGCGCGCCGTGGCGGTGATGCGCACCGGCGAGCCGAAGGCGTGGTCGGCCACGTCCAGCACGGCCAGCCCGTTCAGCTGCCCGACCCGTTCGCCTTCGGTGTCGATGAGCACGGTGCCGCGGAGTATCTGCTCGAGGGTGCGCTCGCGAATCCGGTCGGCACGGCGCTCGCGCATGTCGATGGCACGTGTCACCGCCGCCGCGTCGATCAGCGTCTTGCCTTCCTCGCGCGCCCAGTGGTCGGCCTGGTGCAGCAGGTCGGTGATGCGCGACAGGCGCGTCGACAGCTTGCCGGCATGGTCGGCTTCGCGCGCGCTCTGCTCGATGACGCGGCTGACGCCACCGCGATCCATCGCCAGCAGTTCCTCCCGCCGCGCGATGGCGCCGATCATCACCGCATACGCCGCGAGGTTCTCCTCGCTGCGATCGATGCGGTCTTCGAAGTCCGCCGACACCTTGAACAGTTCCTCGAACTCCGGATCGTAGGCGTGCAGCAGGTAGTACAGCAGCCGGTCGCCCACCACCGCCACCTTTACATCCAGCGGCACCGGCTCTGGTTCTATCGTTACGGTGCTCACCAGGCTGAACATCTCGCCCAGGGACTCGAGGCGAATGACGTCGGATTTCAGCGCACGCTTGAGCCCCTCCCAGGCGTAGGGCTGGGCGAGCAGCTTGCGCGCGTCGAGGATGAGGAACCCACCGTTGGCGTGGTGCAGGGCGCCCGGTTTGATGAGCGTGAAGTCGGTGGTGAGGGCTCCAAGCAAAGACACGTGTTCGACGCGCCCCACCAGGTTCTGGTACAGCGGGTGGTCTTCGTAGACGACCGGCGCTCCCTCGTCACCGTCGCGGTCGATCAGCAGGTTGACCTTGTAACGGTTGAGGGCGCCGCCGTCGTGCCCCTGCGGCGTCGCCCCGTCACTGTCACCGTCGCGCCCGAGAAACGCGTTCGTGTTGTCGACGATGTCCTCGCGCACGGCGCCGAGGTAGGCGGCGATGCCGTCGATGTCGGCATAGCTGCTTTCCAGCGCGTCGATCAGGTGACCCACGGTGTAGATCGCCACCTCGCGATTCAGGCTTCGGAGCTTCTCGCGCGCATCGCGCTGCCACTGGGGCACGCTGCGCAGGATCGCGGCGAGCTTGTCCTGCAGCCCGCTCACCTGGCGCTCGATCTGCTGCTTTTCCTCGTCGGTCAGCTTCGCGAAGGCCTCGGGCTCGATCACCGCGTCGTCGACCACCGGTGCGAACGCAAACCCGCCGGGGGTTCGCACCAGCCGTATCTTCATCGCCGTCGCTTCCTTGGCAAGCGCCGTGAAGGCCTCCTCGCGCCGGTGCTCGAACTCGTCGTGGATCTCCTGCGCGCGGGCCTGGTATTCGTCGCTCTCGAAGGCGACCGGGAGCGCCGCCTCGAGGTCGTCCACCAGCTGCTCCATGTCGGCCTTGAACAGGCGCGCACGCCCTGGCGGTATCAACAGGCAACGCGGCTTGTGCGGCTCGTCGAAGTTGAAGACGTAACAAACGTCCTGCGGCACCGGGCGGTCGGCGGCCTGCTTCGACAGGTAGTCGCGCAACAGGTGATGCCGTCCGGTGCCGGTCTCGCCCAGCGCGTAGAGGTTGTAGCCGTCGCGCGCAATGCCGACGCCGAACTCGAGCGCTTCGAGTGCGCGCTCCTGGCCCAGCATCCGGTCCGGATCGCCGAGTTCGGCGGTGGTATCAAAGCGAAACTGCGCCGGATCACAAACCGAGCGCAGCTGATCGGCGTCGAGAGACTTCGGTTGGGTCAATGGCATCGCCCCGATTTGCGGGTGCCCCGGCGACATGCGGGGCCGCTTCCGGGGTCATTCTAACGCGACCGGGGAACGGCGCGCCGGGCAAGCGGTGGACGCCGGGCTCGGGCGATGCCGATGGACGATATCGGCAGGTCGGGCAGGTCGCACCCCGACCAGACGGCGATCGTCCGGCCGGGGTCCGATGCGGGGACGTCAGCCCTTGGGTGCCCAGGCGTTGCACCACCCGGGGCCGGCAACCTGCTTGCCCGGGAAGATGCCGCAGGCACCCCAGCCGTCCTCGGCACCGGCCTGGTAGAGGGCGCAATTGGAACACAACTGCTTCGCGCCTTCCTCGCCCGAGCGCTTCGGGAACTTGGCCGTGTCCACCTGGGTGGCGTCGTGCTTGTAGCCGAGCGCAGCGGCGGCCGGGTCGGCTTCGTCCAGCTTGACCACGTCGCCCGCGGATGCGGTCCGCGCGGAAAGCACGCTCGCCACTGGTATGGCGGCCAGGCCGGTCAAGCCCAGGCGCACGAAGCCGCGGCGGCTGATGCGTCCGTTGTCGGTTGGCTTGGTCATTGATGTCTCCTCTTTCGTTGCTACCGGCTCGGGCCGGTCGTCGGCTGTGACAGTCCACGAATCCGCCATGCGGCGCAATACGCAATAAGGCGTAAGACCGTAATCACGCGGGCAGAACTGCGATTGAAACGGTAAAGATTTGTCATGCGGTCGGACCGTACCGCGTGCGCGGCCGGCCCGGCGAAAGACGCTTTGCGAATGGGTTTCATTCAGCCCACCGCCTTCATGTTGGCGACGACACGCGCTGTCGCCAGACCGCTGAGATAGGCGCCTTCGATGCGTGACCCGTGGCACCAGTCGCCGCCCACCGCGATGTGATGGCGCGGGTCCCACACGCAACCCTGGTCCAGCGCGTCCACCGCCAGGGCATAGCGCCATCGGTGCGCTTGCGCAAAGGTCGTGGCGATGGGGGCCAGTCCGGCATGCTCGAAGAACGCGGTGATGAGGTCGTCGGCCACCGCCCCGGCCTCGTCGGCGAGGTGCATTTGCGACCAGGCTGGCGAACCGTGCAGCACCCAGCGATGACCCGCTTCCCGCCGGGGCCTGGCGCTGTCCCGACACGCCCAGCTCAGCGGGCCGCTGTTGATGAAGGCGGCGTCGAAGTCTACGTCCGGCGCCGCGTCGAAGCACACCATGACAGACCAGCACGGGCGCATCTCCATGGACGAGAGTCCCGCCGCAAGCACCGACTCGTCGGGCAGCATGGCGGCGGCCTGGGCCGGCGGCACCGTCACGATAACGGCGTCGAACGATTGCGCGCCACCGTCGTCCGTGCGCACCGTTGGCGGCCCGCCAGGCGCACGCTCGATCGACGTGACCGTCGTTCGAAGCCGAACGTCGAGGTCCCGCGCAAGGTGGACAACGGGCGCGTTCATCGCCGGCGTTCCGATGTAACGCTGAGTCTCCCCTGTCACCGGCTCGCAGTGACCGTTGCGGCACTGGCTAATGCGCCCCTCCCAGCGTTCGACGATGCCCGCGCGCACCCAGGCGCCGACCTGTGCCAGGAAGCGCGTGTCGCGCGCCGTGAAATACTGCGCCCCGTGATCGAAGGCACCCGTTTCCGTACGGCGGGTGGCCATGCGGCCGCCCGGGCCGCGGCTCTTTTCGAACACCGTCACCGTCGCGCCCAGCGAGGCCAATGCCCTGCCGGCGGTGACTCCGGTCATGCCGGCGCCGACGATGGCGACCCGCTGACTCATGCTCTCTTTCTCTGTGTTCGATGTTCGCGCATTGCTCGCTTCATCCTCATGCCTGGCAACCCGGGCACCAGTATAAGCGGCGGCCCGCATAGTCGGCCCGGGCGATGGCCTGGCCGCATCGGAAACAGGCTTTGCCCTCGCGCCCGAAGACAAAGTGGCGATACTCGCCGTACCGCGCACCCTCACGCTTCAGGCGGGCGACCAACTTCGGGTCATTGGTGATTCCGCCGGTGCGGTACGAACGGCGGGTGGTATCCAGCGTCGACTCGGCCAGGGCCTCAAGGCTGCCGTCATCGAGGTCGACGGGCCTGTGGTCGGCCTTGAGCCCGGCGCGAAACAGGATTTCGCTGCGCAGGTAGTTGCCGGTGCCCGCGACAAAGCCCTGGTCGAGCAGGAGCGCCGCCAGGGAACGCCGTCGAAACGCAGGCTCGCTGTAGCGCCGTGACACACGCGCCGCCGTGACTCGCCTGTCCAGCAGGTCCGGACCCAGGCGCGACAGAAACGGGTGTTCCCTGACCGCATCACGGTCGAGCACGGCGATGTCCGACGCGCTGTACAACAGTGCCGACTGCCGGGTGTTGTGGATGGCCAGGCGCAACTGCCGCCGGGTGTTCGGCACCCGCCCGGCCGCTTTGACATACCAGCGACCGTAGAGCTGGTTGTGGCTGTACACGGTCCAGCCGCCCTCGAAGCGAATGAGCATGGCCTTGCCCCGGGACGTTACGCCCGTGACGCGGCGGCGTGTCAACGTCTTCTCGAAGGGCTTGAGGTGCTCGTGGGCGAAGAATACGGTGCACGCCTGTCGCCCGACCAGGGCCGCGGCCAGCTGGTCGGCACTCCTGCGGATTTCCGGTCCCTCCGGCATCGTGCCCCCGTGTCGGTGCGCCCCAAGGCGCGGATCGTGACTGTATACGGACGGTTGAACGTCTGTCTAGGATGTGTAGAATACTAAGCTATACATTACGTACACACAAGCACACGGGCTCCCGGCGGAGCCTGTTCGGGAGTTCAAGGAATGGCTGCGCGCGCATCGGAAACGTCCGACACAACCTACGGTATCGGCACCGTTTCCCGGCTGACCGGCATTTCGGTCCACACGATCCGGGTCTGGGAACGCCGCTACGGCGCCGTAGTGGCGGACAGGACGCCGAAGGGCACCCGCCGCTACCGGCCGGATGACGTCGAGCGTCTCACGCTGCTCAAACGCCTCGTCGACCAGGGTCGGCCGATCAGCACCGTTGCACCCCTCACCGATGAGGAATTGCGCGACGCGGGCCGCGACTACGCCGAGCGCGCGGCAGCCGTGCACGAGATCGTCCAGAGCGACACGATCCGCGTCGCCGCCTTGGGCGAGTTCCTGCCGTCGCGCCTCGCCGGACACTCCGAGCGCTACGAAGGCGTCGACATTCTGATCAAGGAAACCGACATGCCGCGCTTCAAGGCCGGCGTTTCGAGGCTCAGGCCCGACGTGCTGGTGCTCGAGCTGTCTACCCTTAGCGGAGAGACCGAAGACCTGGTGCGCGAACTCAAGCGGCTGTCGCATGCGCGGCGCATCGTCATCGTGTTCGGCTTCGGCCGACAGGCGCTGGTCGAACGGCTCGAGGATGACGGCACCCAGGTGCTGCGCGCGCCCGTAACGACCCGGGAACTGTACCGGGTCATTTCCCGCCCCATGCCGCCCGCACCGGTGCTCAAGTCCACCTCGCCGGCGTCGCCGGACATGAGCATCCCTGCGCTGACGGAGGCGCCACCGCGCCGCTACTCGCGCGAGCAGCTCGCCCGTCTCGCTGCCCGCAGTTCGACGGTGGAATGCGAGTGCCCCACGCACATCGTCGAACTGGTCGTCGCGCTGACCGCCTTCGAGGTGTACAGCGCCGAGTGCGAGAACACGAGTCCCCAGGACGCGGCGCTGCACGCGTACCTGCACTCCACCAGTGCCCAGGCACGGTTCATGATGGAGGAGGCGCTGGCCCGGGTCGCGGCTGCCGAAGGCATCGATCCGGACGCACCCGCCACGGCCTGAGAGCTGCCGTAGTGCGCGCGAATCCCGACACGCTGGGCCGGAGCGCCGGCCCTCATCCCAGCCGAAGCATGGGTACGTCCCTAACCCCCGGACGCATACTGGGCTACGGCGGCCTTCTTCCGTTCTTCGCGCTGGCGGCGCTTGCGGTCTGGGGTGACTCCCTCTTCCCCGCGGCGACGACGGCCCTTGTCGGTTGGGGCGCCGTCATCCTGAGCTTCGTCGGTGCCGTGCACTGGGGCTTTGCGCTGGATGCCCCGTCGGCGCGCACGGCCGGCGCACCCGCCGCGGCGATCACCGCGAGCGTGCTGCCTGCCACCGTCGCGTGGCTTGCGCTGCTGCTGCCCGCACGCCCGGGCGGCCTGGTGCTGATCGGCGGCTTTGTCGGCTTCTACCTGTACGAACGCGTGACCAACGGCACGAGCCGACTGCCCAGGTGGTACCTGTCGTTGCGCACACACCTGACGGCCGGGGCTTGTGTCGCCCTGGCCATTGGCATCGGCTTCGGGCAAACCGCCTGACGGCGTACGCGGATCCGGGTCTGCCCGCCCGCGTTCGCATCGATCGTCACGACTCGGCAACGATTCGGCTAGAATCGCCCGGCGATTGCCGGATCCAATGCCAGTGCGAGGAGCAGCCGCCGATGCGTGTCCCCGAATCGCTGTTTGCGCTCGCGAAGAATCACACCACGCCGCGCACCGAAGCGATGGCCGGCCTCACCACGTTCCTGGCGATGGCCTATATCACCGTCGTCAATCCGTCCATACTCAGCGAAACGGGCATGGACTTCGGCGCCGTGTTCGTCGCAACCTGCCTGGCCGCCGCCTTCGGCTCCATCGTCATGGGACTCGTCGGCAACTACCCCATCGCCCAGGCGCCCGGCATGGGCCAGAACGCCTACTTCACCTTCGGTGTCGTGCTCGGCATGGGCCATGCCTGGCAGACGGCGCTGGGCGCGGTGTTCGTGTCCGGCGTGCTCTTTCTGCTGATGAGCATCCTCCCCGTGCGGGAATGGTTGATCAACGCGATTCCGCGCAGCCTCAAGCTCGGCCTGGCCGCCGGCATCGGCCTGTTCCTGGGCTTCATCGCCCTGCGCAACGCCGGCATCGTCGTGTCCAGCGACGCGACGCTGGTTACCCTGGGCGATGTCTTCAGCTTCGCCCCGATGACCTGCCTGCTCGGTTTCGCGGCCATCGTCGCCATGGCCTCGCGGCGCATGCCGGGCGCTGTCCTCATCGGCATGCTGCTCGCCGCAAGCGCCGGCTGGCTGGCCGGCGAAGCACCGTTCAACGGCGTCGTAGCCGCTCCGCCGTCGCCCGCGCCGGTGTTTCTGGAGCTCGACATCGCCGGCGCCCTCCAGTTGTCCATGGTGACGGTTGTTCTGTCCATGCTCATCGTCGACGTGTTCGACACGGCGGGCACGCTGGTCGGCGTGTCCACACGCGCAGGGCTCGTCGACGAAGACGGCAACCTGCCGCGCCTGCGCTCGGCGCTGATATCGGATTCCAGCGCAACGGTTGTCGGTGCGCTGGCCGGTACGTCGTCGACGACGAGTTACATCGAGAGCGCGGCGGGCGTGGAGGCCGGCGGTCGAACGGGACTGACGGCCGTTGTCTGCGGGCTGCTGTTCGTGGCGTGCCTGTTCTTCGCGCCGCTGGCCAGCAGCATCCCCGCCTACGCCACCGCCTCGGCCCTGCTGTTCGTCGCCTGCCTGATGACCCGCAGCCTGGCCGACCTGGACTGGTCGGACATGACAGAAGCGGCGCCGGCGGTCATTGCCGCCATTGCGATGCCGCTGTCCTTCTCCATCGCCGAGGGCATCGGCCTGGGCTTCATCAGCTACGTCGCCATCAAGGTGGCGAACGGCCAGTGGCGCCAGATCTCCGGCGCCGCCTGGTTTATCAGCATCGTGTTCGCCCTGAAATACGCATTTCTCGCGTAGGAACGGCATCAATGTGGGAGCGGCTTCAGCCGCGATTCCAACAACATCGCGGCTGAAGCCGCTCCCACAGGTGTGCCCGATCGCGGCTGGAAGCCGCTCCAACGGCCTTTTCAACCGGCCACCGGTGCCCGCAGCTCAGTCCAGCAGGCCGGCCAGCAGCTCGTCGAGCCGGGGCGGCCCGCATTCCTCGAAATCGTAGGTGACGCGTACCGACGGACGATCGATGGCGATGACGCGACCGAGATCGATGGGGGTGGCCACGACGACGACATCGCAGTCCACCGCATCGATGGTCGCCGTGAGATCGGCCAGCTGGGACGGCGCATAGCCGAGTGCCGGAACCACCGGCCCGATATGCTCGTACTGCGCATAGGCCTGCGCGATCTCTCCGGTGGCCCGGGCGCGGGGATCGACGATCTCCGCGGCACCGGCGCGCGTCGCCGCCCGGTATCCCGCGCCGTGGGGCATGCCCCCGTGCGTCGTGGTCGGTCCGTCCTCAACGACCAGCACGCGTTTGCCCGCGATCCGCCCCGCATCGTCCGTGCTGAGCGCCAGCCGTCCGCGCAGCACGGGCGCCTGCGAATTGCGCTGCCGGATGCTCTCCTCGACGGCCGCAAGCTGTTCGTCGGTCGCCTCGTCCGACTTGCCGATTACAATCGCATCGGCGTTGTCGAGGTTCCAGGTACCGGGGAAATAGGTGGTCTCGTCACCGGCCCTCAATGGGTCGAGCACGGTGATCAACAGGTCCGGACGAACGAACGGCGTGTCGTTGTTGCCACCGTCCCAGACGATGACGTCTGCCTCCGCCTCGGCCATCGCCAGTATGCCGGCGTAATCGGCGCCGGCGTACACCACATGACCGGCGAGTACGTGGGGTTCGTACTCCTCCAGTTCCTCGATGGTGCAGTGCTGCCGGGCCAGGTCGTCGACGCTGGCGAAGCGCTGTATCACCTGCTCGGTCAGGTTCCCGTACGGCATGGGGTGACGAATGACCGCTGGCCGCACACCGCGCTGCCTCAGCAACCCCGCCACCCGCCGCGAAAGCGGGCTCTTGCCGCAACCGGTCCGCACGGCGCACACGGCAACGCAAGGTCTGGACGACGGCAAAAGACCCCGCTCGGGCACGAAGGTCTCGAAACCGACGCCGAGCGCGGTGACTCGCGACCGCATCGCATCGATCGTCGCCATAGGAACGTCGCTGTAGGCAAACACGACGTGGTCCACGTGCTCGTCGGCAACGATGCGCTCGAGCTCGCCTTCGGGCCGGATCGGAATGCCGTCCGGATAGCGGGGACCGGCAAGGATCGGCGGGTAGGTACGCTGGTCGATGTGCGGGATCTGGGTCGCCGTGAAGGCGACGACCTCGGTAGCGTCGTTGTCCCGGTACTCGCAGTTGAACACGTGGAAGTCCCGCCCACCGGCGCCCATGATGACGACTCGCTGCGGTGTATCCACGATGCACCCCCTCGCTGGGCCGGCCCGCTGGATCGGGCGGAGGACATGAAACTGACCGGCCTGCCACGGGCCTCGATCGGTCCGGGAACGCTCTGGAGTATCCCAAAAAACCGCCTTCCCCGGCAAAACCCGGCGCTACACGCGGCGCGCGATCAACCCGCTCGGGCGGCTGTCCCGTCACCGCCGATCCGTTACTATCGTTACACACTATAGCCACTGCCACCGATGGCAGCCGAACCGAAGGAAGCTCACCCATGCCGGGTCTATTGTCCGACGTCGATCCCGACGGACTGCTCGAATATTCCGTGGTCTTTACCGATCGCTCACTGAACCACATGTCGGCGGCGTTTCAGGCCGTCATGAACGACATCAGCACGACGCTGAAACGCGTCTACAAGGCGCAAAGTGTGGTCGTGGTGCCCGGCGGCGGCACGTTTGCCATGGAGGCCGTAGCGCGGCAGTTTGCCGGCGGGCAGCGGTGCCTCATCGTTCGGGACGGCTGGTTCAGCTATCGATGGACACAAATCCTCGACACGGGCGCCATTGCCGACAGTGCGAGCGTGCTGAGGGCGCGCCGCGTGCGCGACGAACACCAGGCGCCCTTCGCGCCGGCACCTGTCGACGAGGTGGTCGCGCGCATCGATGCCGAACGTCCGTCCATCGTGTTCGCGCCGCACGTCGAGACCTCCGCCGGCATGCTGCTGCCGGACGACTACCTGAAGGCCGTGGCCGATGCCGTACACGCGGTGGGCGGGCTGTTCGTGCTCGACTGCGTCGCCTCGGGCGCCCTGTGGGTGGACATGGCCGACACGGGCGTGGACGTGTTGATCAGCGCGCCGCAGAAGGGATGGAGCGCAACGCCCTGCGCCGGGCTGGTGATGCTGGGCGAGCGCGCGCTGGAGCGGCTGGGTGAAACCACCAGTTCCAGCTTTGCCTGCGATCTGGGCAAGTGGCACGACATCATGCAGGCCTACGAAGCCGGCGGGCACGCCTATCACGCGACGCTGCCCACCGACGGGCTGCGCAGCTTCAGAGATGCCATGGCCCAGACCTGCGAGTTCGGCCTCGACGCCGCGCGGCAGGCGCAGATCGACCTGGGCGACAAGGTGCGCCGGCTGCTCGAGTCCCGCGGTTTCCCCAGCGTGGCCGCCGACGGCTACCAGGCGCCGGGTGTCGTCGTGAGCTACACGGACGACCCGGACATACACAACGGCAAACGCTTCGCGGCGCATGGCCTGCAGATCGCCGCCGGGGTTCCGCTCCAGTGCGATGAGCCGCCGGACTTCCGCACGTTCCGCATCGGCCTTTTCGGCCTGGACAAACTGCGCGACGTCGACGGCACGGTCGAGCGCCTGCGCGTGGCGCTCGACGGCGTACTCGGCGACGGGTGAACCGCCAGTCAGCCCGCCGAGAGGCTGCAAACATCGTCATCGTCATTGCGAGCCCGAAGGGCGCGGCAATCTCCTGATGCCATCGCGACGCTGGCAAGCCTCCCGACAACCTGACGGAGATTGCCGCGTCGCTGCGCTCCTCGCAATGACGGCCGGTTCCAAGTCTCTTCCGCGGCAACGGACTTGCCCGCGCTTCAGTCGAGGCGCGGCCGGTCGTCCAGGGTCTGGCAGATGAAGCGTCGCGGCACCTCCAGGCCGTCCGCGACGAGTTCCAGCACGGCACGCTCGGCCTCGCCCACCTGGCCCTCGGCCCTGGCTACCACGCACAGGTCTCGTACGAGTTGCATGCGACGGGTGGTGCTGGCGACCTCGCGCACGGCCTGTAACCGCGCGGGCAGTTCCGCCTTGAGCTTGTCGATGTCGAGCCGGTCCGAATAGCTGCCTGCGCCGAAGAACTGCTCGAACACGGCGATCTCTTCCTCGCTGACGTCCCCGCTGGCCATCGCCACCGCCAGGGCGCCCGCGAACAGCGCCCGGCGCATCGACTCGGCGACCTCGGTGTGCCCTTCCATGTAGCTCGGTTCCATCAGGCTCATGATGCCCTGCACGGCCACTTCCAGATCGTCCCGCGGCGTGCCGCCGTCGACGGCGAGCTCCGACTCGTGAAACAGCTTGAGCGCCTTGACCCGCAGCGGACTGAACGGGTGCGTGAGAAACCAGTCTTCCTTCGGCGCCCCGGCACCCGGATGCGTATCGGCCACCTGCATGTCGTCCACCTGGGCCAGGAAATCGTCGAGGCTGAACGAGATGGACCGCCCGCTCAAACCCGAGGCCAGCTTGAACAGCGAACGGGCGACGCCGTCCAGGTCATTGGCACAGTGGGCGCCGGCGCGATCCGCCGACACCTCGGCGTAGCGCGACCACGCGAACAGCTCGAGCGCGAGGCGCGTGTCGGGTTTGGCCGGTCCGCCGAGTATGTAGCCGATGGGAATGTCGTGGTGACGATAGACGTGGTGACCGAGTTCGTGGCCGATCACGAAGGCCAGTTCGCTGCCGGTGAAACTCTCCAGCAGGCTCGACGAGAACATCACGAACAGCTGCCCGTCTTCCGGCTTGAAGCACGCGGCGTTGAACTGCGGGCTCGCGAATACGTACAGCTCGACCGGAATATCCAGCGCGAGCTTGTCGATGCAGGCATCGCAGGTCTTGTGCACTTCGGCCGCCATGCTGCGGCTGAGGCGCACCGAAGTGGCCAGCAGCCGGCGTCGCACGCCGATGTGCCCCTCGTCGGCGATGCGGGCGAGGTGCTCGTTGGCGCGCACGACGTCCCGCGTGGCCTTGAGCTTGTCGAACATGCGTTCGTCGTTGACGCATCGAACCGTTTGCGCATTGACGGTCATGGCAGCTCCGGTGTGGCTCGAACGATCGTATCTGGCGGCGACGCGGCCGAGAATAGCAACCGGTCCCGGCAACTGCGACCCAAATCACGCCCGGTTAAACGCCGAATCGGTAGGCTCACACCTTATATGTGCAACGGGAGTCGATCGACGGTGTCGGGGATTATTTTTTACAGAGTATGCAAAATGGCGGCTGTCCTCGCGGGCAC
>JAAUYH010126086.1_pt1 | contig 13090 bp, 15 predicted proteins | sample 7278061 | NCBI WGS metagenome assembly JAAUYH01 (sample SAMN14350203, study PRJNA611818) | marine sediment metagenome | isolation source: surface marine sediment (0.6m) | place: French Polynesia: Moorea | collected 2018-08
AATGTGTTACAGTTAATCTTACAAAAAGTAGTACCAAAGGCTAAAGTTAGAATTTTTCGTTACTGTAGTACTACTGAATTCAGTCAAGATTGCTTTCGCCAACAGTATCAGTTGCTCCAAATAGTCTATTGCTGCTTCACCATTGGTTACATGATGAAGGTTGTATTCTCGATCGCTATTTTGCAGAAAATCAGTAATTATATAAACGTCACCTAAATTATCTTCACATAAGAGAATATCGATCGAATGTTTAGTTTGAACTGAATTCATATATTCTTATATTTGATTTTTCCTTTGAGCCTCAAGCATCCTATTCTCAGGAAACAAAAGTGTTTCATATATCTAAAGACTATAGCAATCCTAAATTATTTGTAATATTTTCTCTAATGAGTTCTTCCATGCGAGTCGCACCATCGACGGCCAAACCGATTATCTTATCGGCTTCTGCATCTAATCGAGCTGAATAACGTCGAGCCAGTAGCTTAGTAAAGCTCGTTACCATCCGCAGGGGTTCGCGCAAATCGTGAGAAGCCAAATAGGCAAACTGTTCTAGTTCTTCATTGGATTTTCGCAGTTCTTGATTGGTTTTTTGTAAAGTTTCTTCCATGCGTTGGCGATTGACAATTTCTATTTCTAAAGCCTGGTTGGCTGCTGCTAATTCAGTCGGAGAACGTAAAGCTAAAGCTCGAGGAATAGCAGGAATTAGTTCAAAAGCTGTATAAACAGAAATAATAGCCGTGATGGCTTTAATTAGACCCGATAACCAGTAATCAGGATGCCACAACGTCCAAATTGACATTATATGAGTAGTGCCACAACTGAAAATAAATAGACTGAAAAGAACGAATATCCCTTTGAAAGGAACATCCTCTCGTTGACGAACAAAATAAACTAGCAGTAGAGGAATAGAGTAATATGCTAGGGCAATAAATACATCAGATAATACGTGCAACCATAACAATCCCGATTGCCAGAGGTAACAATGTCCGTGTGGAATATATTGTCTAGAGAACAATAAGTTATTAAAAAAATCAACCATAATGACTAATGGGATGAAATTAAGCTTTTTCCTGTAACCTTTTCTCTATTTCCTTACAGGGAAACTCTTTAAATCAAAGATTGGTGGATATTGCGCTTACAGGACAAGTAGGGATACATTGCTCACAGACAACACAAAGCGATCGCTTGAAAACTAATTTAAAAGATTCGGGATCGAGAGTTAGTGCTTGAGTGGGGCATACTCCCGTACACAAACCACAGTCTACACAGCTATCTTCATCTATAATAATTTCTCCCCTAGCAGAAGAAACATTAATATCTTGTACTCGCATCCATTCGATCGCTGCTTGGATTTCATCTATATCTCCTTGTAGTTCCACGACTAGCTTGCCTATTTGATTGGGTGCAACTTGGGCGCGGATAATATTTGCAGCAACATTAAAATCTTTTGCCAATTTATATGTAATCGGCATATGTACTGTAGTGCGCGGAAAAGTCAGAGTTACTCTTTTTTTCATTTATAAAATAGAAGAAGACATATATACCAACTTTAACTAATGAGCGATCATTTATCTGAATCTCAGTCTAATAAAGGTAATCTTCTTCGCAACCTTTTAGTTGCTATTGCTGCTGTTAGCCTCAGTGTTGCCCTTTTCCTTGGTTTACAAACAGAAGTTAGTTCATCGTCTTTAGAGTCACAAGTAAAAGCATCTACACCACTAGATGTTGCTCTTACTAATGGCAAGCCTAGCTTAACTGAATTTTATGCCGACTGGTGTACTTCTTGTCAGGCAATGGCTGGAGATTTAGCCGAAATCAAACAAAAATACAAGCAAGACGTTAACTTTGTCATGCTGAATGTCGATAATACTAAATGGTTACCCGAAATTCTGCGTTATCGGGTAGATGGTATTCCCCATTTTGTGTTTATAGATCGCTCGGGAGAAGCGATCGCGGAAACTATCGGCGAACAACCTCGCCCTATTTTAGAAGCAGATCTAGATGCTTTAATTGCTAATAATCCTCTACCCTATACTTACTCTAAGGGACAAGTTTCTCAATTTGATGCTCCTGTCTCGGCAGCAAGTAGTAATAGCGACGATCCCCGCAGTCATGGGGCACAGGTACAACAGTGAACAGTTATCAATTACCAGTTACCAGTGAAGCAACTGCTAAACTTCAAAAGTTACCATTGAAATAAAAACCAGGAAAAAATTTAATGGCAATTATTGTCAAACATAGAAGAACAGGTAACGAATATATTTGGTTGGGTATTAATGGGGGGGGAGAGCAAACTTCTCTTCCTTCGCGTTTTTTAAATGATTTATTTCCCAGAGAAAAACCCAAACATGGTTCCTTGGTAACTATTTGCGATGCTAGAGGCAATATTTTCTCCTGTTATCTCGAAGATCTAGTTGTTGTTGAGATCGATGGTAAAAAACCCGAAGACATCTTACCAGAACCAGTAATTCCCTCAATAAATGATGACTTTGAGGATGACGATCGTGAAGGCTGGCAACAAGGCAACGGAGAACCTGCATCATCACTAGAAGATTCTGCTAGAGAAGATCGATCTAGCCAACCGACGGATGAATTCAATAATGAGGAAGATTGGATTTAACCTTTATAACCTGAAACCTAAAATTTAAAACTTAAGTATGCAATTTTCTAACCGTCTACAACCTCTCTCTACTAATGTATTTGCAGATATGGATAAAGCCAAGGCTCAAGCTAAGGCTCAAGGACAAGAAATTATAGATCTTTCTCTAGGTTCGTCCGATCTTCCTGCTGCCGAGGATACCATTGTAGCTATAGAAAATTCTTTGCGCGATCGCACGACTCACGGATATTTACTTTATAACGGTACTAGGGCTTTTCGTCAGGCAGCAGCTAAGTGGTATACAGAAAGATTTGGTATTGTTGTCGCTCCTGAAACGGAAGTATTGCAGTTAATTGGTTCTCAGGAAGGAACGGCACATCTACCTTTAGCAATTTTGAATCCTGGAGATTTTGCCCTGTTACTCGATCCTGGTTATCCTTCCCATGCGGGTGGGGTGTATTTAGCGGGAGGACAAATTTACCCGATGCCTTTATTGGCAGAAAATCAGTTTTTACCAGTCTTTGCCGATGTTCCCGATTCAGTTGTAACTCAAGCAAAAATGATGGTCTTGAGTTATCCCCATAATCCTACCACTGCGATCGCGCCTTTGTCTTTCTTTGAAGAAGCAGTGGCTTTTTGTCGTCAACATAATTTAGTTTTGGTACACGATTTTCCTTACGTAGATATCGTGTTTGATAATCGAGAAAAACCCCCGTCAATTTTACAAGCCGATCCTCATAAACAAGTTTCGATCGAGTTTTTTACTATGTCTAAGTCTTACAATATGGGTGGTTTTCGGGTTGGTTATGCCATCGGTAATAAGGATTTAATTAAAGCGTTAAGACAAATTAAAGCAGTAGTCGATTTTAATCAGTATTTAGGTATTTTAAATGGTGCGATCTCGGCTTTGTCTGGTTCTCAAGTATCGGTAGAGAAAACAGTCGCAACTTTTCAAGCCAGAAGAGATGCTTTTATTACTGCTTTAAACAAGATTGGTTGGCAAGTAACCAAGCCAGAAGCCACTATGTATATTTGGGCGAAACTACCCGAACCCTGGCAGGATAAATCGATCGATTTTTGTACTAAATTGGTAGCCCAAACTGGTGTTGCCGTTTCTCCTGGGGCTGGTTTTGGTAAAGCAGGAGAAGGATATGTGCGTTTTGCTTTAGTAAAAGAACCTAAAATATTAGAATTAGCAGCAGAAAAAATATCAATGTTTTTAAATAGGAATAAGTAAAGCGATCGTACTCAAGCAAGATTGCTAATATCTATAGCGATTGCCAAGGGTTTTATTTTAATGGCAAATTACGAATCCTATATCGGTAATCTTCAACTATAATAATTGCACCATAGTTTACAGCAGTTTTCAGAGCATTCAGCAAGCACAGTAAACAATTTTGAACTAACAAAGCTAGGAAGAGTTGTTTTTAATCTAAAAATAATTACACTAGGTAAATTGTTCTGGTTGGAAGCCAAAAGATCGCTGAAGTCTAAATCGAAAGTCAAGATAATTCTTGATTCTATTTTTGCTTTTACCAGGATCTCGTTATCAGGCATTCGCATTAGCCCTTGCTCACTTAGATGAATAGCATCATATCCGTTGTCTCTCAATTTTTTGACTGTTAAGAGAGATACTCCCATATCGGCTAGAAACTTCATGCTGGTACTTCAGTAAAAGGATGAATTTCTTCATTGGCTAGAAATACAGCATAGTTTAAACAAGCTTGGATATCTTCTACTTCTAGATAAGGATAAGCTTCAATAATTTCGTCATTGTTCATGCCATTGGCAACTAAACTTAAAACCAAAGATACAGTGATACGCATCCCTCTAATACAAGCTCTACCACCCATAATTTGTGGTTCAAATGTTATGCGTTCGGGTATCATATTTTTCATAAGTATCAATATATATCATTTTAAACAGAGTCGATGAAGCCGTTCTGCTGAGCAATTAAAGTTTATCTATCTGTTGCGATCGCGCTTGTCAAACAAGTAAGTTGGGTTAAAGTATGAAAACTAACAAAAAAGACCGATAGAGGGTTTGATGGTTTCTTCATTCAAGAATACACGGAGGGAAAAATACACATTAGCTTAATTAATAATTATTTGAAAGAAGAGTCTTTTAATAATTAATAGTCAATTATTTATCAGTAATTTCACTATATATATAATCAAAAATTGATTGGGTTATACTCGTCGAGTATAGCCTTATTATTTTTTATATTAATGAATAATAAATATTTCATAACTTTACTTGCTTTAAGTTTAATTTGGATGGGTAAACCTAATCTTGCTCAAGCTTTATCTGTTGAACTTTACGATGGTTCTGGTTTCCCAGAAGATCGAGGATGGTTAGATCGAGGCGCAATTCAGTCTTCAGGTTCTCCAGTTTTTCCTGCTCCTACTGGAACAGTAGTAAGTGATGGTATTTTGATAGATACTCGGATTGAAAGTAATTCTAGTGGGAATGGATACTTTGGTTATAGTAACTATAATCCTGCTACCTCATCATTTGTTTCAGAATCATCATTCATAAATTCTCCATTTCCCACTCTAGATCGCGATCGGGGCTATAGTATCTTTTTTGATGTTGCTGTCAATCCTATTGTGGACGATCCTAGCAATAATCGTGCAGCATTTAGTGTCATTGCTATCAGTTCGGATCTAAAAGGTATTGAGATAGGTTTTGATATTGACGATCGAATTTTTGCTCAAAATGATGGTATTACCGATGGCGCAGCTAGTGGTTTTACTAGTGGAGAAACTGCTAATTTTAATATCAATAATAATACGAGTTATGAACTAAGAATTCAGGGTAATGGATATCAACTATTTGACAGAAATAACTCGACACTCATTTTATCTAATATGCTGCGAGATTATGACTACGATGAAGCAAATAGCGATCCTCCTCTCACTTTCGATCCCTACGAAACGCCTAATTTTCTTTTTTTTGGAGATAGTACAGATCGAGCAAGTGGAACATTTACTTTAGGGGCTGTTTCGGTTTCTAGTGTTCCTTTTGACTTCTCTCCTACTTTAGGATTTGCACTTACAGGGATTTGTATCTGGTTACGCAAAGTTTATTCAAATAAAAAAGCTAAATTGCAGTAAATAAGTGTTACCAGAAAAAGCATATTGGCTGGCTTGGTTGCAAATAAATGGTCTGGGGGCAATTCTACTTCAGAGGATTAAACAACACTTTGGTACTATGGCTTTAGCTTGGACAGCACCAGGTAAAGAGTTTATTACCATAGCGGGTTTTGGAACTAAATTAATTGCTAGTATAGAGCAACAGCGATCGCGCCTCGATCCCAGTCAAATCCTAACAGAATACAGTCGGAACAATCCTCACTTTTGGACACCAGCAGAATCAGAATATCCCCGCCTATTACTAGAAATTCCCAGTCCTCCGCCCATTTTGCACTATAGAGGACAAGTTAACTTAGCCGAAAATTTGGGAGTAAAAAAAGCGATCGCGATCGTCGGTACACGCTATCCTACTGAATACGGTAAACGCTGGACGAGAAAAATTAGCAGTACTTTAGCCCAACATGATTTTACTATCGTTTCAGGCATGGCAGCAGGAATAGATACAGAAGCCCATCGCAGTTGTCTTGCAGTAGGAGGAAGAACGATCGCAGTTTTAGGCACGGGAGTAGATATAATTTATCCTGCAAATAATCGGCAGCTTTATCAACAAATTCAGCAGCAAGGACTAATTTTAAGCGAATATTCCCGGGGAACACCACCAAATAGTGCCAATTTCCCCCCTCGCAATCGTATTATTGCTGGTTTGTGTCGGGCAGTCATCATTATGGAGGCACCAATAAAATCGGGAGCGTTAATTACATCCCGTTTTGCCAATGAATTTGGGCGGGATGTGTATGTTTTGCCTGGTACTTTAGATAATCAAAAATGTCTTGGTAGTTTAGAATTACTCAATCGTGGGGCGCATCTAATTTTAAGTGAAACCCATCTATTAGAAATGTTAGGAACTATGCCCCAGTTAGATGTAACAGAATCCCCTCAGTTACCGATACCAGATTTAGAACCAAAATTAGAGCAAATCTATAAAGTTATTACTCCTGAACCTATTTCTTTAGATTCAATTGTTCGGCAAACAGGATTAGAAACAGGTTTTGTATTAGCTTCTTTATCTGAATTAGAACTAACGGGATTAATTTCTCAGTTACCTGGAATGCGATATCAAATTAATTCTTGATACTCAAATCACTGTATAGTTCTAAAAGCTTTCGATCCATCTCAATATGATAGCTTTTGCATAACATCAGTAGGTAATATGCAGTTGTTCCAAGGAAAAGGGACTAGGAGAGAGATTATACACGCTTTTATCTGGGCAGGATTAGCTTCAGTAGTTGTGATTCTAACTAACTTTGGTAAGAAAGTATGGCTACAATCTGCTCGACGATATTCAAACCGACAACAACAAATATAGTCTAAGTTACTTTTCCCATCTAGACAAAACAAATTCCCTTCCCGACTGGCAATATCGTATTGAATGGTGCAAAAGAAGACCAGCCAAATCATTACCTTGGCAACGATCGTCACGCAAAATTAAGCCTCCGCCCAGCCTATGGCGAAAATCGATCGCTATTCTCATAGACTGGATATGGCGCAATCGTTGGTTACAAGAAGGTTCGGAAGTTATCGGACGGAATAACCTTAGTTTAGTCAAATTGCAATGGTTGACAACCAAAGCTGTAATTCAAGAAACTTACTGGCATCCTCCTTGGAATAAGACTGGTACTGTCAAAAGTCGTTATGAAATCTCCTTAGAACCTGATGAACTGCCACCTTTGCCTAAAATAAAGTAACAATTTTAGATATAAATTATGCTGATTTTCAAAAGTAATTATAGACTTAGTAAGGGGAAAAAATTTAAAATTTAGATGCTTAATAATATTTATTTTTCCCATGTTTATTAATTTAATTGAAATCCAAAAATTTATTTTATTGTCATCGCGATCGCCTTTCCTTAATCCCTCATTCTGATACCTGAATCCTTACGTTTTTACAGACTCAATTACCATCAAAAAAATATTGTTAGGACAAATGACAGTAAGCCAAATTCTCAAAATTTTCATCAGCAAATCCTGAAAAACCCTATAGCCAAAAGTATTCAATCATAGATACATTAGAAAAAGATATATTGTTAACGTCTTCCAGATTTCCGAGAAAAGTTCTCTCTACCAACAAAGATTTAGGGAAATCGATGAGACAATAGATACTCTGTAATAAATCTACATATAGAGAGGAGATACATTAAATGCTAGCAGAATATAGAAAACACAAAGCAGAAAGAGAAGCCATGGGGATACCGCCTCTTCCCCTAACTGCCGAACAAACCTCCCAACTTTGCGAAATGTTGAAAAATCCTCCTGAAGAGGAAAAAGAAGAACTCTTGATGCTACTGAGAGATAGAGTCCCTCCTGGTGTAGACGAAGCAGCTTATGTCAAAGCTGGTTTTCTTACAGGAATTGCCAAAGGAGAAATTAAATGTCCTTTAATCTCTCCTCAAGGTGCAGTAGATTTATTAGGCACAATGGTAGGGGGTTATAATGTTCATTCTTTAGTAGGGTTACTCAAATCCAAAGATCCCAGTATTGCTGCCGAAGCTGCTAGTGCATTAAGCAAAACTTTATTAGTATTTGATGCTTTTAACGATGTTTTAGAATTATCCGATACTAACCCCTACGCCAAACAAGTAATCGATTCTTGGGCGAATGCAGAATGGTTTATTGGTCGTCCTAAAGTGCCTGAAAGTATTACCGTAACTGTCTTTAAAGTACCAGGGGAAACCAACACCGATGATTTATCCCCCGCACCCCACGCTACTACTCGCCCCGATATTCCCCTCCATGCTTTGACCATGTTAGAGTCCAAAATGCCTGGAGGATTGGCTACTATTGTCCATCTCAAAACTAAAGGGCATCCCGTTGCTTATGTTGGCGATGTTGTCGGTACTGGTTCATCTCGTAAATCAGCTATTAACTCGGTTTTATGGCACATTGGTCATGAGATTCCTTTTGTCCCCAATAAAAAAGCTGGTGGCTACATCTTAGGTGGTAAGATTGCACCCATTTTCTTCAATACTGCGGAAGATTCTGGGGCATTACCCATCGAGTGTGATGTTTCTCAGATGAATACGGGGGATGTAATTACTATTTATCCCTACAAAGGAGAAATTACTAACGAAGCTGGAGAAGTAATCTCTACCTTTACACTCAAACCCGAAACTATTTTAGATGAAGTTAGGGCTGGTGGACGCATTCCTTTATTAATTGGTAGGGCATTAACGGATAAAACCCGTCATGCTTTGAGATTAGAACCTTCTCCTCTGTTTGTTCGCCCTTCTATGCCTGAAGATACAGGTAAAGGCTTCACTCTCGCACAAAAAATGGTAGGAAAAGCTTGCGGTTTACCTGGGGTGCGCCCAGGGACTTCCTGCGAACCTATAATGACTACTGTTGGTTCTCAAGATACCACAGGGCCAATGACCAGAGATGAATTAAAAGAATTAGCTTGTCTTGGTTTCAATGCCGACTTAACCTTGCAAACCTTTTGCCATACCGCAGCCTATCCCAAACCAGTAGATATCAAAACCCATAAAGAATTACCTGACTTCTTCTCTACCCGTGGTGGTGTGGCCTTACGTCCTGGAGATGGTATTATTCACTCTTGGCTAAATAGAATGTTATTACCCGATACTGTGGGTACTGGCGGTGACTCCCATACCCGTTTCCCCCTGGGTATTTCTTTCCCTGCTGGTTCTGGTTTAGTGGCATTTGCAGCAGCTTTAGGAGTAATGCCTCTCGATCTGCCTGAATCTGTATTGGTTCGTTTTACAGGAGAATTACAACCAGGAGTAACCTTAAGAGATATTGTTAACGCTATTCCTTGGGTAGCTATTCAAGAAGGTAAACTCACCGTTGCCAAAGAAAATAAGAAAAATGTTTTCAATGGGCGTGTGATGGAAATGGAAGGTTTACCCGACTTGAAAGTAGAACAAGCCTTTGAACTTACCGATGCGACCGCCGAACGCTCTTGTTCTGGAAGTACCATTAAACTCAGTGAAGAAACTGTAGCAGAATATTTGCGATCGAATGTGGCATTACTCAAAAATATGGTAGCCCGCGGTTATCAAGATGCCCGTACCCTCATACGTCGTGTAGCTAAAATGGAACAGTGGTTGGCTAACCCTGAATTAATGTCTGCGGATGAAGATGCAGAATATGCAGATATTATCGAAGTTAACCTTAACGAAATTAAAGAACCTATCGTTGCTGCGCCCAATGACCCCGACAATGTCAAATTAATGTCAGAATGTGCGGGAGATAAAATAGACGAAGTGTTCATCGGTTCCTGCATGACCAATATCGGACACTATCGGGCTGCTGCCAAAATCCTTGAAGGTGCAGGAGTAGTAAAAGGGCGTTTATGGATATGTCCCCCTACTCGTATGGATGAAAAACAACTAAGGGAAGAAGGAGTATATGGTATCTTTGCTGCTGCTGGCGCACGGACGGAAATGCCTGGCTGTTCTCTCTGTATGGGAAATCAAGCCCGTGTGGAAGATGGTGCAACTGTTTTCTCTACTTCTACCCGTAACTTTAATAACCGTATGGGCAAAGACGCAAGAGTTTATTTAGGTTCGGCTGAACTCGCTGCTGTCTGTGCTTTGTTAGGAAAGATTCCCACAGTAGAAGAATATATGGCAATTGTCCAAGAGAAAATCGATCCTTTTGCAGGAGAATTATACCGCTATCTGAACTTTGACCAAATTGCAGGTTTTGAGGATGAAGGTAGGGTCATTCCTTTAGAAGAAATGCCGAAAATCGAGGACATTTTGGGTATGCCTGTTTAATCTCTTCCATATCCCCTCTTCTTGTAGGAGAGGGGAATAATACACTAAAAAATGTTAATTTTTATCCAGAACGGCGCAAAACAAAATTAACTCCTCTTGATGCAGTTCCCCTAATTTGATCGATAATTAGATTCCATAAATAGCCGTATTGAGGAAACTTTTTAAGTAAGAGAATTTCAGCGACTAGATAAAATCTCTTACTTTTTTTATAGTTAGGAGGATTATCTTCAACACGTATTTGTTCGGGTAATGGTAGTAAATGACCGATAATTTTTCCTTTTTCAAAAAACTTAGCTTGGATAAACAATCCTAACAAGCGATCGAGACACCAAAAAGGAACATACTTAAAAGGACCACCAAGAACCATAGTTTCACTCAACTCTTTAAGAGTTTCTTGCAACATTTCGTTTTTCCAAACTTTCTTATCAAAGTTTTCTGTATGAACACCATGATGATCTTTTCTTCTTCGCAAAAGACAAAGGAGATCGAGTTTTTTATCTAGAGGAGCGATAGGAATTTCTACTATGCATTTACCCGAATCATAATTAGTTTCTCGGTCACATATTTTTAATTCTTCAATCTTAGGAATATTGTGCCAAGTACTTTCTAAGCTGGCTTTGTCACCAAACTTAAATCCTTTTTTACTTAGCCTTAAAACCCAACTATCGGGAAATTTATTGAAATAATTTACAGCTATTTCTAAAATATTGGGAATTAAATATTCATCGCAATTAATTGTCAAAACATACTTACCAGATGTATTTAAAAGTCCTGTAAGTCTCTGAATTATTTCCCCCCGAAAAGAACTATTGATTTGTTGCAAACGAGGATCGTCCACAGTGTATTTTTTCATACCAGGAGGATGTACTAAAATAAACTCTACTTCTCCTTCAACTTTTAATAGCTCCTGTAACCAATGATCTGAAAAGCCTTCTCTAGTAGGAACGACAATAGACAAAGTAGGCTTAACTGTTTTAACCATGAGAAATAGCGATGATTAGCGATTAAGATGTATTTTACTAAAATTATCTAAAAAATATCTCTAATAATTCATTAGTCAAAAAAAAATTAGTCAAAAAAAAAGAAGAAGGGAGCTAACCTTCTTCCTGTCTTGTCGCCTCAAACTTCAAGTCAAAGATTCGAGATAGTCACGCACCAAATTTCTGCGTCGTGGTTGTCGCAACTTCTGCAAAGCTTTTGCTTCTATCTGTCTTACTCTCTCGCGAGATAGTTCCAGACAACGACCTATTTCTGCTAAAGAATAGGGTTTTTCTCCGCCAAAACCAAACCGCATCTGAATTACTTCTCGTTCACGGGTGGTTAATTCTGATAGGAGAAAGTGTAAATCTTTTTGTAAAGACTCTCTCATTAAGGTTTCTTCAGGAGAAGCACTTTCTGTTTCTAGTAAATCTCCTAATTCGGTGTCTTTTTCTTTTCCTACCTTAATCTCTAAAGAGACGGAACGGGGTACCCGTAATAATACTTCTCTAATTTGAGACGCAGTCATATCCAATTCTTGGGCTAAATCTTCTATGCGGGGAGTACGCCCTTTGTCTTGAGAAATTTTGCGTTGAGCTTTTTTAATTTTGTTAAGTTTTTCGGTAATATGAACGGGAAGGCGAATGGTTCTGCTTTGAGTGGCGATCGCTCTGGTAATGCCTTGACGAATCCACCAGTAAGCATAAGTACTGAAACGATATCCTTTAGTAGGATCGAATTTTTCCACTGCTCTTTCTAATCCTAAAGTTCCTTCTTGAATTAGATCGAGTAATTCTAACCCACGATTTTGATATTTCTTAGCTACCGATACGACTAAACGCAGATTCGCTTTAATCATATGGTCTTTAGCACGAATACCTTGTTTTTGAATTGTTTCTAATTCTTTGACATCACAGCCAATAATCTCTGCCCAACGACGTTTCCCAATAACTAAAGCTTCTTTTAAGTCGCTTATTTCAATACCTACAGTTTTTGCCCATCTTGTAATTGACGGACGATGGCTGAGTTGAGAAACTAAACGATCGTGGACATTAATCAACTCGACAAATTCTTGAATTAGAGGATCGCCTTTTTCTGCAGCTTCTGCACGCTGTTCTAAAATTTGGATGTGACGTTGAACTTTTTGTGCTTCAGAAACTTCTTCATCTCTTTCTAACAAAGGAACTCGACCGATTTCTTGCAAATATAATCTTACTAAGTCGGTAGTGGGACGATGTCCTCTTCTCGAATTGCTTTCTAGATCGAGATTATCCAAGTCTAATTCTACTAAATCATCGGCTAATTTATCAGAGCTAGAGCTATTTTCTGATTCTTGCAAATCATAAGATTGGATAGTAGCAACATTATTTTCTTCTGTCTCAACGTATAAAGAACTGGCTAACATAGTAATTTTTTAATAAGGACTCAGCGTGAAAATCAGGATTAAATCACTCCTCACTCATTAGGTTTCCCAAGTTTGATAAAAAAACAACATCACTTAGAAGTTTTTTTTTAACGGGACTTTGACAAAAAACTAGGTTCAAAAAGGGGTGAAAGCCTGATATATCAATCCTTTAACCTCAAAATAGCTAAATCCTTAATATATCTGGGTTTCAGACGAAT
>JAAUYH010222235.1_pt1 | contig 13089 bp, 12 predicted proteins | sample 7278061 | NCBI WGS metagenome assembly JAAUYH01 (sample SAMN14350203, study PRJNA611818) | marine sediment metagenome | isolation source: surface marine sediment (0.6m) | place: French Polynesia: Moorea | collected 2018-08
CGAGGTCCCGTAGTTCGCGTCCAGCGGCGGACCCAGGACGAAGGCCGGGTTGATCACCGTCAACGCGATCTCGGGCGCCTCCTGCTCCACGAAGTCCCATGCCGCTTTCTCGGCCAAGGTCTTCGACTTGGCATAGGGCGTCAGATCCGGCTGGCTGACATCAGTCCAATCGCGCTCGTCATAGGCCGTCCGGCCGTCCGGCAGGGCGCAGTTCGTGATCGACACCGTCGACGAGGTTATCACCACACGGCCGATCCCCGCTGCCTTGGCCGCCTTCAACGCCCTGAGGGCCCCGTCCACCGCCGGCCGGATCACTTCGTCCTCGTTCTTGGGCTGCACCAGCGGGAAGGGCGAGGCCGTGTGCATCAGCACGTCCGAACCCTCCAGCGCCGCCTCCCACCCGTCGTCCGAGCCCAGATCCAGCGCCACGAACCGCAGCCGTGCGTCCAGATCGTCGCCGCTCTCCAGATGCGGCGCCACCGCGTCCCGCACCTCACCGCTTCGGTCCAGACTGCGCACCGAGCCCACCACCTTGTACCCGGCATTCAAGAGCCTAACGACGATATGCTTGGCAATGAAGCCCGAGGCTCCGGTCACGAAAACGGTCTGAGGCATGGGCGGCTCCTAATGTTAGATGCTCTAACATTGGAGTAAACGGAGCGCCTGGCAAGGGGCGGAGCGAAATTTCTTCAAATCGGCCGACCCAGCCCCTTCATGCTGCACCGCAGTACCGACGCAATACAGACGTTATACCGATGCGACGCAGCCCCCCGGAGTCCGGCCCGGAGCCATACAAGAGTCATATGGGACTCGTATGCGAGTCATATGCCGGATTCCGGCCCGGACTCACCCCAGAAGACGCCGCGCGATGACCTGCGCCTGGATCTCGGCCGCGCCCTCGAAGATATTCAGAATCCTTGCGTCGCAGAGGATCCGGCTCACCGGATATTCCAGCGCAAAGCCGTTGCCGCCATGGATCTGCAGGGCGTTGTCGGCGGCCGCCCAGGCCACCCGCGCGCCCAGAAGTTTCGCCATCCCGGCCTCGAGATCGCAGCGCCGCTCGGCGTCTTTTTCTCTTGCAGAGTAGTAGGTTAGCTGCCGAGCGACCATGATTTCCACCGCCATCATCGCCAGCTTCCCCGCCACACGCGGGAAGGCGATCAGAGGCTTGCCGAACTGCTTGCGGTCGAGCGCGTATTGCATCCCAACTTCGAGCGCCGACTGCGCCACGCCTATGGCACGGGCGGCGGTCTGGATCCGGGCGCTCTCGAAGGTCTGCATCAGCTGCTTAAACCCCTGACCCTCCTCGCCGCCCAAAAGGTTCTCCCCCTTCACCCGGAAGTCGTCGAAATTGACCGTGTATTCCTTCATGCCGCGATACCCGAGCACCTCGATCTCGCCGCCGGAAATCCCTTGATCCACAAAGGGTTGCGCGTCCGTGCCGGGGGTTTTCTCGGCCAGAAACATCGACAGGCCCTTGTAGTCGTCGGTGTCCGGAACCGTGCGCGCGAGCACCGTCATAACATGGGTCCGCGCGGCGTGGGTGATCCAGGTCTTGTTGCCGTTAAGAACCCAGTCGTCGCCGTCCTTCACCGCCTTCGTGCGCAGGGACCCCAGATCGGAGCCTGTGTTGGGCTCGGTGAAGACGGCCGTCGGCAAGATCTCGGCCGAGGCCAGCCCTGGCAGCCATTTCTCCTTCTGCGCGTCCGTGCCGCCGCAGAGGATCAGCTCGGCGGCGATCTCGGACCGCGTGCCCAATGAGCCCACGCCGATATACCCGCGCGACAGCTCCTCCGAGACGACGCACATCGACGCCTTCGACAGCCCGAACCCACCATATTCCTCGGGAATCGTGAGGCCAAAGACGCCCATCTCGGCGAGTTCCTCGATGATCTCCATCGGGATCAACTCGTCCTTCAGATGCCACTCCTGGGCGTGCGGCATGACCTTTTCATCGGCAAAGCGGCGGAACTGCTCACGGATCATCTCGAGCTCGTCGTCGAGCCCCGTGGCGCCGAAGGTCGCATAGGCGTTGCCCTGCATCAGCTCCACCAGCCGCATCCGGGCGGCTTGTGTGTTGCCTTGCTGGGTCAGCGTCATCACCGCCGGATGCATCATTGCGCGCTGATCGTCTTGGGATAGGCCGATGTCCTGCGGGCGCACGATCTCGCCCTGGCTCATCGAGATACCGCCGTAGATCTGCCAGAGGTACTCGCCAAAGGCGACCTGGAGGATCAGCTGCTCGATCTCACCGAACTTGCCCCCGGCCTCCAGTCGCTCGGCCCAACCCTGCATCTCGCGCAAGGACTCGACGTAGGTCGCGAGCCAGGCGAGTCCGTGGGCCGCGGTCTGGTTCTGCTCCAGCAGCGCACTAGAGACCCGCCCGTCCTGCAACACCATCGCGCGAACGTTGGTCTTGGCGGACTCTAGCAGCGCCTCGGCCGGGGCCACCGCCGCTTTGGTGAGGGCCAGAAGGTCCGGCAACACGGTCGTTTCAATCGTCATGTCCTGGCCATCATGCGCCATGTCGCGGCTCCTTCAAACGGGTTTCAGTCGGGATAAGCATTTTGCAGGTGCAGCGCAATAATAATTCGCGAGAAAAGCTCCCCAAGATCGAAAATGTCGCGCTGGATTTGCCGATGCGTTGCCTTCCGTTTCCGCGTATGACCTTGGAGGACGCGACCGAACGGACGGAAATGGGCGATATTTTCAGCATAATCGAGCCGATTTACCTAGGGTTGGCCTTCGCTGTCGCCTTCTTTGCGGGCTTCGTGAAGGGCGCGATCGGATTCGCGTTGCCGATGATCATGATCTCGGGGCTGGGCTCGTTCCTGACGCCCGAACTTGCACTTGCAGCACTGATCCTTCCTGCGGTGGTGTCGAATGTCTGGCAGGCGTTGCGCAACGGGCTTGCGGCGGCGCTGGCGACTATGCACCGGTTCTGGGTCTACGTCGTTATCGTGATGCTCTGCATCGCGGGCAGCGCGCAGCTAGTGGTGATCCTGCCGAGCTGGGTTCTGTTCATGGTGATCGGGGTGCCTGCGACGGTTTTCGCCATCATGCAGTTGAGCGGCTGGCGGCTTACGGTGCGGCCCGAGCATCGCCGCCGGGCTGAGGTCGTCATCGGGTCAATCGCTGGGTTCATCGGAGGGCTCTCGGGGGTCTGGGGGCCGCCGACGGTGATTTATCTCTTGGCCCTCGAGGTGCCGAAGAAAGAGAGCATCCGGGCGCAGGGCGTGGTTTATGGGTTGGGCGCGGTAGTGCTTTTCGCTGCGCATCTGAACTCGGGGATCTTCAATGCGCAAACGGCGCCTTTGTCGGCGCTTTTGCTGGTGCCCGCAATAGCCGGGCTCTTGATCGGGTTCTGGGTGCAGGACCGGCTGGACCAGGAGAAATTCCGGCGCGCGACGCTATGGGTGTTGGTGTTCGCGGGGCTGAACCTGATCCGGCGCGGGGTGATGGGGTAGGTGACCCACCACAATTCGGTTACGCAGCGCACCCGGACCGGAATCAAGCCGAAGGCGCCGGTCCAGTGGCGGCCCGTCCCGCGGGACGCCGCTAGATCGACACCAGCACGCCGTCCAATCGGAGCGATGATACGACAATCATAAAGCGTGCCGATCATCCGGAGGAGCGGCATCCCCCGGGCCGCCACCAGACCGGCTTACCGCTAGGAAACTCAGTCCACGTATTTCACCTGATCGCTCGCCATCAGATCGAGCACCTCCTGCGGGATCTTCAAGCCTGCCTGTAGTTCGGCGTCCAGCGATGCCTCCAACTCCGCCACCTTCGCCAGCATCGCGATCACTGCGTCGACCTGGGCGAACGGCACCACCACGACGCCGTCCCGGTCCGCCACGATCATGTCGCCGGTCTCGACACTCTGCCCGCCGATCTGGATTGGAAACCCGACCTTGCCCGGACCCTTGCCGAAAGGCGAGCCGGGGTTGAGGCCGGTGCACCACGACGGCAGGCCGACCTCGATCAACCCGGTATAATCCCGCATCGGCCCATCGGTTACGAAGCCCGCCGCCCCGCAGTTCTTCATCATCGCCGAGACCCGGTCGCCGGCGGCCGCGCAGCCCTGGTGGCCGGAAAAGGACGAGACCACCACGTCGCCGTCCTGGATCGAGGGCAGCGCGCCCAGAAGCGCCAGAATATCCGCCGGGCCGCACTCCACCGTCAGCGCAGGGCCCGCCACCGCATTGTCCGGTCCGGACCCTCCGCCCAAGGGCTGGATCACCGGCGACAAGGCCCCCGCGCCGTACATCGCGTCGACGACGAAACTCGTGGCCACGCCTTGGAACGCGTCAATCTGATCCGCGCTTGGCCGCCGCGTGGGGCGTTTGACGGTAAGCAGGGGTGGTTCTTCGATCATGGCGGGGCCTCGCTGTTGTCCGAGGGACCATGGCGGAAACCACCCGGTCCGTCCATTACGAACTCAGGAGAGTGGCACCTGGAACCCGCAACTCACCGAGGGCATCAGCTCGCCGCTCACCACCTGGAAATCCACGCTGTAGATCACCCGGCCATTGAGTTCCGCCGACATCCGCCAGGGACCGGTGACCAGTTCATATTCATGCTCGAAGGCGAACCCGACATAGCTTTGCTCGTCTGAGGACAACGTCGTGGTGAAGCTCTGCCGCGTCTGCCCGTTGGGGCCCATCGGCGGGTTCTCGGTGATGGCGATCACCACGCCTTCATATTGCGGCTCGACCTGGACATAGACGCCAAAGCCGACGCCGATCACCGCGGGCACAAGCGATCCGTATTCGATGAACTGCGGCGCGCCGTCGACCTGACGGACCACGCCCGAGACGGTGTCCTGCGCCTCGCGCTCGCCCACGGCCTCGAGGGCACAGAAATAGCCATACTCGATCTTGACCACGCCAGGCAGCGCCGGCGCGGCGTGGGCCGAGCCGCACGACACGGACAGGGCTGCCGCCAGAACGAAAACGGATACGGGTCCCGCGCAACTGGTCATGGCACCACGCTAGCGGCGCGCCGCGCGCGGGAAAAGCCCGAACTCAGCCGATGGCGACGGCAAGCACGTCTTCGTCGATATGGGCGGTGTACTGCTCGAAATTCCTGGCAAACATGCCCACCAGCTTTTCGGCTTGCGCGTCATAGGCCGCCGCATCGTCCCAGGTCCGGCGTGGTTCCAGCAGGATCGAGGCGACGCCTGGCACCGCCACCGGTACCTCGAAGCCGAAATTCGGGTCCTTGCGGAATTCGGCCTCGGCGAGCGACCCGTCCAAGGCGGCCGACAAAAGCGCCCGCGTCGCCTTGATCGGCATCCGGCTGCCGGTGCCATAGGCGCCGCCGGTCCAGCCGGTGTTCACCAGCCAGCAGGTGGCGCCATGCTTGGCGATCTTTTCGCGCAAGAGGTTGCCGTAAACCTCGGGCCGCCGGGGCATGAAGGGCGCGCCGAAGCAGGTGGAGAATGTCGGCTCGGGTTCGGTCACGCCGCGCTCGGTGCCGGCGACCTTCGAGGTGAACCCACTGAGGAAGTGATACTCCGCCTGTGCAGGCGACAGCCGCGCGATCGGGGGCAGCACGCCGAACGCGTCGCAGGTCAGCATGATGATGTTCTTGGGATGCCCGCCGAGCGCCGTCGCCGAGGCGTTCGAGATGTAATCCAGCGGATAGGCGCAGCGCATGTTCGCGGTCAGCGAGTCGTCGTCGAAGTCGAGCGCCTTGGTGTGGTCGTCGAACACCATGTTCTCGATCACCGTGCCGAATTTCGATGTGGTCGCGTAGATCTCGGGTTCGGCTTCTTCCGACAGATGAATCGTCTTGGCGTAGCAGCCACCCTCGAAGTTGAACGTGCCGCGCTCGGACCAGCCATGCTCGTCATCGCCGATCAACACGCGGTTTGGGTCCGCCGAGAGCGTCGTCTTACCAGTGCCCGAGAGGCCGAAGAAGATCGCGGTGTCGACCGGATTGCCGGGCGCGTGGTTGGCCGAGCAATGCATCGGCATGATGCCTTTCTCGGGCAGCATGTAATTAAGCAGCGTGAAGACGGACTTCTTGTTCTCGCCCGCGTAGGCCGTGCCGCCGATCAGGATCAGCTTCTTCGAAAAATTCAGTGCGATCACGGTGTCGGACCGGCAGCCGTGCTTCTTCGGGTCGGCCTTGAAGCTCGGGCAGTTGATGATGGTGAAGTGCGGGATGTAGTCGTCGAGTTCGGCCTGGTTCGGCCGCCGCAAGAGGTGCCGGATGAAAAGCCCGTGCCAGGCGAGCTCGGTCACTACCCGTACGTCCAGCCGATGCGCCGGGTCCGCGCCGCCATAGAGGTCCTGCACGAAATACTCGCCACCCTTCATGTGCTCGAGCATATCCGCATGGAGGGCATCAAAAAACTTGGGCTCCATCGGTGGATTGTTTTCCCACCAGATGCTGTCAGCGATTTCGGGCGACTTGACCACGAATTTGTCCTTGGGAGACCGACCGGTGTGCTTGCCGGTGGTGACCAGAAAGGTGCCGCCCTGGCCCAGCGTGCCCTCGCCGCGTCCCAGTGCGGTTTCGATGAGTGCCGGCTCCAGATAGTTATAGTGAACCGTCCCCAGCCCAGTGATGCCTTGATCTTCCAAGCGGTGTTTGGGGTTCACCCGTCCGGTGTGCATGCGCCGACTCCCTCGCCGGTCATTCCGGCGTCCAAGAAACGTTTCAGGGCGGCTCCTCGGTCCGCCCCGCGTGACTGACGCAAGGTCACCCCGGCGCCATAACCGGCCTATAACATGACGTTTTTTGAAAGGAACAGGACGCAAACGCACAGTTAGCGCAACCATTTCAAGGTTAGCGCAACCATTTGCGATTTCGGCGGGAGCTTGCCGGAAAGTGAGGCAATTTAGCCATTGGTTACGATTTTTCGCGTCAGATGGCGACGCCAGAACAGGGTGATTCGCACTTAGTTGTTGATTCCAAAGGCCGGAATGGGAACAATGTGGAAAAAAGCAGGCAACAACTACAAACCGAGCAGTACAAGGAAACCTCTCATGTCGAGGATTGCGTTGGTCGACGACGACAGGAATATCCTGACGTCCGTGTCGATGACTCTCGAAGCCGAAGGGTTCGAGGTTGAAACCTATAATGACGGTCAAGCCGCTCTGGACGCTTTTAACAAGCGTCTGCCGGATATGGCCGTGTTCGATATCAAGATGCCGCGGATGGATGGCATGGATCTGTTGCAACGGGTCCGCCAGAAAACCACCATGCCGGTGATCTTCCTGACCTCCAAGGATGACGAGATTGACGAGGTGTTAGGCCTTCGCATGGGCGCCGACGACTACGTCAAGAAACCGTTCTCGCAGCGTCTGCTCGTGGAACGCATCCGCGCGCTTCTGCGCCGCCAGGACGCGATCGTCAGTGGCGAGGTGGGAGAGACCGAGGCCTCCAAGATCATGGTTCGCGGCCAGCTTTCGATGGATCCGCTGCGCCATGCGGTGACCTGGAAGGGGCAGGACGTGTCGCTTACCGTGACCGAGTTCCTGCTGTTGCAGGCCCTCGCCCAGCGGCCCGGTTTCGTCAAGTCGCGCGACCAGCTGATGGACGTGGCCTATGACGACCAGGTCTATGTCGACGATCGCACCATCGACAGCCACATCAAGCGTCTGCGCAAGAAGATGCGCAGCGTCGATAATGAGTTCTCGGCGATCGAGACGCTCTACGGCATCGGGTACAGATACAACGAGGAATAATGACCCTCGCGTCGGAAATAGACCTGCGCGACGCCAAGCCGGTCAAGGATGAAGAGCTCGTCCTTGGCGATGATTGGGTTACCCCGCAGGCCGACAATGCGGCGGTGCAAGAGCGCCGCCGCCGCCGGGGTTTCATTTCGATCAACCGCTCGCCGCTGGCGCGCAAGATCATCACCTTCAACCTTCTGGGACTTCTGGTCCTGGTGGCAGGGGTGCTCTATCTCAACCCGATCCGCGACAACCTGGTCACCCAGCGCGAAAGCGCTTTGGTGGCAGAGGCGTATCTGATCGCCGACGTCTTCGAGGCGCAGCTGCAGGTCGCGCCCGCGCTCGCCGAGGGCGACAGGATTTCGCAAACTCTGGCGCAGCTCGATCTCTCGCCGGGAATCGAGGTCTACGTCTATGACACTGAAAGCGCGGTGATCGGCACCACCGTCGGCCAGACCCGCAAGGCGGTGCCGACGCTCGACAACATGCAGCCCGATGGGCGCAGCACGGTGATCACCGGTTTTCTGAACTCGGTCTGGGACGGTCTCTCGCGCATCTTCTCCAGTGGCCCCTCAGGGCAGAGGACCATCAGCCCCGAAGCCGCGGTACAGGCAATCCTGCCCGGCGCCGTGGCCGGGGAAACCACGCTACAGACCAGCGACACGGGCGCTGCCGGTACGGTCTTTTCCGTCGCTACGCCGATCCTGCGGGACGGGTCCGTGGTCGGTGTCGTTGCGCTGTCGAGTGCCGCAGGAGAGATCGACGACCTTGTCCGCAGCGAACGCGAACAGGTCTTGCAGATGTTCGTCATCGCGATCCTGGTCTCCATCGGTCTCAGCCTCGTGCTGGCCTCGACCATCGCCAACCCGCTCTCCGATCTTGCCGCCGCCGCCGAAATCGGTCGCGACCGAAATTCCCGCAGCAAGAGCCCCGCACGTGTCCGTATCCCCGACCTCTCGGGCCGTCCGGACGAAATCGGGCGTCTCTCGGACGCGATGCGCGGCATGGTCGGCGCGCTTTACGACCGGATCGAGTCGAACGAGCAGTTCGCCGCAGATGTCTCGCACGAGATCAAGAACCCGCTGGCCTCTCTGCGCTCTGCCATCGGCACCCTGCGCGTGGCCAAGCGCGACGATCAGCGTGAGCGTCTGCTGGAAGTGATCGAGCATGATGTGCGCCGGCTCGACCGGCTGGTCAGCGACATCTCCAACGCCTCGCGGCTCGACAGCGAGCTGGTCAAGGAAGACGAAGAGGCATTCGATCTGCTCTCGATGCTGCGCAACCTGACCGACTATCTCGGCAACGAGGCGCAGGAAAAGGGCATCGAGTTCATCGCCGACATGCCCTCGGATCCGATCGAGATCCACGGGCTCGAGGCGCGGCTGGCGCAGGTTTTCGTCAACCTGATCTCGAATGCGATCTCGTTCTGTGAGGATGGCGACGCGATCCGGGTCTGGGTCCGCCGGCGCGAGAACCGGGTGCTTGTTGTGGTCGAAGACACCGGCCCGGGCATTCCGGAACAGGCGCTCACCAAGATCTTCAACCGGTTCTACTCGCAACGTCCCGAGCAGCAGTTCGGCAACAATTCCGGGCTTGGGCTGGCGATCTCGAAACAGATCGTCGAGGCACATTCCGGCGTGATCTGGGCCGAGAACATCCGCCCGACCGATGCCGACGTCACCTCCGAGCCGCTCGGCGCCCGGTTCGTGGTCGGCCTGCCGCTCTGATCCGCGAAACGGACGCTTCCCTGGCGGCCCTGTGCCGCCCCGCAACCCGGAACCACCGCGCGCCTGATGCCCCGCGCTGACGCCCAACTCACCCTGCACGCCAGCGCCGTCGCGGTGGACGGCCACGCCGCGCTGATCACCGGCGCGTCCGGCGCCGGCAAGTCGGCGCTCTGCCTGCAGATGATCGCGCTCGGCGCCGAACTCATTTCCGACGACCGGACCCTCGTGACCCTGCGCAACGCCCACCCCGTTGCAAGCGCCCAGATACCGATCAAAGGCCTGATCGAGGCACGCGGCATCGGCCTCCTCCGCGTCGAGCCCGCCCCGCCCGCGCCCATCGCCCTGATCGTCGATCTCGACCAGACCGAGACCGAACGCCTGCCCCCCGAACGCACACGTGATCTTTTGGGTCACACGCTTCCATTGCTTCACCGGGTCGAAGGTCTACACTTCGCCCCAGCCCTGATACTCACCCTTCGCGGCGGACGGATCCCGCAATGACGCGTCAAACCCCCGAGACCCTGGCAAGCGCCGGACACCGCGTCGTGCTGGTGACCGGCCCCTCGGGCGCGGGACGGTCCACCGCGATCAACGTGCTCGAGGACCTGGGCTTCGAGGCGATCGATAACCTGCCGCTGAGCCTTCTCCCCCGCCTCTTGGACGGTCCGCCCCCCGAGGCGCCGCTCGCCCTCGGCCTCGACACGCGCAACAGGGATTTCAGCGTCAACGCCGTGCTCGACGTCATGCGCCGCCTTGCAGACGACCCGACAGTGGCCTCGAATGTGCTCTACCTCGACTGTCGCCCGGAGGTCTTGCTCCGCCGCTACTCCGAAACCCGCCGCCGCCACCCGCTCGCCCCCGAAGAGGCTCCCGAGCTTGGCATCGAGCGCGAGGCCGAGCTTCTGGACCCTCTCCGCGGCCAGGCCGATTTCCTGATCGACACCTCGGAACTCACCCCGCATGAGCTGCGCGCCGAACTTCAGCGCTGGTTCAACCCCAGCGAGGCTGGCCAACTCGCCATCTCGCTGCAATCGTTTTCCTACAAGCGCGGCATCCCGCGCGGCATCGACACCGTCTTCGACTGCCGCTTTCTGCGCAACCCGCATTGGGACGCAGGGCTGCGCCGGCTCGACGGCCGCGACGTCCAGGTCCAGGCCTTCGTCGAGGACGATCCGCGATGGTCCGCCTTCTTCGCGCAGGTCTCGGACCTTACACAATTCCTGCTGCCCGCTTACCGCGATGAGGGCAAGACACACCTGACGATCGGCTTCGGCTGCACCGGCGGGCAACACCGCTCCGTGGCGATGACCGAGAAACTGGCGAATACGCTTGCAAAGGCCGGATGGCAGGTTTCTATAAGGCACAGGGAACTGGAGCGACGCGCCCGATCCGCGCCGCCGTCGTCCGTGGGGTAGCCTCGTGATCGGAATTGTCATAGTCGCGCATGGCGGCCTGGCCCGCGAATACCTGTCGGCGGTTGAACACGTTGTCGGCAAGCAGAACGGCATCCGCGCGATTTCGATAGAGCCCGACCACGACCGGGCGATGAAACAGACCGAGATCTGCGCCGCCGCCGACAGCGTCGATGCGGGCGATGGCGTGGTGGTGGTGACCGACATGTTCGGCGGCTCGCCCTCGAACCTCAGCCTGCGCGCCTGCGCGCCCGAGAACCGCAGGATCGTCTACGGCGCCAATCTGCCGATGCTGATCAAGCTCGCCAAATCGCGGCATCTCAGCGTGCCCGACGCCGTCGCCTCGGCGCTCAAGGCGGGGCGCAAATATATCGACAGCTTCGACGGCGCGACGAGCTGAGACACCGCGATGACCCAGACCATCACCCGTACCTTCCGCATCACCAACGAAAAGGGCCTGCACGCGCGGGCCTCGGCGAAACTCGTGGAAGTGGTCGAGGCACATGACGCCACGGCGCTTGTCATGAAGGACGGATTGGACGCCTCGGGCGACAGCATCATGGGGCTTTTGATGTTGGCAGCGTCCAAAGGAACCTCTATTGAAGTCCAAATCAAAGGCGCCGAGGCGGAAAAGCTTGGGGATGCACTGGAGGCGCTGGTGGCCGACAAGTTCGGCGAGGATATGTAACACCCCATCTAGGGAGGCGGGCCGGCTTGGTCGACAGCAGCACTCGGCAACGTCCCGTTGCGAGGCAGGGGCGTGATCGAAAGGTGGACACGGGCGCCGAGGAAGTCGCCGTGCCCGAGACCTATGACCGCCGGCGTCTGACCTATTCCAACACCTTCGACAGCACGCCCCGACGGCTGACGATCCGCGCGATCGAGTGGCTCACCGGAAAAATCAGCATCATCCGGATGCTGCGGCAGTATCAGCGGCGCGAGGCCCCGACCCGGGCCGACTTCTGGCACCGGACGATGGAGATCATGCGGATCGACATCCGCACCCCGGCCGAGCAGATCGCCCAGATCCCCGCGACCGGCCCGGTGATCATCGTCGCCAACCACCCGCACGGTCTGGTGGACGGCATGGTGCTGGCGGACATGGTCAGCCGGGTGCGGCTCGATTTCAAGGTGCTGAGCCGGGCGATCCTGACAGGCATCGACGAGACCGCGGCGAGCTTCATGATCTCGGTGCCGTTCCAGCACGACGTGGACGCGCAGCGCAAGGGGATCGAGATGCGCGCCGCGGCGATGAAGCAGCTCGACGAGGGCGGGGTGGTGATCCTCTTTCCCTCGGGCGTGGTGGCGGCTTCGGAAACGATGTTCGGCCCCGCGGTCGAGGCCGAGTGGAACGTTTTCACCGCCAAGATGATCCGCCGCTCCGGCGCCACGGTGATCCCGGTCTACTTTCCGGGCCAGAACTCGCGCTGGTACCAGATCGCCAACAAGATCTCGGCGACCCTGCGCCAGGGTCTTCTGTTGCACGAGATTGTCGCCGCCTGCGGAAAACCGCAATTCCCGGTGATCGGCACGCCGGTGGACCCCGAAGAGATCAAGGCGCGCGGCGGCGATCCGAGGGCCTTCATGGCGTGGCTTCGGGAACAGACGTTGGCGTTGAAGGGGTAGGGACTTCCTGCCTGCCTCTCAACTCGTACAACGCGAGCCGGTCCAGAGGCAGACCGGGGGATGCCGCACCGACTCTCGAACGACGCACTTTATCTCTACAAGCGCATGACTCCGCTTTAGCGATGCGCAGGCATTGACATAGCGGCAGCCCGCGGGACGGTCTGCCACTGGACCGGCGCCTTCGGCTTGTCCCGGTCCGGGTTCTCAGGACAACAGTTTGGCCAGAAAAGTCGCGACAGAAGCCTTGGCTTCACCCCACACCCTCAACGCGTCGGCACAGGCACCTCGCCGCGGTAATCGTAGAATCCACGCTGGGTCTTGCGCCCCAGCCACCCCGCCTCGACGTATTTCGTCAAGAGCGGACAGGGCCGGTATTTGGTGTCCGCCAGCCCGTCATGCAGCACATTCATGATCGCGAGACAGGTGTCGAGCCCGATGAAATCGGCAAGCTCCAGCGGCCCCATCGGGTGGTTAGCGCCCAGCTTCATCGCCTCGTCGATCGACTTCACGTTCCCCACACCCTCATAGAGCGTATAGACCGCCTCGTTGATCATCGGCATCAGGATGCGGTTGACGATGAAGGCGGGGAAATCCTCGGCGCTGGATGCCGTCTTGCCGATCCGCTCGACCACCGCG
>JAAUYH010091746.1_pt1 | contig 13085 bp, 7 predicted proteins | sample 7278061 | NCBI WGS metagenome assembly JAAUYH01 (sample SAMN14350203, study PRJNA611818) | marine sediment metagenome | isolation source: surface marine sediment (0.6m) | place: French Polynesia: Moorea | collected 2018-08
GATCATATCAACTAGTTGAATAGTATACATTGTTTAGAAAGGCTACCTCGTTCTAAAGAATACTGCAAACCTTGTCATCAATTTATGTCTTATTTTTCTTTCCGATTTTAAATATTTTTGTAAATATCAAGAAAATTTTTGTCCATACTTCCGATAGATGGTACTAATTTTACTATTTCAATGAGACCGAGCAGATCTTGTTTTTTTGTAACCTTAATATTGCTAAGATATTATCATGATTTACTTCTTTCTACTAAATTCAATGATGTAACTTCCGCTTCGTAATCAAAACATAATGTATCTACTGTTTTGTAATCCTTTCTTGCTTGTTCTAAACAGTTGATTTGAACTTATAGTATAAGCATCATACTAGTGATTCCTTAAATTGCTGAACTCTGCACAGCTAGAGCTCATAGGTTTTATTCAAAATCATTGCGATAAATTTTCATACTCGATTGTTTTCATTGCAAATCAGAATGTGCAAATCTGTTTCAAACGAATCATCAGAATTTTTTAGTTGTGAATTAGCAGTATTATTCTTAGAAACAAAAGCATTTTTAATGGATTACTGCTTTTTCAGAAGTCTAGCCTTTTCTTTTTTTATGAACTCCCACGATGACGGTTTTGCGGTTTCGAGACATTAGACTGCAAGTTTATCTGCTGTCCAGAATCTGTTCGTCTTGCTCAGACAATATGTTAGCGTGCTGTTCCTCAGAAATTCAAACTTCCACCGTAATTCATTTAGTTCGAAACTGCAGTTTTATTTTGTTCTGCATCCAAGGCAAAGAATTGAGCGTTTCAAATTGAATTAATCATAATTTTATCTTTCCTTGAGTTTGGATGAATTAATGCAAGAATTAATTCAAATCCTTTTCCATTGAAATGATTTGTTAGTGCAGTGCACGGTTGTCATGACAGTCGAATTTGTAAAGCTGCAAACACACCCATTCGTACAATCGGTAAGCTATACAGTGCAACACATATTACAACTCGTTAGCCTGGCGAGCACCAATCAGAACGGGACTTTACTGTACAGTACAAATCTGAACGCTCTCAGCACCGTTAGTGTGTAGGTGAGCAGCTGGGTTTTCCTAACGTTCCCTCGGAAAGGAAGATGCATACAGAACGGACACCGACACAACTTGCAGAGTGAATCCTTAAATCCAAAATTTGCGCCAATTCGCGTCATGTGCGGAATCTTTGGTTACGCGCACTACGGCGTCGCCGTCGACCTGCATGTAATCTTGGAGCATTTGTTGAACGGGTTACGACGTCTGGAATATCGCGGCTACGACTCTGCCGGGCTCGCGGTGGATGCGAATGGGCCGAACGATGTGGCAGTTATCAAATCGTCAGGAACCGTGCAATGCTTGGCTGATTGTGTTGAGAAGGCGAAGCAAACCGGCGGCCGTTTGGAAGTGAATCATTTATTGCTGCGTCACATCGGCATCGCACATACAAGGTGGGCTACGCACGGCGCGCCATCAGCCGCCAATTCACATCCACAATTGTCCGATCCCACCGGCCAATTTGTCGTTGTTCACAATGGCATCATCACCAACTACAAGCCATTGAAGGAGTCACTGCAATCGAAAGGATACGTGTTTGAATCGGAAACCGATACCGAAGTTATTGCCAAGCTACTGAAATTCTTGTACGAAACCGTTAGGGAAGATGGCAAGCCACCATCGTTCCCCCGCCTTGTAATGCATCTCATGCACTCTATCGAAGGTGCGTACGCGCTCCTACTTCGTTCCACGGTATATCCCAATGAAATCGTGGCATGCAAGACGGGTTCGCCATTGGTTCTCGGTCTGCGACCCGCCGGTGGTCGTTCAGAAATCACAGTTACACGCTCGACCTTGAAGAATGGTTCAGGCAAGGACACGCCTTTATCGCCGGGAAAAACAAGAGAGCGCCAGATGGAATATTTCTTCTCTTCCGACTCATCCGCCCTCGTGGAGCATACCGCGCAGGTGGTGTATTTCGAGGACCACGACATTGTCCATGTCGACACCACCGGGGACCTAGAAATGTATCACTATGCGGACCACAGCAATCGCGTGGTGTTGAATCGGACGATTGCCACATTGGACCTGGAAATCGAGCAACTGATGAAGGGCGAGTACCCACACTTCATGCTGAAGGAGATATTCGAACAGCCGGAAACATTGACGCAAACCATGCGAGGAAGAGTGCTGAACAACACGACGAAAATCAACGGCGGGTTCGGTGTTCTCCTCGGCGGATTATCCGAACGTGCGGGCGACATTCGCCGCAGCACGAGAATCATCTTTGTGGCGTGCGGCACTTCGTTTCACGCGTGTCTAGCGGCGCGGCAAGTGATGGAGGAACTGACCGAGCTGCCGGTGGCAATCGAACTAGCGAGCGATTTTCTCGATCGCCGTACCCCGCTTTTTCGTTCCGACGTATGTGTATTCGTTTCTCAATCAGGCGAGACTGCCGATACCTTGCAAGCGCTTCGGTATGCGAAAAGTTGCATGGCGTTAACCGTTGGAATTGTGAACGTGGTGGGTAGTTCAATCGCACGAATGACAGATTGCGGTGTACACTTGAATGCGGGTTGCGAAATCGGGGTTGCCAGTACGAAAGTGTATACCAGTCAAATCGTGGTGATGGTGATCATCGCACTACAACTATCCGTCGATAGCATGGCGAAGCAAGGCAGAAGAAAAGAGATTCTCAGTGCGTTACTAGATCTGCCACAGAAGGTGCAAAAAACGTTGGAAAGCACCGACAAGAAGATGCAATCGCTCGCGGAGCGATTCCGGGATAATTCGTCGATCCTATTGTTCGGGCGTGGCTATCATTATGCGACGTGTCTTGAGGCGGCGTTGAAAATCAAGGAGGTGTCGTACATCCACACGGAAGGCATTCACGCGGGCGAGTTGAAGCATGGGCCGCTGGCACTGGTGGACGAGAACATGCCGGTGATCCTGTTCGCGAACAACGACGCATGCGCGCCGAAGTTGCTGAACGCGCTGCACCAGCTGGCGGCGCGCGGGGGGTACAGCAACTTGATGATCGTTGGGGCCGACCAGAACGGGGAGATTATCGAACAGTTTAATGACTCGGCGGAGCTGGTGTCGGTACCGGACACCGTGGACTGTTTGCAGTGCGTGCTAAGCATTATTCCCATGCAGTTGTTTAGTTATCACCTGGCGGTCTGTAGAGGGCTGAATGTGGACCAGCCCCGATCGTTGGCGAAGAGCGTCACCGTGGAGTAGTGTGTTGGAGTTGCACATGCCTGGCTAGTCGTACCATAGGGTTGCGGTAAATCTTGTGGACCTGATGGTATTAGAAATGAAGTACGCGATTGTTGGCCAATTCTCTGTGGTTTCGCACAGCACTGGCGGCCACCAGTGCACGATATTTTCGCAGGAAATACATGTGGTGAACCGGGCAGGTGCCATTAGCAGGAGCATCTTCGGCTCGAGGTCTCAGATACAGTCCTGAGCGCAAATTGGATGGAAGTATTTGGGAAACGTTGTGTTGGTCATTTGTTACATACACCAATCCATTACGACGGTTCAGTCAGGTAACGGGCACGGTCATCAACTGTTCTGACGCCTCATAGCATCAATAATTTCGCGCACATCCAACTGAATCCTCTTCTTGTGAAGCTTGCTGTAGAAGACAGCTCATCAAAGTGAATCGGCATACTGCAGTCGAAAGAAGAGTGCTGACGCTTATGTAAATCGGGAATAATGCGGTGGGCCGCTTGTTTCAAAAGATGGACCGTACCGCGAAGGGTGAACAGTTAAGAATAGTTATTCCGACAGCTGTGTTGTTCAACTCTGGCGTAGGTTCGGTACAGTATTCAGTTCGCACAACGCCGGCACCCGATGCATCATAGGTGCTTGCTGAAGTGTCGGCGGGAGCGAGAGTGGATCTAGCGCTATCGCGACGAAATCCAAGACATTGCTGTCTGCAATCAGCACCCTACGCCGCCGCGCAGCGTCATAATGACGACGACAACGCACTCGAATCGGCGCGAATACTCCGGAATCGGCTGCTGTAGGAACACCAGCCGTGTTGCACGACTGAGTCGCCCGTCAAATTCAGCTTCCGAAGGTTCGTTACAGTACAGTTCGATGCGCTGTCCTCATGAAATCGTTCGGGCGAGTTGGGGTGCCTGTCGGCGGTCATGATTACCCTACACACGCAATGTGTCGCAATGCGTCGGTACTGTACTGCGCAGTGCACACTGAGCTGATGCGACTTGTGTGAGGTGTGGCTGTACAAATGCCATGCTCAAATTTCAGATGTTTTTCACGGTCCCAGAAGATTCGTGCCCAACGTCACCCAATCACCGCGCTGCGCCATTGATCTCGCAAAAAAGCCCATTTGCACGCTCCTGCATCATTACAAAACTGCGATCCGCCGTTGAACACCGCCGTCGTCTCCTACCCAAACAACAACCACAACAACTTCAGCAACAACATGGTCGAGGGAACGAAAGGCAAGGTGGTGCTCGCCTACTCGGGCGGGCTCGACACGACGGTCATCCTGAAGTGGCTGCAAGACGAGGGCTATGAGGTGATTTGTTTCATCGCCGATGTGGGTCAAGACGATGACCTGCCTGCCGCCCAAGCCAAGGCACTGAAGCACGGCGCCGTGAAGGCGGTCGTCACTGATCTGAAAAGCGAGTTTGTGGAGGAGTTCATCTTCCCAGCGCTTCAAGCGAACGCTGTATATGAAGGCCGCTACCTGTTGGGCACCTCGCTGGCGCGTCCGTGCATTGCACGCGCGCAAGTGCGCGTTGCCCAAGCCGAAGGCGCACAGTACGTGTCGCACGGGGCCACGGGCAAGGGGAATGATCAGGTGCGCTTCGAGCTGACGTTCGCGGCGTTGGACAGCAGTCTTAAGGTGATCGCGCCGTGGCGAGACCCGGTGTTCCTGAAGAAGTTCAAGGGACGCACGGATCTGCTGGAATACGGGCGCGAGAAGGGGATCCCGATGCCGACGGGGAAGAGGCCGCCCTACAGCATGGATGACAATCTGATGCATATTTCGTATGAATCCGGAGATCTGGAGGATCCCGCGATAGCGTTCCAAGACGCGGCCTACAGGAAGACGCTGCAAATGAAGCAATGGCCCGACGAGCCGGAGACGGTCCGCATCGAGTTCAAGGACGGCATCCCGACCTCGCTCGCTTGCGGCGGGGAGAAGGTGCAAGACCCGCTGAAGATCGTCATGACGGCGAACGAGATTGCCAAGCGCCACGGCATCGGCCGCATCGACATCGTGGAGAACCGCTTCGTCGGCATCAAGAGCCGCGGCGTGTACGAGACCCCCGGCCTCACCATCCTGCGCTGCGCGCACATGGACATCGAGGGCATGGCCATGGACCGCGAGGTGATGAAGATCCGCGACCTGCTCGTGCCCAAGTTCGCCGAGTGCGTGTACAACGGGTTCTGGTTCGCCCCCGAGCTCGACGTCATCATGGCCGCCATCAGCAAGAGTCAGGACAAGGTCGACGGCTGGGTCGACGTGCTGTGCTTCAAGGGCCAGGCACTGGCGGTGGCGCGAAGTTCGCCGCGTGGGCTGTACGACGAAAACATCGCCAGCATGGAGACGGTGGACGACTACACGCCGGAAGATGCCGGCGGCTTCATCAGGATCAATGGCATCCGTTTGCGCGCGCAGTTGAACAAGCAGTGAACTGGTGGCACGCAGCGATGGTATGAGCAAGATGGAAATTATGGCTGATAAAGTGTCTTGATGAGACTTGATTGCATTTCTCTGTTGTTGTTGACGAAGTAGTACGGCACACGATGTGGAGATTGAAAAGCATTACTGACCGTGCTTCGCATTCCGTCGCTTTTTGTTGCAGATGCTAAGGCTATACTGTACTGTGCTGTTGTACCAAAATGCGACTCCTTCTGTCGCAACTCTCTGCTGCGCATGCCCCGTATACGGCACGCACGGGCTTGCAACTATTCCATGGAAATGCAGAATGCTAATCTAACTGCATGCAGAACGCGAAGCGAGGCCGTACGCTAACAATGGGCCGACTAACTGCACTGCCCGTAGCTAACCGCGGCGGCTGTAGCCATCTACTGACAGCGAACGGTCACTCGACGACCCGCGGCAGCAGGGATTGACGCGAAGCAAGCGAAGTCGATAGCTAAACGACAGTACGGAGCGAAGGAAAGGCGTGGGCGTAAGGCATGAGTCATGAATTTACAAGTACAGAAGAAAGTAATACAACGAACACCAGAGACGCGGCTCAGAGAAGTAAGATAGGAAGCAAGGAATAAGCGATTGCGAGGAGTCAGTAGCAACAGTAGCGGCAGATAGCAACTAGCGCATCATGCGCAGCGCAGGCCTGGAGCGGCCCGTGTACATACGGCTTCTGTTTTTCGCACGCTGGATGGGGGAGGATAAGCAGCGGTCACGAGTCGGCGACAGTATCTGGTTGGTGATGTCGGCCAAGGGCGTGCGCACGCCCCCGCGACGAGGGGGCGGCGGGGAGGTGAACTCGGGGGCTCGAATCAGCGCCTCGTGCGCGCCATCGCGCAGGTCCGAGGCGAGGCGCAGCGGGGTATAAGGCGTGGGTGCGACGTTCTCCTTGTCGGAGAGGTCTATCGAGGCCAGCAGTGCGGCGATGGGCGGCGTGTCAAACTCATCCATCGCAAGGAGATCCGGCGTGTCGGGCCGAATGGTGAACGGCGACGGCGTGGTCAACTCCGAGCCGGGCGTGGGGTTACTCATGCTAAGGTCGAACGGGGTGGCCGGAGTGAGAGTCACTAAGTCGTCGTGGGGCGGGAGCGGCGGGCGCATCGTATGCGGGGTAAGGTGAAACGGCGGGAGGGGCGGACGAGCGTAGTGGGGCGCGCCGACGGAGCGGGCCGAGGAATCCATAGGCGACGAGACGACAAGCGCGTGCTCCTCGCGCTTGCGCGTGTAGTGCGGGGTGCACGGCGGGGTTTGCTGCGTTGGCACCATCATGACAAGGTCGGCAGGAAGAGAACGCGAAGTGAGTGTGTCGGGGTGAGACGACGAGAAGTGAAGTTGGTGGGAGCTGGGCACGGTCGGGAGCTGGGGCAAAGTTGTGACACAGGATGGGTGGTACGAGATGGGTATTTAGTTGATCGCGGTAAATTGACCGTTCAGATCGCTACCGCACTCGTATGAGCCGTTACGGGTGCATTCTTGTTCAAAATTTGAATACCGGCGCCCTGCACTAGTGATTTTAGCGTTTTTCATTCGTCCTTTTGAATTTGTGGGTGATGCTTGCACGCATTCTTGGGTGGCGCTTGACGTATGATTTCTGATCTCATCATATCCTCGGTGTGCTCCTCCGCCACTAGCATTGCCCCTCCCGACGGCGTCGCGAGGTCGTTCTTCCACTTTCACCAGTTTGCCTCGTGCCTGCATTCGCCTTCGCCCGCGCGTCGCCCCGCCAACATCGCGATGCACAAGCACGCGCATGTACTGTACGATGAAATGGTCGATTTCAGGCCAAGCCGGTAGGCATTCTTTCGAAATCGAATGAGATCTCTTACACATGGCTACAGGAACCTACACGAGGGCAATCACGTACACACCTTTATTCACACATCCACACCATCCACGACTACTCGTACCCACGGTTGCGTAGCTCCTCCAATGCGAGCATTCCCAACAAACTCGACGGCGTATTAAATTCACCATTCACGATCATCCCACGCACCTTTCCCAACGGCACCCTGTTAACAACGATGAATTCTTCCAAGTCCATCGTGCCCGGCGCGTCATCCTGCTGTGCGTCAAGTGACAAGAAGTAGTGGAACCGATTCGTGCTATACTTGTCCGCCATCACCGCTTGCCGATTCAGCGGCACCAGCACGCCGCCCTTCAGCTGCGCCTCCTCGCTCAATTCCGCCCATGCCGCGCCCTCCAGCGAGCCATGCTTGTCCGGCTCGTACATGCCCGCGACAAAACCGGCGCTGAATGAGTGCGCCCCAGGCGCGTACTCACGCAGCAGCGTCACCTCGCCACTGGCCGTATTGAACGGGAAGATAAACACCGAGTCGCCGCTCCCACTCGCCGACACGTCAAACGACACCACCCGTCCGTCGGGGTAGCGCACCGAGCGCTCATAAATCGTGGCGTAGCGTCGCCACAGCACGCGCTCCCGCTCCATCGTGAAACCCTCCGAATCCGCATTCGTGCTTAGCGTGCAGCGTGGCGCGTGGTGGTGACATGCTACACGTTTTCGTAGCACTGGTGCGATGCCTTGGAAGCTAGGTAGCAGGCCTTGCCGCATCAGATAGGTTGTAGTTCTTCGTATTTCCGCGATTGCACTCATGTTGTTAGGTGTACGAACACTTTCATTCGTGTTCTTGAATGTCTAGTTGTGCGGTCATTCGGACGGATTTTACGAGCATCGGGAGAATATTACGACTCATTGGCTACTGACGTGCGAATGAATTTGTTTTCTCCTGTTTCAGCCAACATTCAGTCAATCGCAGAATAAACTAACGTTTACCTTCCCTCACTCGCCATCGGTTTTCTTCGTAGACATGTGAGAACGATCACCGGGGACCTGCGTATCGCACATCAAACAACAATTCGCATCATCTCCTCCGACAGGGTGGCCAGTAGGGCTATTCGCCACTTTCATAAGTTAGAACAGCGGGATCCGATGACCCGAATGAATCCGATTTGTTGTGAGTGGAACCTAAATATCTGAATTGATTCAACGCCAGCACCCACCCACATCGCACGACCCATGCAACGCGCACAACCACGGTCGATGGCGTTCACGCTCCCATCCGCATCAACGGAGGACATAATCCGGGCATCACTGAAGGACGAGTTCTACATCCACGAGCTCCTACGCGACTTGCAAGAGGCGGCGTCCATAATCCTGCCGCCGGCGAGCGCGCATGCGCCCCGATTTCGCTCGCTGCTGGCGCTGCTCACACGAGCGTCCTACCTCATCTTATCGCAGCTGCGCACACGAGCACCACGAACGGCGGGTGAGGAGTATTCGGGCATCGTTGCGGTGTCGAATGGCGGGATCCCGTCGTTCCTGGCGCGTGTGCTGCGCGCGGTGGTGCGGTGTTTCGGGCTGTCGCACCTGATGTCGCTGCTGCCGCGCAGCTCGGCGGTGGAGGGCGCGTTGAACGCAGTGGCGCGCCTGCACCTCGCGTCGTTCTACGCGACGGGGCGCTACTACGACTGGGCGGCGCGCGCGCTGGGCGTGCGGTACGTGCGCACGGATGAGTGTCGCTCGCTGCAGTGGCCGCACGTGGCGTACGTGGGGCTGGGCGCGGCGTTGGCGCTACACACGGGCATCATGACGGGGCGCGTGGTGCTGAACGCGTGGCGGAGAGCGGTGCGACGGGGGCTAGGCCCCAAGCATGCGCTACGGCTGTGGTTGTGGCCAGGCGAGACGGACGACGTGGAGCACACGGTGCAGGCGTCGACGGGCAACCGCAAGTGCTCGCTGTGCCTCGAGGCCATGAAGGTGCCCACGTTCACGCCGTGCGGGCATGTATTTTGTTGGAAGTGCGTGGTGCCGTGGTGTTTGTCGAAGAACATATGTCCAATATGTCGGCGCCATGTTCCAGCGCGGAAACTGGTTTGTCTGTATCAGTTCTGAAGATATACGAAATGAAGAGTGTGTCAAACTATATCACTTTGCAGTACAGCTGCCACCACCTGCATGGCGACGGCAGCGAACGATGGAAAGACTATACACTGTGAAGATTTACTGTAGAAAACTACGCACGCGTGCGATGGTCGTTATTAGTGGCGCCATTTAAGTCAGTTGTTGGTAGTTGAATCGAACGCTCGTTCTGTTTCTGCTCCTCGCTCAATTTCTCCAATTGCGCTTTCAACAGGTCGGGGTCGAAGTGCGCCGGCTTGCGCGGATACCAGATGTGCGTGCCCAGCATGACCAGTGCGATGAGCATGCACAGCAGTCCGGTAATGATGTACAAAATTCCGAGGAATAAATTCTTCGCGCCGAACCACTTGAGGCCCGAGATGAAGAAGTACTTCTCGCCCCCGAACATCTTCACGTTGTACCGCGAGTTGATGCGCATGTAGTACACGCCGGGCGCGAGATCCTCCTCGATGCGCGCCCACAGCTTCTCGATGCGTGGGAAACCCGATAATCGCATCCATACGCGAAAGCGTTCACTTTGAAGTAACCGGTTTATCGCATTGCTGAAATGTGGCGCTTCGCCGGGACGATACTTGTTTGCATCGGTGGACCAAGCGATGTTTCGATCGGAGAGTTTCACGACCGTGTCACACGCAGAATCGCGACACAGCGTATAGCTGTCGTTGAAAAGCGACCAGGCGGCAAGCCCACAGGGATTCCGGATTTCTGTGAGATTAAAGCCATTCTTGTCATCGACAAAGTGACTCTTGTTTGTGCACGACCCATTTGCGAAAGGTTTGAACAATTTCGGACAACAATCCATCACATCCGTGATGAATTGCGGGGTGCCGCCGCGTAATTGCAAATGACTGCGGCTTCGCGCGTAGGTGAGATAGTTCTGCATCATGTTGGTGATCACATAATACAAGTAACTCGGCGCCGCTATCGTTCGCTTCACTTCGAAGCGCAACATGCAATTCGTGCCAATCCCACATCGCGAGCTGTACTCAATCTCCTGCCCGGCGTCGCGCACGTCGAGCGAGCCCGCGAAGATCGTCGCGCCTATGGGGATGAACACGACGCCGATGCACAGGTACAGCAGTATCATCGTGCGCGGCGTGTAGGTGACCGTCACGCTGCCCATCGTCTGCTGCTTGAACCGCTCGATGCGCGCCGCCTTCGACGCGCTGAGGCTCGCGCGCCACCCGCCGCCCCCGACCACGTCCTCCTCCATCTCCACCGAGCGCTGCCGCCTGCGCCGCAGCACCGGCGACCACAGCGAGTCGCCCTCCCGTCGCATCCTCACGCCGCGTAATCTCTCAGCAACATTTCCCCCGCCACGCCCAGCCGTCGCGAGTGCAATAAGGATGCGTGTGCGTCCCGCTTCAACGCGCTTCAATTTGCCTCGGGCCGAGAAACAAGTCTATTTCTGTTGTCGAATCGCAGCCTCGTTTGTAATCTGCGTCCACATTCGAAACTGTCTGTTCGTACTTTCGAAACTGCCCATTTCTTTTTTCATATTTCAGTTTCGCCAATTTCCATTTCGTTTTCGTATCCAGTATTTGCTTTTTCTTCTTTCTTATTTACTTTTCATTTCAGCTGTTCGTCGATCGATGTCTCTACTCTGCAATCACCTATTCCGATCGCATATTCTGTATGCGCAACGTGATTTAGAGCTAGATACCTCAGTATGAAGACCCACACCTATGCTGTTCCCATTGCCTTTCACAAAGCTCCCCGATTTCACTGTTGTAGTGCTCAGTTGTCAAGTCTAGGGATTAACACCTTCTGTTACAGTATCAGTCGTTGTTGTTCTCTGAGGAACTCTAAACTGAATTAATCAAATTACAGTGCATATGTGTGGAGAGTATGATGAATTACAGTGGCTCACTTGCCATTCTCCTACCTTCATGGCTACAAGTGTAGCTTCGAAAACTGTTGGATGGGCTAATCCTACACTACTACACCAGAAAAAAGGTAGGCTTGGATATCTTCCCAGAGAAGAAAAATTATTAGTCAGAGTGTGTGCTGTACTCATCTACTTGTGGATACAAGACTACATCGATCGCAACGACTGTAACGATGACTGGCACCGCCCCGGTGATTCTCCTCCCGATCTTTTAAATCCACTATCGCATCGAGTGCGCCTTTAAATCTTATCTCGTCATCAGCATTATTTTAAAATCAATATATTTTCATTTAAGTTACCAATAAGATTTTAGTGATAAGAGGATATTTGCATTGGTCAGTTATTAATCCGGCACCTTAAGTAAATCCAAATCATCTCGAATTATAGATTAACCTATGATTTGCAACAGTTCTCTGACATTGAGGGATTGAATTGGCCGCGAAATGCTGAAATAGTTGAACATTTATGCTGTTACAAACAACTGCATGTCCAGCTTTTTCGACTCTCGGTGGACGATTGTACGTAAACGACGGTTTTTATTCTAGGCGATCGACTGTCCTGTAAAATCAGAATCTAGTTATAGAGTGTTCATTGTCGGGGTGTTCTTGCCCGAGATATATTTAAAACTAAACTAAACCTCTAAGAGCTGAAGAATCCTACATATTCACCACAACACCCATTCAATCACTCAGAAAATTCTCACTTACCTCTCCGATTCATCTTTCTGGTCAGGTTTCTCCAAAGATTGAAGGCAGAATTGCTAGTCTTACAGGAATCAATAAAAAGTACAGTTGTTTTTGCGCAGAATTTCTTTCTAAATACCGTCGACTACCAGATTTCAATTTAACCTTATACAATAGATGGCTGAGGGATCATTCTATTACAATACAGGTGTTTCCATTAATATTTCGCGATTTGGCTGCGACGCTTTTGTTTTGCTGATACTTCTGATTCCGATGCCAGCGGGTAATCTTAGGGCAGTAACAAACTATAATGAAATATAGAACAGAGAAGCCATTCAACCAAAAATGCACTATGGTTTGACTCGTAAATATATGTGTTCTTCAACGTAACATCGCTCGTACAGGATATCTAGGTAAAGTACTTTCGAATGCAGTATGATAATGCGAAGTTTTGAAGATTTTGTGAAACCGGGAAGAATGGATTCCTCTGGTTCAAAAGTAACGTAATAGTGACCTATGGAGCTGTATGAATACCTGCAGGCAGGTCAGTAAATTAAACGTTCTCAATGCGCTATTCCTTATAGCGATTCCGAAACTAGATGCATCTTCTTCATATGGTATTCACAGGTTTACTTCACAAACTGAAGATTCTGTGCCGTTTTTGACCTGATTACTACTCTCTCTATTGCCATATGTTGTGATTCAGTTATTAGATTTGATAAGCTCGAATGGAATTTCCGAGAAATTGCCTTCAGAAGTACGTTCAGGCAGTGTTTTTGTGTGACCCAAAGTCCTAAGGCAGTAATGTGGTTTGAATTACTGGAAATCAGAAAACCAGATATCCGCGGAACATATGATGCAAATTCAAGAA
>JAAUYH010120480.1_pt1 | contig 13080 bp, 6 predicted proteins | sample 7278061 | NCBI WGS metagenome assembly JAAUYH01 (sample SAMN14350203, study PRJNA611818) | marine sediment metagenome | isolation source: surface marine sediment (0.6m) | place: French Polynesia: Moorea | collected 2018-08
AAAGAAAGCAAGAGCACCAACTGATGATGTGCAATGCATAGATAATTTAATGTCAATCAGACCTTTCAAATTTTTTTAATTGATTATCTGAAAACGGCGGCTCTCAATTCTAAAATACATACACTAGTATGATGAAATAATAAAGTACGATTTTTTGCAAAATACCTAACTATTTCGACTATTTTACTGCCTTCCAGATACAAGTACTACCCTAAGAGTGGGCATTATTTATGTAAAATAATCAAATATTATGTTTTCCATCATTGGACAGCAACAAGTCCGTACAATAATCACTGAGTTTTGAAATGCTTCCCGATAAAAAGGATCCGTAATAAGTATACTTGAACCAGATTCAGTTCTAATGAATAACTCTTTGGATCAAGCGTCCAAAATAAATAAAATATCTAAGCCAGTACAAAGAAAACAATATAATACAGTACGGTATCGTCCCAAAATAGTAGAATACCCTAGCTTCATGTAGTATTCTCGCCAACGAAATCCAACCAGAAATTCAAAACATACGCCGGACAAGGCAGTCTTCTTCGCTTAATAGAAAAATTGTTTCGATTCGAAAGAAAGCCAGAATCAAAAAGCACTAGACATCGGATGACTTGGTCCACAGAAGCAAAAATTCAGTCCCTTCGCATTGTCCTCTAGCCGATCCTAGTTTTCGAGGTTTAGGTAACAAAAGTAAAAGCGTAGGAAAATGCTCGGTTTTCAACTAAACTTCATTTTCAGTCGATTTTGCATCACAGAAACACAAATAATTGAGCAACGCTCTTTAGTTATCGAGCGATATCGATGTATTCAATGCAGCTTACTTATATTTACTCGTCATGCTACTAATCGTAGTTGAGAAAGATTTTCCGAGAATTAGGAAGCCTGCTTTTGTTCGCTTTCTCAATTCTGCCTTCTCAGCCAAATTCTTAAAATTTCTAAATTTTCTGTTGGATTTTGTAGACTGCACTACCGGATAAAACAATGGTATTCTATTATTTTGGGAGGGACTCTGAACATACATTCATTACTTGAAAAGCTCGAATGTCAATTGTAGAGACCTCAGCAAAAATTCATACAAATCTCAAAAGCTTTGGATTTTAAGTAAGAGTGGAATGTACGTACAACTGTCACACGGAATTGAAATTGGCCTGTTGAATTTCTAATAACAGATTCCGGGATCCTTGCGTTTTCCAACTGTGCTGTCACAGTGAACCAATAGTCAAGACCTTTATGACACCGATTCTGTTTGTGCAGTACCCTCTCGCAAGTACTAGACGTGTAGAGGACTCGCACCGACGCGAATGAAAAGTGGCCGTTCTAACGAATCGAAATGTAAAAAGAGAAGAGAACAGAGTGGAACTCTCCGATTTGAGATACTATCGAGGACGAAGCCTCCTGTTTGTTTGCAACTTGTATTAATTCAGAATGATTGCAACTCGTACGAACTACGTGCAGTATGCATTGCTGATTCTTACTTTTCTTCTTCTCTCCGCAACAAATTGATCCAGGACTGCTGCATATATTTGGATGTCACTTATTCCTACTCCCAGAAAACGTTTTCAGAGTTCGTTTACCATACGCGATGTCCTAGCGTACGTAACCGTCTCGCTTACCATTCGTGCGGGCACTCATAGCCTGGCGAATTATCGACCTTGATCACGGAGTGAAGTGAAACACGAATGGTATAGAATTTCTAGCTTACGACGTTCTACCGTAGGGTTTACATTGTTCGAACACATGAAGTACAAGCGGTGAACATCGTTTTTCTCTAATATTTATGACGAGGAAGTGGGAGTATTCCCTACAAAAGTGATTGTATTTCTCGGTCAAAGGCGGATCAGTTCGAAAAAAAACATTCCGCCTAGGACACGCCCTGATTGGCCCCCATAATTAAGAAACCAGAGTGCAGCACGCTGACGTAACGGAATGGACAAGAAAATTGCAGAGAAGATGCAACGAGCGTACTCGCGGCCAATTGACATTTCAGCGATAGACTTCAGATCGGTTTATTTATGAAGCGCATTTCTACCTCCATCTCGAGGAACTGCGCACGAGTTATTGACTGTTAGTGCTATGCTGGATCCATGTGCGAAATCGGATGGTTGTATGACGGTCGCGTCTGGTGTTAGAAGTGCAGTGCCGCCGCTTTAATAGCGACTGCACGTGACACACGAAAATATGAGGGACACATCTCGATACTCTGCTACTTAAGTGCGTATTCGAGGCTGTTCAGGCCATCGGACCATCACAGTCTTTCAACTCTTTCAGCTAGAACCAACTACCATAATCAACGATGGAGTACGTCGAGAAGTGCGACATGGTGTGGGGCGAGGACGGCAGCCGCATGCTGCTCAGCTGCGAATTCGAGCGCGTTTTGCAGGAGAAGGGCCTTGTCACGAGACGCTCGTCGACTGCAAACAGTCCCACACAATCGAGGACTTCATTCTCGCTCCGCAAATTCTCGCGATCTACCCCGCCCGAGTCGGTCGCCTCCTTCGACTGCAGGAGCGCCGCTAAGAGCGTGGAAGAGCACCGAGAAGACGTCGAAGTGGAGGAAGAAACCAAACTCGAGCAATTCGTCAGCCGTGCACTCGCACACATCAAGCGGATGGCACGCAATGCAAGGCAGATCGGAACGAAGATAGTGGCCTTGCCGACGGTCGTCCTGTTCGACTTAGTCTGCTAAATAGTGTCTTAACAGACCTTCTTTGCATCGATCCTCTTCGAATAAACTCGCAATCAGATTGAGCAATACATTACTTTGTCTTCATTGAGGTGACGATCTATGAGGTCATCATTGTTGTATGCTAACTCAATTGAGAATTTGACCACCTCTAGCAGGATCAGGGTTGTGAACTAACTGATTTGAGGCTATTGGAGTTCGCGATTTTGGAGGCAGTAGTTCCTGCAATCGCGGATTGCGATAGCCAAATCTCTATTCAAAATTCAATCTTTCCCAAACCTTCTACAGTTTATTATCGTTTATGTATCATCCCTCGTATTTCACAAGCCTTCACATAAATTGTGCCAATCTTCTGCTTTGGCATCAGGCAGGTCGAAAGTTGTGGAGGGTGACTGTAAACAATCCAGTTGCTGACGTACACGGGAGTGAAATCTCGATTGTGATTGGATGATTATAATTTTTCATATTTCAATCGGGTTGTTATCAACCCTGATCGGTGTCGACTTCCGAAACCACCAGTGAAAACGAAGCAGAGGGCCTGGGACGTCCCGTTCCATCTGTATTGTCCAATCAACAGCTTCAACACCTTCCGTTTGAATGAACTTCTAAGAGATAATAGAAAGTAAAGTAAAAGAGATATTCCTTGCTTCACACTGGACCTGCATGGATTGCATTAGTTACCGTAGGTTATCATGAGAACTGGCGATGCGAGGAGTTCATATATCAATTAGCTCGGAATCGAAAATATGCGGATCGATCAATTGAAGTACGTCTTTGATAAATTACGCTTATTACGGATAGATTTTTCATTTAATTACTACCAATAGTATTTGAATACCTCAGTTTTTTGCTTGCAAAACATGAGTTACTCGAGGAATCCATAATTCATTGGAGGCCCTAAACTACCCTTTAGTCGAGCTCCTAAGAGCAATGACACGCGATAGAAAAAGCTACATACTGTCCGTTGGGTTACTAGATCTATTTCTTTTCAAAAAGAATATGCGATCGAGCAAAATTGTGCTGATGTCTACTTCTGTTGGCAGTGTTGACACTTCCAGAGTGCTGTGTATGCCAGCAAGTCAGATTCGATTATTTCTGTTGTACGAAACTATTTAAGGGTGAATAATAAATTAGATAATTAAAGAACATTAAAGAAAACCCGGACATACAACGCGACTCGAAAACGACAGGAGTGACTGATGGTGTTAACTCTGAACACACAGACAATCCAATCAACTCTTACAGAGTGGAAACGAAAAATGCGAAGGCTTTCGGACAAAAGCGCTTTAGTGAGTATGTCACCATTTTGGGACAGAGATATCAACTCATATGAGTGTGTTTTATTAATAGAATCGGATTGACCGAGAATCTTCCTTTCTACTTGTGTTGGAGTAGAGAAAACGAGAAAATAGCTGAATCAAGATGAAGCCCTAGATTTCCAATCATTTGTAACTGAGCGTGAGTTGTATCGTTTTCTGATTGAACGTACAGCTTTTAACAGTTATGAAGCTCTAAATGAATTCGCAATTATTCGATCATGGCTGTAATTTGCTTGGTTAACCGTCGAAATATTCTCTTTATGTTCCAAACGATATTGATCCTGTTTCTCGGGGATAAATTATAGCTAGAAATCATCGACGTAATGCATGATTTCATAAGGTACAAGTCAAATGCAAGTACTTCGAATTATTTTCGGAAATTTTCTTTGCCCACTCATGACAGAAATTGATGCCGGAAAAGCACCGGATTGTTCGTGCTCGATTAAGTTGTGTAGACATCATGAAGATTTGCTTTCATCTTCTGAAATGGAAATTTCAGCTTCTATCCTCTGTCCTCACTTCGTTCATAGATTCCCAGCTCAGTTTTGAGCCTGTTTCATTTAGGATTCCCCATAACGTTATGTCTGGGTAGATGATATATTTAGATCAAGAAACATACTAGTTTGCGTTTAGCTACATACGATTATGCAATATACCTTAGTTCTAATTTTTTTCTTTCTCATTGTCAACATTTATGTTATGTGGAGACATGATTGGATGAAACAGCAATCTTACCACTCACGCTAGATAATTGGCTGCACCTTCAAACCCTTATTCTATTAAGGAAACAATTTCGATATTGCTATGGAATTTGAAGGTTTCATACCTGCAAATAAATTTCAACTGCTAATACCCCATAACAGTTCAAGCGCTTTCTGAATATGAGCAGAATAGAATTAATTCGCAATAGAGCTACTTCAATAAGAATGAGTAGAAGTAATTGGCGAAGGGATTTGTGGAAAACCAAAATTGAAGCTAGTCGTATTACTTTCACTTGCCAGCAATTAATACTATGGAGTAAGAATCAGTGTTGTTTAGAAAAATAGGAAACAGAAATTATTCAAAATCATTTCCAAAAAACTGTTTGTTCAGTTTCTGTACTCTTCGACAGAAGCCAAAATATTACCAACTTTTATAAGTGATCTGCTATATTAAGACGTTAATATGTCGGGACTCAACTTCCGTTGAAATACCAACTTAAGTAGAATTCAAGAATTGGAAGAAAACCATTAGTTTCTGAAAGGAGTCGCAGAGGGATTGACCAAATAACAGAGAGAGAGAGGGAGCAGAATACGAAGAATATTGGTTTGCTTATTTTTGTGCTTCATTAAGAGGCGAACCATATCCAAATAATAGTTCCAGGCCGACGAGGTCGAAGTTTAAGGCAAATTAACTGTAATGACTGTAAGCCATGGACTTCCTTTCTGTGGGCGCCAAAGCTGCCTCCCTAAACGACCCTGTGCCAAATTGGCACATGATGGACAAGGCAGCTTTGAAAAAGCTCACTGGAAGACTTAAATGTCTGGTTTGCAACATCACCGATTGGAAGAATGGGATCCAGCTGAAATCTTACCGTTATGGATTTCTCCAACCTGACTGCGATACAGTGGTGTGGTTTCAAAAGACGTTTCTGACTGGATCTCCAAACTGCTCAAGTTTTACATAACTGGTTTGCTCGTTGTTTGCAGCAAATGTCTTGGCACGTTTTCCACCTCTATTTTCAGTTTGCTAGGTACGGACAGGTTTCGACTATATCTCGAAAGGATTTTTTGTCTTTTCCTACTACATGACCTAAGAGAATAGCAAGGAAACAACTGCAGTGGGATACCACTCTTAGCTATCAATGATCACCAATCAGAGCACAGCAATACTTGATGAATTCCAAGTTGTACGCTTCTGAGTGGAATGGTCTTGCAGTAGTCTAACTACGTAGAATATACTTGGTTCCATGCCTAAAGTATTTCGCCCACCCATCATCAATCTTGATACCTAATTGGCTGAGCCGTACAATTCCACTAGAGCTTCCCTGACAATTCAAACAGCTCGACATTCTACCGTGGGTACTAGAATCAAGGCGGTTGGCTCGTGTGTGTTCCTTTGCCAAGTGAAACGGCGATTCCACATAAATTTATGAAGGTGCCATGTGGAGTAGAACTCATCGTTCCTTTGAGAACCCAATACGGAACTCTTCAGAATATGACGGGCTCGGCACATCGTTAGACTTTCACAAACATATTCTTAACCAGTGTGTTCGCATCTCAACCCAAGGCACCTGACATCCGCAGTCTCACAACTCTATCTTCTGTCAACGATATTCGAAACCAGAAATTGCGTACGTCGAGAAATCTGACATGGTGTGGGGCGAGGACGGGAGCCCAGTTCTACTACGGGGCAACTTCGAGCGTCGATTGGAGGAGCAGGGGCTGACCACCAACCGCTCGTCAAACGTCTCCAGCACGTCAAGATCATCTTCTTCATCTTCATCTTTATAGCGACGAAAGTCCTCGCGGTCGTCTCTTGCTGAGTCGTTCGACTCCTTCGACTCCGTAAACGACGTGAAGGACGTGAGAGAATACACTGAAGTCGTCGAAGTGAAAGACGTCAGCAAACAGCGAAAACTTGTCAACCGAGCTGGCGCACGCATCAGACGAATGGCACGCAACACTGGAGAAGTCGGCCTGAAAATAGTGGCCCTGCCCACATTTGTGCTGCTAGACATGGTTAGCTGAACGCAAACGGAACGAAAACTCTCTATAGTAGTACTTTCCGATTAAACTCTTGTGGAGACTAAATTATTTTTCTTCTTGTCACCGTGACTACTGTGTTCTATCAACAACTGCCATAGAAAGAAGTGCGAAAACACAGATTAGTAAGAACAGTATTGGGCATGTTTTGTTTTTGTTTGAAACAGCTCGCAACATGTTTGCACTGGTTTCTCCACTACAATCATTTAAGTGCTGATAGTTTCAAATGTATATTTTCCCAGAAGCCCTCAATGACTTCAAATGAAAGTAAATTAAAATAAATACAGCCACAGAAACAACGCTAGGATCTTATTGTAGCAAATCTGGAATGTGGTTCAGTCTGTAGATCTTGGAAGTGTATTCTTCATGAGAAAGTAGCAAGAAATGAAATAGTTGATAAATTACGCAGAATACCTATGAAAATTGAGCAATGTCAATATATGCATTCTAGTTATTGCTCTAAAAAATAATACTAGCTTGAATGATTTGATCCAGTTCTGTTTGATCCATGATAATTCGATTTCACTAAAAATATCTCATACTGCCAATTCCATAAACTTGAAAATTTCACGTTTGATGGAGACCAATACGAATGCCAAAGAAGGAGAGGAACGATTCCTTTATCTTCCCAGTAGTAAATTGTAGAAAAATTTCAGTTAGAGAACTGGTTTGTTCAAGTGTAGTCACGAATTCAAAGTTTAGTTGCTGGCCTACAGGAAAGACTTGGTTAAATTGGCATGACTTCAGTCAGTAAAACGTACGAAACATTTATAGAAAAAAAACTTAAAGGAACAGGTATTCTTGTAAAATCCAAAACGCACAGACAAATCTATAAACAAAAAGTTTTTCAAGTATAAATTGGCTTTATTCGAGAAAGCCGAAATGTTCATCCTCCTCCTTCTTTCTCGACACACAAGCCTGATGTTTTAATCTGAATCAGAGAGGATCGAACGTTCATAAAGGAGATTATAAAGATCAATGAAGAGGCAAACAGAATAATGAAGTAAAACATGGCCGGGCTTTTCCGGAATTCAAAATTTGAAATAATATAATTTACGGATTACAGAATCGAAAATACACGTATTCAAAAATATGTTTCCCCACAACAAGTCTAAATTTCGCACCAATTCGCTAGAACAAAAATGACTGACTAAAGTAATGCAATAAGTTTCTTAAAATCATATGCATTAAATTCCATCATACTCTTCATCATAAGGATTGCAGACGATATTCTTTGAACTTGGATTGAAAAGAAGTAAGAAATAACCACTCAAATTTTGCTATTTGACAATTGAAAGGCTTTATCCCAACTTCAACTATTTTTCCATCTGATTGACTAAACGACGAACCGGAAATTTCAGTAACAGCACGAAATTCAAGTGCTGCAAATATCAAGAATGGCTCATCAAATTTTGCTTCCAAAATCACTTGAAGTCGAAAAGTGTATGTCGTTCAGCGAATTCAATACATTAGTCTGTCTATATATGCATTTTTTTAAAATGGAAACCGCAAAACAGTAGCGGAACTCAGCAAAATGAAAAGCAGATTTCAACCTTTGAACTCGATATTTTTAACCATTCTATACTGTTCAGATTTTAATTTCAAATTTTATTCAAATTTTCAGCTCATTTCACCAGGATTTATTTTCTATAGCATGCACCTTATAGATCACCTCCACTTTGAATTTTATCAATGCGAAAAGAGGTAGTGGGTAGCTGAATTCAACTTGGCCTGGCTCGTGTAGTACTTTCTTAGTACTGACGCGGAATCTGCTTGCTTGCATTCTGACATTAGCTAAAATTTGAAACCAAGTTTAGCCGATTTTGATCAGCCTGGAATCTGATACGTTGTTTATGAATTTGCCATTGCTTTGTTGCTGGCTTCGCATACTTGTATGTCGCGTTTTTCGTACCTTAATATAGAACTTGTTGAACTGCTTCGAAAAAGTTGTACACATTGTGCTGTAAATGGTTCTTTCACAATCAGCTCGCAATGAGCACTTTCGTAATTAAGCATGAGCATACTCAACATATCTCTTACCATTTCAAGAATAAGCCGTGAGAAACATATCTGAAGAATCGTTTCCAGATTCAATTGCCTATTAAAGCGCTGCTCGAGTCTCAAATCTCACCGATAACCTGAGCTAGGCTATTATGAACCATTCCGATAATCCTTTCCGTAAGTGTAGGTACTAATCTAGTATGAGAGGTCAATCATGGGGAGGATTTTGGAAAATTTGTACAGTCTGCTTCGATAAATTGAATCAATATACATTCAGATATTCACATTTACTAGATTATAGAAGTGAGGCCGAGGAAATTCAAGGCTCTTACTTTAACATCGTGAACAGACTACCTAATCATGCCAAAGCAGATATGTTGAGATGACAAGAAGTTAAGAAAAATGAGAACTAAAAGAATCCCGATTCAAGCATGGGTCGAGAAACGATATTCGCCATAGCACGTTTTCGTGTGACATCGAGACCATTAAAGATGTAGATGGACTTATCGGTTTTTCAAATAGTTCAGAAAGACAAATCATTAAGAAAGCTTGCTTCGATCTGCGTTTTCAAATCAGAATGAACTATGGCACTAGGAGTTTGTAAAAATTCAACAAAAATATTTATCAGTATTCTCAGCACGATCACAAAATACTTTAGTCATACATTAGAAAGTAATGGCTATAAATTCTTGCATACATATTTGATTTTCGATGTCTTAACTCTTGGATATGTAAATGAATCCAATTTTTTTAGTTTTGAGACATACTCATTTGCTTTATTGTATTAAAAATGCTGCATTTTAATTGGATGAGTGTGTTCCAGACGCGTATACTAAGATTCTTCTCACATGAGAAAAATGTTACTCATCATCTTTCAATTTCACACAAATATGAGGAAAGAGTCATCTCCAAAACTCTCAGAGAGCGAATTCTTTTTCATTTAGTTTCGATTAACGTGATTGCTCGAAAACCTTAATATTACTTGACAATGATTTTTTGAATAACACTGCCGAAACAAGCTAACATCCATCCCTTTTTCGATAATTTCTAATTCATCCACTGTATTCATAATCAGATTGAGCTTTTCTTGTGAACCCTGTCAATACAATGCGAGCAAAGAGAGAATCTCAAATTATCGAGAAACTCTGTATAAGTAATTTCAGTCAGGAATTAAATTATAAAGCCAGTAATACACTGCGAAAATCATAATTTATCTTAATTTTTTACAGTTGATAAAAGTGCCCTGTTTACCTGCACAAATTGTGAAGCCACTGTATTGCGTCGAAAAAAAATTTATTTGGATCATCTTCGGCCCATGAACCGTATTCTATTGGACGAAATTCTGTTTTTCGAGGATCACTGTTTATATTAAGGTCTTCAAGAGGCCTCACTGTGATTATAGAGCATCATGCCGAGAGTGCGAGCGAGAAAAAAATGAACGGAAAAGAAGAGGTCGATTGCTATTTTCCAAAATATATTAGAATTTGGATTCATTATTGGCCAAATTGAAATTATGTATTCAATTGCTATATAAGTTATTTTATACTAGAAAGCTGTATTTGGGTTGTAGAATTGATGTGCAACGTTAACCCAATACCAATTCAATTTATTCGAGCCGTGCTTTCAAGGTGCTTGGTACATCATAGAAAAATAAAAAGGATGCACTGCGTATTTCATTCACTTGATATTATGTTACATTAGGATACGCTTTTTGTGTCTGCAGAATGCTTCTTGTTAGAAATCAGACCGAAGTTATGTGATATACAAGAAAAATCGAAATGAGAAGTCTGAGTTGGATCTAGCACCATAATACCACTAGTTCAGCAGTTTAAAGAGAATAAATCGCTTTCAAATTTGGTAGTCGTTTGTACAGTCAGTGGGATTCTATTATACTATCTTACGAGGTCAGAAAGAGGTATGGGGTACTGTCAAAGGTATACCTAAACGTTATTTTTTCTTTAGTGTTCGATAAAGAGATACGGGCCACATGTATTCTTGGTCCAAATTTGTTTGTAGCAAGTAATATAAGACAAAAATTTCTGATTTGAAGGCGAATGAGAAGCTGCCATGGCTGCGTAGCTATCGAACGTCTGGAGACGACCTTGATCTCACCGATTCGAAATATAATTCCTACTTCTGTATCACAGAATTCGTGAAGCGAAATGAATGAGTATGAATGCGAAGTATCTCATTCCAATTTTCATGGAGCTAAGGTATCCAATTCTTTACGCTTAACAGCAAGTCATGTTGTTCTGGCCTTTGGACTACTAGCCGACGGCGGAAACTCGTGAGCCGTGCGGGCGCCTGCATCCGACGAATGGCGCGCAGTACAGGAGAGATTGGACTGAAGATTGTGGGGCTGCCGACTTTTGTTCTACTAGACATGGTAAGCTGAACAGAAAATCAGGAGCAACTCTCTATACAGGCGATTTTCGATTAAACAATTGTGGAGATTGCACTGTACACTACTAACATTTCCATTCCTTCTTTGCCGTGACTTCAGTTGCAATTTACTCCATTACCCGAATTATTCGAAAAGTATTGAATCGTGTATCTAGTAAACTGCGATATGTTGAACATACATCGCAGCTATTAGGGAACAAAATTCCTCACAAATCGTCGGCCCCGTTCAAAACTTGAATTCAACAGGGCTCAAAGATTGTAGTATGGGCATAATAATCGAGTCACATTTGTGGAATAAATACCCTTGGACGCTGCCTCAACCTGCCAGTAATGCTGACATCGATTAATACCGTAAAATCAACGATCTGTGTCGTTTCTGCTTACGTATGACGTCTCCAACGCTCTAATAGGCGGTGTTTTCCTCACAGAATTTGTTATCCTCTCTTTTTAAATCGCGTCTTGTCAACCATCATTGCATATTTCCCCGGCTTGAAATCGATAAGGCGAATGAGTTCATTACGGAGCATGTTCTTTCCTACGATACCGCACCCATTAATTCTATGGGAGAGCTTCAACCTTGCAGATTGAGGAATGTGAGGATCATAGATCAACTAGAGATACATTGGTCCATCAGTTGGCTTCGGATGGTGAAATTCTTCACGAATCCGAAGCAAACTGTTCTGTATACGATCGTGGAGGTCACAATTGGCATTTTACCTTCGGTTGCTTTAAGGGCGTCATATGACGACCACCTCCTCACGACTTCTCTTTACACATGTTTAAACGGAGGAATTGTCCTAGCGATGCCAGTAACAGATTTATTAGTTCTCGTGTATGCTCAAAAAATGCAAGGACCAATAAAGATTGTTCTATGAGGTTGTCATGTGGAGTAGAATGCATCCCTTCTTTGATACCAAGCAAGCTGGCGTTGTAGATAGATTTAGAGCTTAGGGGAGTACGTTTTCAACCCGGTGTGACCTGCTGTCCGAAGACATTTCAGATCACTTTTTATAAACAAATCTAGAACAATATCATACTAACAACATCCAATCATAGACTACTAGCTTAACTAATCATAAACTAGTAGCTAGAACAATCAAACAACTAAAAAATGCGTACTAAAATAAAACTCAACACAATTAATTCTCTCACAGCTGGACGATCCAAAGTATGAACAACCCAGCACATCAATGGTCCTACACTAACGGATTCGTAAGTACGGCGTCTCCAAAAACAATAGAAGCTACTGAACATGCTCTGTCGCAGGTCTTCCGGGAACTGAAGGTGGAAATGGCATATGTTGAGTGTGGTAAGGTAACCTTTGGGACGGTAAAGAATGATAAAGGGAGTAATGAAAAGTAATTGAAGGGGATGGAGAAGATAGGGACTGTTGTTCTGATGAAATTCTTGGTGATCGTGCCTCAACGATAGTTGAGGTACCTTTACTCATACTATTGCATACAACACACAGGGGTAGACAATAAACTACAGATGGTTAACCTTAAATGAGGAAGTCGATCTTGTGATCACTGTGTCCACATTGAGAAATTTGACATGTTGTGGAGCTCGGAGGGTAATTGAGCGTATGTCACGAAATACTAGTGAAATCGAGTGAAGACTTTGGCACTGTCCACTTTTGATGGCGCTGGATATTGTGAACTGAACAGAAAACAGAACAAAACTCTCTGCTTTGTTTGCTTCGATCTAACCAATTGTGGGTGTTATATTCATAATACGGCCGTCTAACAAATTCAATGGCTTCATATGTGCAAAGGAGTATAAAATTCACAGTATCAACTGTGATAGTTTTATTGCGGTGATTTCGATTGAAAAAATTAACATGCAGCCGGCCGAAAATGAACAAACATTATCAAAATGAATTTGATTGATATATGGTTGATATTGCGTAGCTCGCGAACTTAGAAGGGAT
>JAAUYH010057337.1_pt1 | contig 13079 bp, 11 predicted proteins | sample 7278061 | NCBI WGS metagenome assembly JAAUYH01 (sample SAMN14350203, study PRJNA611818) | marine sediment metagenome | isolation source: surface marine sediment (0.6m) | place: French Polynesia: Moorea | collected 2018-08
ACCCAGAGGAGTAGTCTTTGAAGTGGTACGGTCGTTTTCGTATGTAAAAATATAGGGTTTACAGCTTTTTTAGATTTTGAGTGTTAAAACTTACCAGGACAGAGGGGTACGGTACTGTACGGTCCTGTATCATTTCTCCAGTGAAAATTTCATGTGCGATACGACCAATCCCGGTTCTTGTTTTGGTTTCCAGAGCTGTAACGTACCTGTAATTTTTTATTTGATATGAAATTTTGTTGCCAACTCAGATTCAATTGAGCGATCTCCTTGGACTCTAAGCAAATATAGAAATAATTGCTCTCTGCGAGAACGAATTATAATTTTGAGGGAGCATAAATTGCATGGAAGGCATCAAATTCTTTTAAGTTGGCAAAATTGTAGAGTCAGGTACTTAGATAGCGCAGTTCAAGTCACTCAATTTTTTACGCGTGTTGACTAATTTATTTCCTAAAATCAGCATCGAACAGTTTACGGCAAAGATTAGGAAACGATGTACGCTGGTGATATAATGCTGCAGAGAAATTTGTTCTGTACGACATACGAAACCTCTAGTAATTGTTACAATAGTTAACATGCGTTCTAAGGCCAAACTTATCTTTTCTAGTTCTCAGAGATAGTGCACGCCGAAAACCAGCTTGCTCATGCAGCGAGACACCTACGTGACCCAACGCAATCAATAAAAATCGATTCAGTCCTTTCACTATGTACTAGGAAGCAAATACGACAGATTAATGATCATAACCAAACAATTACAAACCTACTTGACAGCCAAGGCAAAAAGGAAGCTGATTTCAGCTTAGAAAAGCCGTATAAGATAGACACAAAACGCGAATGGAACTTAACAAACTGTACTTCAATACAACCCTCATTTCTTCGATCTAGCCATCTAATATCAACGGAAAGCGTAATAGATTTCGGCCATCTTTGGCCGTGTGGTGCTCAACAGCCAAGTTTCTACGTTACACTCAAACTATTACTTCGAAATTCATCGTTTTCGCCATGATGTTGCTATCTGCTCATCAACTTGGTTCTGTGCGTATTGGAACGGTAAAATTGTTGTGAGGAACAAGAAGCAGAATTTCCGTTTTAGTTGTAGGCGATAGTTTTTCCATGCATTTTTTTCGCAAATGAACAGATTCCACTCATAGAGAAACCATTTCTCGTGTATGTATTTCAAGAGGTTTGGTATGGGAACGCGGCTTTGAGGGACGCTAACAGAAGCTCACCATAGAATGAGCGAACTGCTCTAGCCATCGAATGGAGACTGGACACAATCGACATGGGTGGTCTTTCAAGCAACAGTATCTATTTTTCTACTTTGGTCCACTGTGATTAGGCTAGATGAAGAATGGCGCAGGAAAGATGAAGGCAGCGTCCATGTCATCTTTTTTACTCGCAGTGATCAGAATTGGGTTGATATTGATGAATGTTGAAGGTAATCAAGAGATTGTGTGTACTCTACCCTTGTATGTAGAGCAAATATTGTGCATGAGGCTTTTCAAGATGCTATTGAACTCGCTGTCTTGTTCAGAGAAGAGCATTGTACACGTACATTAAAGATAGCTCGCCTCTGTGCTGATACTGGGTAGAAACGTCGTTGGCACACATCCTATCCAATTGGAAGACCTAGATAGAATGGATCTCTATCGAAATGAAAATGTAATTCTGTTTTTGGATACTACCTAGTGTCTACTCTGGCACTCGCTATTCTTGATTACAGGCTGCTAGTTGAGATATGATTTGTAAATCAATGACTTAAAATCAGATAAAGCATCCTACCTGAAGATTGATTTAAAACGGCGAGTCTGTTTAGGGTAGTCATGAGTTTCGTCGAGGCATGAACCGCTACATATCCAAGAATGTTGATTTTCAGTGTATCTTTTTTTTGAGTTCTCCGAAATGAAGGCTAAATAGAATGAATTTTGTCTCGAGAAAGCACTTGCTTCTTTCATGTAGGATTTTTGATTCATTTACTTAATGATGCAGTCGAGTTGTTTGAAAATGGAGTCATAAATCTAAAACACATGAATTTTCTACAATTGAATCTTACTTGAGAGGGTAAGTGGTTTGCTTGGAGAGGAATTTCTTCTCAGCATCGGTCAAAGCACTCTTGAGTCGGAACTGCTGGCAAATATTGACATCGCTGGTCTTCCCATCTTTTCGAATTGGCAATAAATAAGCGTTGAACAATTTTAGACGCAAACCACAGCAGGCGCTATTCCCACAGGTGACTGCCTTTCGTATCTCGTATTTCTTGCAAGATCCGTACTGGTACGCCATCAGCAAAGTGTAAAACACATCGCCATTGATATTGGCTGATAACTCTTCCTTTATCGAGATGACTTCAGCGTACGGGGACCCATTCTTGGCTTGCGTGACAAAATCTTCTTCGAAGGTTGTTGGAAAGCAAGAGCAAGAAAGCGACAGAGTGATCAGGCTTAGCAGCACAGAGAGTGTCAGTGGGAGTCGAAAGTTCAAGCTTAATGGAAAGATACTGAAGTTTCTGAGAGTTAGTGATCGATTAAATACCAATTCGTTGATGAGAATGGATTTAATGATTCTGAACAATTACACATGCAGTAGAATGAATAACGGTGAGTTTGCCATACAAACGAGTTGATGAGGTTTTGATGTCGATACATATATGACAGCTGTGGAATCACCTTGTATATCACTTGTTTTAAAGATGCCTCGCGACATTTTGTTGGATGACTTCAAAGCTACAATACTGAAGCGATTCTCTACGCCAGTATTGGCAGAACAAACTGCTTTTACCTATTTTTCACAGAGTATTCCCTTCAGGATAGTTGACGACCAGCAAAGCATTACAGGCATCATACCAGAGCAGTTATCTGATCTTTTGTGTTATCTCGATTCGACTTCAACATAAAAGTTCGCACTACGCTTGAATTTTATTAATACAGCGACTTTTAATGCCAATGATAGCATACCACTCTATCACTCTTATCAATTTAAACCTTAAAGATGATTGATACACCAAAGGCTCCATATGCAGTACATCGCTTGTTTGCATATAGTGTAGATCAATAAGTGTTACAGCGAATTGAATAATTCACTAGTTTCCGCAGTACCCGACAGCATGAGCGGTATGTTGAGCCTGATTTATACTCAAGAAATTTCTCAAACACTGAAACTTTAATTAGCTGAGATACGAAACTTCAAGTTCCTCGATAGTGTATTAGACGGTTGGCTAGCTCTAAACAATCTTAGCTAACATATTCTCCGCGCTCTAAAATACGTTCAGGTACATAAGAAAAGATGCTATAGGCGGGGTCTACGGAGAAACTTTTGCAGAGTAAGAGATTTATTTTCTAGCTGCATATTGAAATCATACAAGTCACTGCGAGTAACAACTTCCAGAGTTCTGGCAATATGTTGTTCTAAAACGATATTCTTGCTGTGAAACCTTCCGCATTTCATTCTTTGCAATTGATCACACTGTGTCGACAAGTTACTTTGAGCTACATCGGGGCTTCCGCATGTATAGGAACTCCTTCTCCTTAGGAGTCAGTGCGCTCTTGAGTCGAATGAATTGACAGCTGTTGATTCTACTCATTTCACCATCCTTTCGGATTGGAAGTAGATAAGTCTTGTACAAATCGAGGCGCAAACCGCAACAGGCACTGTTCCCACAAGTAATGGCTTTTCGGATTGTGTACTTTTGGCAGGATCCATACTGGAACAAGACAAGCAGAGTGTACACCACATCTCCATTGATATCTGTAGGCACGACCTCACGAATCGGAATCACTTCGGCGTACGGGGCTCCGTTTTCAGCTTGCTTTACGAATTCTTTCTCGAGAATCGGCGGGAAACATTTGCATGCTGTGGATAACATGAACACGCTTAGCACCAAAGTGAACGAAAGCAAGCGATGAAAGTTCATGCTGTGCACAATGAGGAGGTGAACTTGGGAGGAGGAGGGGGCGGAGGAGGAGTTTGACTAAATATCTATTTCTGGCGTTATGGATGGCGGTCTAGTGATCTGATGCATTTACACTTACAGTTAAGAAATCATCACTAGGTTTGCACACCATGCAAACGTCTTGATGTAACCCATCAAGGACCTCTCACACAGTATATTCGCCATAAAAGGAACTTTTGCATCGCTTATTGCTTGTTTAATCTTTCGAAAATCTGGAAGCTGCGTGAACGATATTTACGGTTAACTCGAATACGATATTATTCCACTCAAGCATTTCTCATCCAAAGTACTTGAAGTGTCATGTGGAACTGCGGGAAACGTTCAAAAACAGAGCAGTAATAGCAATGTGCTCAGCACATCGTTTCCGCTACTCCAAATCTGTGAAAGGAAGTAGCACATGAGATGCAATCAGCTACTAAAACTCGGACCTCGGGAAGGCTGATTCTTTCGTTTGAATCGAGCAGTGGGCTTCAGTAGTCATTCATTTTGTTTCAATGCTGGACAAAATTTTGAATTTGTATGAATCGCCTTATGAAGCACCGGTACTTTCATACGAACAAAATTTTCTCATTCATTTATTCTCTTGCATTATGTTGCTTCGTCTTATTTCTGGAGTGAATACTAATCTGGTCGCGATTTTGCCAACATCGAACCAGCAAACACTGAGCGACACAATTCTAACATCAATAGCGCTATACCTACACAAATAGTACAATCCTGATTTCTGCAACGATTTTCTCTTTCAAAGTACGCAATCTACGAAGTAAACACAAACTCCGGTTTTTATCCCTTAACCGACCAATTGAAGAACATGTGATATATGTAATTCACAAAATCGCTTCATTGCACATAGTTCGAAAGGAGTCGTAGTTTCTAAGATTCTAACATATGAAGCTGATTAAAATGATCACTTCAGAGGTATACTTGACAGTAGTAGCATATCCTCTGCACTGATCTCAGCCTGGTTGTCGTTTCGCCTCTTTTCTTGCGTTCAGCGTTTAGTAAGCAGCAGTAGATACAGAATCGTTGCTTTTTTTGGAACGCCTGAGCGTGAAGCGATAATGGTATCTTTTTTCGAGATTCTGGGAGTCTAGGATCACTAGATAAAATTCTGGGTCTCTTGCATAGTGGCTCTTCACTTTGTGGATTTTCTAAATTCGATTGCGAACGTAACGTTATTTTTTGAACTTGAATCAAATTGCGAGAGCGATCAATTAATGACTGAATTAATTGTAAAGTAAATTCCTTGTGAGAGATATTCATAATATTACTATGTGTGCTTAATATTACTTAGGCGTTATTTCCAGCTATAGTCAAAGTCTGAAGAAACATAGGAATAAAGGTAAGCCTGCAACGCAAACTAGGTGCGTAATACGAAATACGCTGATCACAAAGATCTACTCTCCTCATGCATACGCTGTAGTCTTCAATAATCTTGGGAATGTAGTGTAGCGAACCACTATTTTGACAACCAGTCAAATGTCGTTGGGAGATTTCCGTCACCAATTTCGGCCACCTGGCAGAACTTTGATTTTGCGTTTTCTGTTACTATCCATCTCTAATCTATTTACCTACTGTAGTTTTTCGTATTATAGTAGCTTCGTCGAGTATATAGCAACGACCCTTGTAATAATAAACACAAGTTCGGTCTCCTTTCGCTTGACACGTTAGTGTCTGTATTTATTTGTAGTTTAGTTAGAAACTTATATTTGATAATCTAGTATTCATAACTAGACATTAATTAGTTTTTTTATGTAACATCCGCTGGCGGAAATGAAACTGCAAGTCGGAATTTACAAGCTCACATTGCTACACCTGACGGACATAGAGAAGAAGGGGTCGGTAGCGCAAGCAATGAATTCCGCAAGGTTATCATTTCATTCTATTCGCTTAAGCGATTATTATGAACCGTTATCGTGACGCCTGAGCGTAGCCACTTGGTGATTTGAGGAACTAAGACACTCAGAAGAAGTGACCGACCATAAACTTGACAATGCGGATTCGTTCCTGGTCGTCACTTGAAGAAGATTTCAGGCGTTTGTCGATCTAGCGCAATGGAAGGGCAAGATCCACTTAATACTGATGATACTGCGCCTGATCAAATCGGAGACCAGATAGAACGAATTCATTTGCTACGTCTCATGATATTCTACGGTAAATCTGATGATCTGGACAGGTAGATCTACGCCTCAATCGAGCCACTACTGAATCAGACGTTGACTATAGACGCCAACATAATTACCATCGGAAACACCAGGGATATACTGCATACGTTTCCGTCTCTACATTTCATCATGTTTCCAGGTTTCTTCAGTCGGTTAGCCTTCCCGTTTCGCATGTTGCGATCTTGCACGTGCATTCATAATTTTGACCCCGTTTCGATGGACTACCTAAGTTGGTTCAACCTCTCTGAAGTAGAGTCGAGAAGTGAAAGCGTAAGCGAACACATATGGTTCCTGATGTTCCAGAGAGTGAAACAAGAAGAAGTTGTAACCATACTAGAACAATTAAGGAATCAAAGGGAGACACTTAATGCTCCGCATTCGACGCAATCTTCCCAAAATAATAAGGAATCACGCTCAGCTATCCGGTGACACCCTTAGAAACCCAGAGACATGCGCTGTTCCGGAACAGAAGCCCATCTTTGCCTGGCGCTCAAGCGCAAGAAATTGATGTCGCTCAAGCGCATGATTTCCAAGATGTTAGGGCACACACGACTGTAAAGGATACTAACCCAGAACGCGTTCAACTCACACCTGACTTGAAGAACGTCTACAAACCGAGCCATCTGGCACGAACAGCGATCCCAAGACGTAGGCAGTTTGAAAATAATCAGGACAGCCGCGTCATACAGGATAACGGGTACATCCTGAGAAAAAGGGGAGCTCAGTAGAATACTATTTCAAAGACCGAAAGTTCACCGGAGCACCAACACAATCTGTCTACAGTTTGATCCGGGATTTCAGTATTTGCCCCCACCAACAGTTACTGACACCTCTCAGATGTTATTGTTCTTTGTCAACACTTTAGTGGTCCCAGTTCTCCCACGATGCCATTCGAGCAGATTGCCATGAGCATGCGACACCGTTTCAACTCAGCCACGAGAAAACTGCAGCTGCAATAGGAAATTGACAGTCTGGACCTCCTCTCCTACATGCACAAGCATCAGATTACAGATACATACGAAGGTTTGACCAAGCTGGACGGCCATATCAACGCTTTAGCGCCTCAGCTCCCAGAAGGAATCGGCGATGATCCACATAAAACTCGGTACTTGCGTCGAGCGTTGTGCACCTGGACTGGGCTCAACAACCCATATCTCAGGTTACGATGCTGCAGTATACTTTTGTGCAGTTCATCAAGGCCCTCCAAGAGAGCCTAAAATTGCGCGAAGAAGTCGCGCGCCCAAGCGCCAGACATGAACTACGGCAAGTTCATGAATCACCCTCGCTCTATCCGGTATCTGAACAATCATACTTTGCATGGCAACAATCGCTGGTCAGTTGACCGAAATAGGGATCATTCTGGTCACGAAAATCGGTCACGCTCTTCATACCGATCTCACAGTCCCCAATACTCGCGCAGCCCATCAAGTATTAGAGTTAATGTTGAACACCACGGACGAAACCCCAGGTCGCAGAATCAACGTTTTTGTTATGGATGTGGTTCTCCAGACCATATCATCCGCAACAAGAAATGCACGCCGAGCCTATCATCCATCAAGATGAACCTTGTAAGTACGATGGAATGTAATGACTTTCATACTAAGACGTTAGCTGAAGATCTGCTGACACTTCACGTGTACTCGAGGCGCCCTGAAGATTCGAATAGCACAGCGCTTAAGCGCAATGAGCTAGCAACGCTTGAGCTCAATCACAGACATGCACAGTCAAAGGTTCATTTCGGTGAATCAGTCTACAACGTCCGAGAAAAAGAAATCCTTGAGTCCCAGATTCGTTCTGGATTTGTGGAAGACCAGGTCGACATCGCCTTTGTTTCGTCACCAGTTGAATCGCGAAATATTTTCGATTGTTCCCATGCTCATTTAACCCATGTATCCACACCATCTGATCCTCCTGCCTTCTTTTTCGACATCGGTACGCCTCGCTCCGTCATCGGCCATCATCATTTGAATCACATTCTGAGACATGTGAAGAAGAAGACGATACCGAAGCATTCTTCGGCCAACTCGTATCGCTTCGGCGATGTAGTCGTAAAATCTCTAGGCACAATTGAAGTCGCACTTGGAAATCCACCTGGCATTCCATAAATAATGGTATTAATGGATATAGTTCCCGTTAACCGACCTGCATTACTCGGCTTAGATGTTCTAGACGCAGAGAATTTATATGCAGATAACGTGACCGACCATCTCGTCCATCGCGAAGTATCTTCTCGCTCAGGCGACCCACTTTCCTTCGGAGATACCTGGTGCGTTCCTATTTTCCGTAAGGGCGGTCATTTGTACTCAAAGATGAGTTTTCCATTGTCGGCATTCTATACGACCACGCAACTCCAGAAGCTACACAAAAAGTTTGCACACCCATCAGCCACAAATTTGTATAACCTGCTTAAGTGTACAGGATTAGAAGCATTGACTCCAAAACACTGGAGATATTAGAAGAAATCGTTGGAAGGAGTGAGCCATGCCAGCGTATTCGCAATTCTCTCCTCCGCTTTCGAGTTTCGATAGGCCACGAGCACACAAGATTCAACGCCCGAGCGTACATCGATATTATGTATCTAGATGGTCGTCCGCTACTACATGTCGTGGATGATGCCACTCGCTTTTCGGCTGCTCGTTTTCTGCCCAAATTTTCAACCGACTCAGTACGGGAGGCAATCTTCTTATACTGTTCATGCGTGTGCACAGGCCTACCGAACACCATCATGTCTGACGAAGGTTCTCTGTTCCTCAACATTTTCGCTGAACTTTCAGCTCTTCACGATGTCAACCTTGGTAAAAGTAGCGTTCAATCATATCACAGCCTCGGAATTGGTGAGCGTTATCACAAAATTCTCCGCGATACGTATCGAAATCTGAAGATCGAGTACCCCTCCATGCAGCGCCAACTTCTTCTCGCTTAAGCGGTGAAGTCAATGAATGATACATTGGAACTGAAGGTACTATTCCCTTAGACTTAGTTTTCGGTGAGTTTCCCAGCCTCCGTGCGTTTACGGGACCCGTAATACCTCGCGCTTCCCTAGCCGAACGTGCTAAAGTCGCACAACAAGCACAAAATTATATGGCCCAGAACCTCGCTCAAGCGAAAATTAAACGTTCCCTGCATCACAATACAACACATGCTTCCAATCAGACATATCAAACCGGTGACAAAGTATTGGTTTGGCGAGAGAAGATTGTTGAAAATCGCATAGGCGAATGGATTGGACCATACTTCGTCATAAGCATTAACCATGAATCCAAAATAGTGTTGGTTCAGAAAGATACAGATTCACCCCACGAGCGACACAGTATCACACATATTCGGCGATTTCTAGTACCCGAAGCAATCGTAACTTCATTCATGCATTCCTTGAACCAAACGCTAGCGAGCTACTCATCAAAACAACCGTTTCCTTCGGAGCATCATTATGCGCTTAAGCGCATTCCACATAACGCGCTTAAGCGCTCAGCAAACGAGCGTCAAGACTTTTCATCACTATCAAATGGACCGTTTTCAATACAGGCCAAAAAATTAATCGAACCAGATGACCCACGCGCGAACTCGCCTGAAATGCAGTATTCCGTGATGCATGAAGTACGGATCTCCTTCGACGTGGAACGTTCAGAGTGATTCTCAAGGAAGAATTCCCCTGCGATGCAAACGCACTCAAAGCTCGGTTCGTCCTTGCGATAAAGTCGATCGCAGATGGAAAAGTCAAATATAAAGCCCGTGGTCACCGTGATAAACTAAACATTGCATGTTTCACGGCGCACAAACGCTGCAGCCTTCCTCCCCTCGACTCTTACTCGCTTTAGCGTCGGCTTTGTCAAATTAGCCAACGTACTATCGATAGAACCGCTCGAGCGTTTGGTCTACATCAAGAATAGGCACCAGAATTTGAACTGTGACCACGGCAATCCTTCCAGTTGATGAAGCTACTTTTCGGGTTGTGCGACGCCGGTTACCTGTGGCACAAAGCGTTTCACAAACACCATGTTGAAGAACTAAATTTAACTCCCACTACAATTGACCCTGCACTGTAATTTTCGTTCCGAAGTAACAATCTCAATGGAATCAATGGCTCCTACGTGCTGGCAATGAGGATTTTCATCGGACCTGCATGGTTTTACATAAGCGCTTCGAAACGAGTGGAGATGACAACTTACCTCTGACTTTCACTGGTTTCAACATCACCAAACCCACTGCCTCGACATACGCAATCAACCAAGACTTTTACGCGAAAAAGCTCGAAGAACTTTTCCTCTCAAGCGACTTCACAGATTTTCGATCCATGTGAATGAAGCTGGCCTGGCTTTCGAACAAACGCCCCGAACTACTATTCGACATTTCACAACTGACCCAAATATCGCTTGAGCGTTTTAAAATCAGCGCTGAAGCGCATTAGGAGAAGCTGAACAGCGCAATACGATACGCAAACAACTATGTCGTGCATCTAAAGTTCCCTGAGCTCGATACCAGCAGCACCCGCATAGTTGGATATTCTGACGGCGCGCTTGGAAATAATCACGAATAAAAGTCTCAGCTCGGTCGAATCGTGCACTCAATGGACGACACAAACGTCGCCATACCCATCATCTTCAAAAGCTACTAATCGAGGAGAGTAACGAGGTCCGTGTTGTCTGCAGAAGTCATCGCATTCGCCGACCTGTTCGATGGCCCCCTTGCGTTACGTTCTCAACTCGGACAGTCAATGCAGCGTGCCGTACCCATGCATCTTCTGACAGATTCCAAATCCCTGTTCGATTTTATCCACAAGGGGTCGCGCACAAGCGAAAAAAGGGTAATGCACGATATGTACGCAGCTCGACAGCCATACCAGTGCCACGAAATATCCAACATTGGATTCGTTCGCTCCAGCGACAAAATTTCGGATGGATTAACGAAAGGGAACATGCAAAATTCGCCGTTCAATCTTATACAAAGCGGGCAACACCATATAAACTACGAACAGTGGATACTGAGCTGAGCCATGAAATGGAAACGAAATTGGATGAATTTTAAGGCAGCACCAGAATCTTGATTACTCAATTGAGTAGCGAATGTAACGCTTAAGCATATTCCAAAACGCGCCTAAGCGCTAAGCCGTGGATTCCCGATGATAGCAGTGCTGAAGAGTGATGTGTTGAAGAATCCGAAAAGGTGGGCACTCATAGAACTAATTGTGAAATATTTTTCAATTAATCCTACGACGCCGGAGGAGTAGAACTAAGGATACACTGTTTATTGAAGAAAGGTAAACACGAACCGTGCAAACAAAGGTGAGGTGGTTTAGAGAATTCACGCTGGAGCATTGTTCTCAGCGTCCGAGTTGGGATCAGATGAATTCATACGATAGCGGAGCTTTGCAATGGATGACTTACGTCTCTTCTTCGTAGCACGCTTTGCACGCTCGCGGGCATTAATCGCTTCCAAATAGTCTTGTTCACGTCTCGCTCGAGCGAGATCATTCACCGCATACGCGTTCGTGATTTCCGCTTTTATCATATCCTTTAAAGTTGGTTTCTTGATGCCTAGTTCGTCAGCTTCTAATTTTCGTTGAATACGCTGGTTGTCTACAGCGTATTTTTCAGGATACATTGGAGCATCCTTCCCACTAACTGGATTCCCTGATCCACGTTGCGATACCGGAACAGTTTGCATCACTTGCGCTTGAGCGCCCGACGCAATCTGCGCTTGAGCGCGTGACCCGTCTTGCAGTAGAACAGTCGTACGATTTCTGATGTACAACTCCATCTCAATCGCTTCATTCAGCACCACCCATCTGTGATGACGTAGCCCACCACTGCGATTTGCCCACAGAAAACGCAGGGAAGCTGCAGTATTGCGGTCAATCAGCTCCTACAACTCAGTTATAACTGATTCATGCTGCGAGATGTACACACGAAGTTTTTCTTCACGATATTCCGTATCATACCACCCCTCTGGGAAAGTCCACTCGAAGCGACGAGGTTCGTCGTTATCGAAACATTCGCGACGACGCTTCCACTGAGCACGCACAGTTCGTGCTCGTTTACGAAGAAACAACAGAGATGTCGCGAAGCGCACGTTAATTGAGTTCAGCTCCTCCTTGCAATAATTACGATATCCATCGGATCCAAAGTGCCCTTGAGCGCTATAAGTGTTTTGCGCTTGAGCGCTTATTGCCTCTTCCAGTGAACGCAATGTAGCAGGATTGACAAACGATCACACGGGCTTCGTATTCTTCTGATTCAGGTTCTATAAGGTATTACTGTCGACTAAAGCGATTAAGAAATTTTAGATAATGAAGCGAAAAAGAAGAACTCAACGGAAACAGACGTTGTTGCTGTAGGAGCCTTTCTACCGGCGATTTATATTGATGATCATTCCGAAACGTTCGGTATCTGAAGTGTCTCAAACAGTTTGTGACTTTCGATCTAGAAACTAAGTTCATGAACAAACATCATGACAATTCTGTTAATCAAATATTGAAAAGATATGGTATAATGGCTCTCCGATAGACGTGCTTTAAGAAATTTATTCTTTGATAGGCTATTCAGTACTGTTATATTAATAGCGTTGCAGTATGTAATCATCAAAATAGGACTAACTTGTTGTAAAAGTTTGGGCACGATCCCATTGATTACTGAGGCCTTTTCATAAGTAAAACTTGAAAATAGAATCGTAACTGGAAACTATGAGAAATAACTGAGCATTTTCATCTGTTGAGAAAATTTATCTCAGGAAATAAATTCTTTGCGGTTGGGCCCATCTGTTTATTTTTTTCCCCCAAACTCACAAATTGCAATTTTCTGTTCCATTCAGTATTCGGCAGCACTGTGAGAAATAAGGATATTCATGTAGTGAACTTTACTGCAGTAGAACCTCGCTTTAAGGATTACCAACACCGCAAGATGGCACTGGCACAGATTTGTTATCATACGTTAGTTTTCTTGTTTTTGGATTGTATTTCGTCGAATCGGTCA
>JAAUYH010155861.1_pt1 | contig 13078 bp, 10 predicted proteins | sample 7278061 | NCBI WGS metagenome assembly JAAUYH01 (sample SAMN14350203, study PRJNA611818) | marine sediment metagenome | isolation source: surface marine sediment (0.6m) | place: French Polynesia: Moorea | collected 2018-08
CTCCACTACCAGAGTAGTCACAAGTCTATCGCTACTAGTACACATTGCGCAGAAACTGCTAATGAAAAAGGAAGATAATAGAAACAGCCTTGTCATCTTTTAATCGACTACAGGAAACTATAACGAAATTTCTTCGATATGGTGGTACAAGAAAACTCCATCCAAAGTCGCTATTAAAATCTTTATTACAAGCAGTATCTGGCGTACTACTTTTTTCTACTAGACAACTTCCATATGATTTGATGAATTATCCTGAGTTTGAAGCAATTATTGATTGTTGTAGAGGTATAAGTTCAAAAAGCAAGACTACTTACATCAAAACTGCAGCGCATATTGCTCTTGAACAAAGCTAAAGTTATTCTTGAGACCAAATTGTTTGATTACAAAAGTACTGCTCAACCAGATGGCTGTCGAACCTATCACTGATTGAAAATTTGTTGTCATGCGCCCTGTATTGATAGAGTGCTACCTGAAGTCAACCCATCTATTCCTACAGATCATCAAGAAGAATACTTATGAGAGTGCATTATAGTCCTGAAATAAGTTAGTAGAGTGTCCAGAGAGATGTAATTCGACCATCAAATCACGATATCGCGTGTTCCTAGCTGTTGAAAGAACTATCTCGAAATCCAAGTCTATTTTCAGCTCTTCACTTTTCGAGAAGCGCACTCGAAAGTAGGGAAAGAAATCGAAAGAGCACGTCTCGTTACGATTCTGAATCAACTAGAGCAAGAATCAAAATAATACAGGACACAGAAGCTAAAAAATTTGCATTGGAGGTACAAAATTGTATTACAGAAAGGCTCGGATACTTTTTTCAGCCTATGGTAAGACCGTTATACAGGAAAATTGGCGAAACTTGACGCTTGTGGAGAAAAAAGAAATCCGACATGAAAAACGTGCCTTATATACACACATCGCGTGTTTACTTGATATTAATGAGTTTGCACTAGATTGTTTTCCTAGAACACGTGACAAGAAATGACATATAGAATTTTTTTCCAATGTTTTGTTTCAAGAAGGATTGGAGGTGTAATGCAATGAATTTGATTCAGATGTGCATAGTTTAGTGAACCTCAGAAGTTTTCATACTCTATTGAATAATGAATTGAATGATAATTGTTGGCATCACATTTTGACGAGAATGATTGCAAACAGCTTGCTTAAATGAGCCTGCATCATAGCTATGCTCTTATTTTCCTTTGAAATATCTTATTCTAATCACTTGCACAAAATATATTGACACTTAAAGCGCTATGCTCTTGTGATATCGCAATCAATTTGCATATAATTGAATATATTCGAATACAATCAGTAAGTAAAAATTACAAGAACCGTCTGTGGAAACAAATTATCTAAATTCCAGTACCGCAACTGCCAAGCAAAGAACCTGTTCATTTGTATGAACATACACCACCTGATATAATTATTTTATAAATATGTGTTGGACTTGGGGAATGTTAATGCTTCGAAAAATCAAAACTAACTGACTAGATCTATGAAATTTCTTTCTCAGACTAACTATCGGCTAGCAAACAACAAATTTTAATGATTTTTTAGTATTTGTTAAGAGAAATCGAAACTAACTATTCGCCAGTGCAGCGAACGACTGAACTGACAAATTACCGAACACATACCGAACCCTAGTTGGACTACTTCAGCTAGCGATACAGAACGCATAAATGATACATTTTATATGCACATCTACTCAGGGTGCAGTAATTTCTTCAATGTTAGTCAGTTGGCAACAGCTAATTCAAAGATTTCAGCTAGTCAGTTCCTACGTATATTATAAACTAATCTACAGCTTCATGAAAATGTTATTTCCTGCAGTTTTGAAAAAAGAAACAATGAACTAGCCGCATTCTCAATAGCTGAATTTATCAAGGATTTGTCTCTACTTGAACCTACAAATTCCCTAGTAACAGCCCTGCAATTTTAGAGAGGAATAGCATATAGCCAAATACATGTTTACGATCTCCAGTAAAATAGGTGTCTAGTCAACAATTAGTTATTCACGGCTGTGAACAAATGATAGTAGATTAGTTTACAAATTCTGATTGATTACCGTACCACACATCTACTATACGAAATGAGGCTTTCACTAGCTAGTACCAGGCTAAGAGCTGGATATCTAGCCTTACTATCAACTAGTAATGAATTTACCACACTTTTGTGCTATCATTGGCAGGACGAGCTACTGCATAAACACAGTGTCGATGGGACGATCATTGAAATCGAGCATGTGAGAGCGAATCGCGAATTCAGTTCACTGTCAGTTCCCGATTAGTCCATGAGAACTCTTCCATATATTTTGGGTGCTAGAAAATTGATCAATAGTCAGAGAAATATGTACCTGAGACTTGCTTGTAATGCGACGAAATCTGATCTAGATGACATGGATCATTTCCATATGAAGGATTGTATTCGCGTCTGTTAGATCTCAGAGTTAGAATGCCCTTCTTAATTTCTGGGCCTGAGCGCAGCTTGAACCTTCATAGCTGCTCTACATGTCGAGTAAGTTTGCGATTGATACATTGGACCGAACCGGCATTGTTTGGCTATGTCGATCAGGACAAGAATAGTGTTCTAGGATATCTATGTAAAGGATTATTTCGCTAACTAGTAGAATTCAGATTTTGCATGAGATAGTTCTAGATCGTTTCAAAAATACAAGTTGGCATATTGATTGTGGGAGAGCAATTCAAGAAAAACAAATGAAAGAATGTAAGCAGTCGAAATAAGATGACCCTAGATGAAATAAGACTCGAGTGTTCAGAAACCATAGGTCAAGGAACAGCTGTTAAACCATTTGAGACGCGTCTGGCCTGTTCGTAATTTGTTACAGGTAAGAAGAAATGCAAAGCATGCTTGCTGTTTATAAATATGAGTGCACGTGGAGAACCTTGGATCGATGTCCGTGACTATGTGACATGGCAAAAAGCATCTTGCCATCTTGGCTTTGCCAATTCGTGACTACATGTTACTTTGTTGTTGATCCTTCTCCCCCTACTAGCTATAACCAACCCATGCTTTCTCTCTGAATTAGCCCGATCCTTCGCACAACGCCATGAAACAAGACGGTTCTCCCCCCGGGAGGCCTTCTACCGCTCTCTCTGCACCAAGCACCCCCTCTAAGCCCCAGTTGTTGAAGACACCCGATTCTCCGCAACCACTCCAGCCTCTTTTGCCACGTTCTATTCCCGACTTGTACCTGACGCGAAGCAGGTGGAATGAAATCGCCAATGCGGTGCTTGAAGTCGAAGATGTCGCGAAGAATGGAGCCGGGCCATCACACGCACCTGTGCCGACGCAGCCACCAGACGCCGATGAAATGGAAGCAAACGAAAGCACGACACCCGCCCACGAAACGCGTCCTCTAGATATTCTCACTAATGAGGGCGCGGCAGCAAACTACGAAAATGGAGCTTCAGAATCGGCTGCGTCCACACAAAATGGAGGAGGAACTCAAGTGGAAGGAAATGGGAGCACGATGGGTTCTCCTAAATCCCACGTTCCTCCAGCGTCGCTAGGACATGCGACGGTGCCGCAGGGATATGCGGCCGCCCCAGAACATTCGGCAGAACACTCTACTACACCAGAACCTTCAAGAACACCTTCCAATCCCGAGTACGAGGCAGAATACCACGACTCGGACGCTGAGTTGTAGAAGGCGCCATCGTAACTACTGACTCTAATTCAAGAACCACTGGGTTTTCGGATCAGTCCTTAATTATTCGCTATCACCTCGGCGATATTCGAGCTAACGATTGAAGAAACAACAGCGGCGTGTAAAGGCACATGTGACGGTGCCTCGTGCTGTGGTGAAAACGCTTGAAAACGCTCTTCGCTTTCCTTTTCGTAGGATGGGTAAACTAACGCTTGCTAGGAGGTTAACAGCTCGAACACCAGTAAAATTATGATCGAGCAGAAGATAGTGCCTACTGGTAGCAATGCTCGACCATTCGCACGAAACAGAAGTAAATGCCCTGAATCGCCATTTAAATTTGCTGGAATCTATGAGATTTTGAGCTGCACAGGAGATATTTGCCTGGAACGAACGAGCACCGTGTTACAGTCGCACAAGTTTCGCGGTTCTTTTCGTGGCCTGCTGACGAATCCGAGGGCCTATTTGCATGCAACGCATAAATTCCGACCGCACAACAACAACACTGTTGGAACGATCCTACTGGGTGGCGTCATATGAACAAAGAACAAGACCGTGGGAACGAAACGATATAATTTGAAACTCAGTTCGAAGTTGCTTACATTTTTGTCCTCACCATTTATGAACAAATTGAGGATTGTTTGATGTGCTGGATATATTGGCGAGTTCAGAATCTGAAGGGCCCAGCATGAAACATCGTGCAGAACAATAAGGCAATGATATCACGCTCGGTTGTGCGGGACAGCACGATTCGCCAATTTCAATTTAATTCCAACGGCCGAACAACAACTGCGACTTCCTGCTGGCAGTTGATAATGAACCGGTGGGAGTGTGCAGTAGTTTACGGTTCAGACGTTGCAGTACCTCAATACTTGCTACTAGTGTACTGAACAGTACTGTGGTTTCCTCGTTGAGCACGCTGCCGCCGGTTCTACTACTGTACTTGTTCGACCAACTGTGAGTCGTTTCCGTCTCAACGGCGCATACTGTGCAGAGTCTACTCTACTCTAATAATCCGAGGCGCACTGATCATTACCGAACTCGTGGATCACCGTCCTTTCCTCTCCCACAAACTGGGAACAGTAGATCGAAACTGTTGGCCCAGAATGGGTCGTAGATCGGTCATTTGGGGACCCAAACAAAAAACAAATTATGTTACCCGCAAACATCAATTGGTTCGGTAAATAGCCCTCGAAAGCTTCTCCTTCCGCCTCACAGCAATGCCTACTGCTGTACATTTACAGTACCGGTACCGTCCTTCGAGATGTTTCAGATCCCCTTGAGTCTCCCTCTCGACTGCAGAGTAGTACGGGGTAGTGTACAGCAAAAAATCATGCCAAACATCCTCCACCACCCAACGTGACCGAACCCTGATCACTACAGTACAGTACCGCTTGAGTTGCCAACATGCAGTAACCTAACCGACTGTTTCTTCAACCCACCCATAAATTCCGCAGTGCGCGCCCATACCCAACCACTGTACCGTAAATCGGTCAGACGTCACGGAAAGAACATGCGCCACAGCTCTAAGCCGCGCTGTTACTTACCTCATACAGTATTTCTGTGCTTCATCGTCATGTGCCGTTGTTGCTGTCACACAACAGACAAGATAATCACGTCGACGATATGCCTTGGAAGATTGAAACCTAATTGAATGATGGACAAGTTGCAGAACGACAACTTATCCCTAACACACCAAGAAATTCCTGCTGTAGCGTGTTGTCTAACATAAGTTTTCAGATGATTGATCGGCATGTCAATTCCTTCGTGTTCGTGCTTGCTTACCTGTCTCCACATCTCCACGTTCCTCCTTCATTGACGTCAGAAAAATAACGCTTCACAACCGAATTCCACATGCACTAACATGACGAAAGGTGTACGAGCAGTATCCGAGCGTATGTTTCCTTATCTCCAACCCTATACTGTACCTCATTTCTTTGTCAACATCAAATGATTAGTGTACAGTACGGGTGTAGACGACAGTCCGTCCATGTCAATATGACGCAGTTCACAGTAAATCCACACTACTTGTGGATGCAATTCCTCTCAACGTAGTAGGAAGCAGTACGCTGTAATGTACGTAAAGAGCAGTGGTTGTGAAGCGGCGCCATTGGCGCAGATTTTTCATGGCATGAATCAACACTTTTGTGACCATCAAACAAATAGAGAAAATAAACTCTTTCACCGAAACAACCTACTCGTCGCACTTGTAAAGTTGTACAGTGCACGAGAGACTCTTGTACAGTTGGGCATAGCGATCTAGGGGCTGTTTGAGCGCACTCGCGGAATTCCAACTCTTAAGTAGCTAGGTTGTCAAATCCGTGGTGTTCGTAGAAGAAAGAACGAGAGAGAGAAGGGGAGGGAAAACATGCAAATTCATTTGCAGCTTCCATGAGTTCGCGTTGGGTTTTGCCTTCCTAACTGTTGTAGTGGAATGTTGCAGTGTCCCCATGATGATATAGCGGTGTTGAGTAGCTGAGAATAATGAGGTGAAATTTTCTTCTTCCACTTGCAAAATATAGAATTCAAGAGAGAACGCAAACTACGGGACAGTGTACCAGTTGCTGACGGCACTCACGCCGCATAAAACAACTATAGCGATCCGAAAAAATAAGATACCGGTAGAATTTGCCGTTAGAACCCCACTTGAAGTGTGAGTGGCGCTGCAAATTGTGCTGTATATCTTAATCAGTCATCTTGTTCATCTCCTGCCATGACAATAGTTTTGTGCCAATAGAAAAGCAAATAACCCAAGTTATATTTTTACACGCGAATCTATGTCAGTTTATCAATTGGCCACATCGACAACAGACAACCCGTGTGAACAGGCGCAAACTGAACACGTTTGCCTCCTCCTTTGCATTCTGACACGCATGAACGGAATAAATTAGGAACAGTCGGTATGATGAGGCGGTGGACGTCCACTAAGAGAGTCCAGTCCTTTGTTTCTTGACAATAAACGCCGCGCCACGCAAACATTCAGCCATGCAGAATGGCCTGTTGATGGTACCGTGCCAGAATATGGCTACGCTAGAAATGCTTCGCTGTTGTCATTTGTGGCCAGCTGCAACCAAGGCTACAAACCAATGGGGTTGTCTACTTTTTGTACAGTACAGCCACGCAACAGCACGCGCCGTACCGTATAAAAGCCTGTACCTCACCAAGTTTCTGCCCTCACCCCTCCGCACCCACTGCAACCGCCACCACCACCACCACCACCACATGTGCAGAACCGAGATTCATTAACATGGAAGGACAAGATTTCCAAGAACCGGACCGCCATGACGTTGAGCATCTCACTGAACTGCGCCTCCCCCAATCCATGAGCGACATTCGGACCGCGTGCGCGCCCGCCACCACATACGAAGCATCCGAGAACCAAGACCAAGATGCACCACAGGGCGGAGCGGGTGCGGCGGCATATTTTGGCACGTTTTCGCCAAACACTGTTGCCAAGCGGTAAATTTGACGAGACAGCCTTGTAACTGCGACAACGAATAGCTCCGGAAGAATTCGACCGCAACTACTCAACAACTAATCTACATCTATGGCACACACACCAACTTGCCAACAGTTGCTTACCTTTACCCCACAACTAGCCGACAAGTTCGTAACAACGCTCGACTGTACATCACATTAACTATCACCATGTCTGTGTCATTTCCGTAAATACACCTTGGCTCTCAACGCATTTCTCGTCTCCACCTCACTCACGTTCCCATTTGTTGCTCGGCTTACAATCTTCGAACACTTTCAACAATGCCACCCCCTAAATATAGGTTGAGAAAGCGTGCGTAGTGCGCCGCGCACCACAGCACGCGGGGAGTGGGGAGAAGACGAAATTCTGACACGAAAACTCGATGGTTTGCCAATCAAGTCGTTGATCATGGAAAGATCCGTTTGAGTGACGTGTATTTTGGTTTCGGAACTCGCGGGTCATCTGAATAAGCCCGCGCTCCACCATAGTTCTTTGAATGAACGAGGCGGCGAGTTGTAAAATTCCTCGAAATATACGATGATCCAGACAGCATTTGGATCAAATGAAAGCCGCGGACTCGTCGTTTGGAACATCATTTAAAATGAAGCATGTCATGCCATCACGACACTATCAATTCGTGATTCCTACTCAACATGTTGTCATTTGCTCAACCCCCACTTGCTATAACACACCCCACCCGTGGCTGCACCTACTCTCCCACTCGTCAGCCATGGAGCACAACCCGCATGCCTCGCACGGGCTACCGACCGGTGTCCAGTCACCGCCGCCCTCACCTTCGAGGCAGCACCTGCTAAGCACGCCCGACTCCCCATCTCCCCTAGCCTCGCCACTCCCGCCTTCCATCGTCCGACGCAGCTTGACGCAAAGTGCGTGGGACTTGCTCGTCGGAGAGGCTCGTGTGCATCAGGACGGCGCGACGGACGAAGGTGAGTCGACGCCAGCGTTCACACCCGCGCATCAGGAAGATGCGGCTCTGATTGAAACAGCAGTGGAGAGGACGACGAGTTCTCATGATTCCAGCCCTTCTCAATTGTCGCCGCATAATACTACAACAGCACAGGAATATGCAGCTGTCGCTGACAGCCAAACGTCGCAAAGTGATGAACCAGCGTCCCCAACGAACGAATACTACTCGAGTGAGGACGAAGAGCAGACGGAATCCGCGCTTTAGCCGATGTCGGAACTTGAACAGTTCAACTTGTTTGCATTGTGTGCAAAATCGGGGTGCATGCACGACTTCGACTTCGCGAGGGTTCTGAGGCGAAGGAAGAAGCATTCGCGCGTTAGGGTACTTCATGTATGTGATATCGATCTAGATTTGTTTTTTTCGTGTCCCTTCGTAAATTTCCACATGCTATGGGCTGCACGCGCGCACATACAATCGTAGCCACACCAGCGGTACGGGTGAGGAATTCAGAACGAGAGTTGAAGGCCATAGAAGCACCGCCGTATGAGGCGCAACCAACCGACGCGGCAAACAAACTCGTGATGCATCACTGAATTGGCCGTTTCTCACGCTCTCTTACACAAGTTGTACTCTACGTAGCTCGCTGCGCCGATCCGAGGGACAAGACCTGTGCTCGCGAGTGTCGAAGACAAACTGCTGCGCTATTTCATGCACTGCATGCTTTGCGTCGAAAATATTAAGTCCATCCCATATTTCGTTTATGACCCACCAAATAGAGCAGACTCGTCGGAGTGGGTCCGGCAAATGCTACGGTATGTCGTCGTGCTCGATGGTGACAAACACGACTAACCCAACAATTCGCACCGGCAATGCCCTTGTAACATCAGATAAACAATGAAACAACAGCTCCAATGCCAGTTGTGTGAAACATCATTGCCTGGTGCACTATCTGAAGTGCACTAACTGAAAACGCACTATCTGAAACGCATCTTCCGTCTCGTGTCCTCGAGCTGCGCTGCTTTCCGCCATAAGATTTGGAGCCCCTCAAAAATCACTCTGCTGTAGCTGCGTCAGCACGGTCATAGGAAATAATTTAGTCGAAAGCAATGCACCACACCACGACACACCCCAGCAACACGAATGACCAAGCAATAGACATCGCTTACATGTTTGTGTCTATCGGCGTTCTAACAGCAGTGCCACACAATTACTTGCTGAGTTGGCCAACCCCGCGGCGCGCCGTCGCATGCCTGGTACACTTCTCAATGCGAATAATCAGGCAGTCAATACAACAGCGCGACACGGATGCGGCGGCAAGGCGCGGTCGATATATGAAATGGCGAGATTTTGTCAGTCAACAGGTGTTACAGCCGTTGCACAGCTGCAGTACAGTATCGTCCTGCATCGTGAGTGATTGAACACTATTCTCATTAGCCGTGCTAATTGCATTTGAAAACATGCAAGTGCAGAGACATCAACAAGTACAGAAATCGAGGTTGTGTCTACTGTACCAAACTGATCGTACTACTGTACAGTACGACACTCTCTACTGTATCGATGCAGCACGGCACATCCTTCCCCTAACTCGTCTTTTCCCGCATATCCTACGAGTGCATGATTCTGTATAGTACCGTACAGTATAGCTACCGTACTGTATTTGTCGCGAGCCTTGGGTTTACCCTGATCTGAGCCAACCAATCAACAGCCGATCTCACGGCTTGTTTTTTTGGAGCGGAGATACCCTTGCAATAATATAAAATATATATGATGTTGTCACCGCCACGTCAACGGCGCATTTGACTACTCAACGTTTTATTCGGAACGAGGAACGACAATAAAACCCAGCCTTACATCAGCCATGCAGGACCACGTCCAATTATGCCGTCAACGTCAACTCACAACACAAACAGGCAACAGGCGCCATGTGGACATGTGCGAGATAGTAGAATGCTGGACAACCAATGAAAGCGTCCTACGCAAGTACTCATAATAGCACTGCTGAGAAACCGCTGCCTCTTTCTCCCAAATCTCACGCCCAACTCGGCGTTTTCGTAGCGAAACGAAAAAGCCAACATGAATCAGGACAACGCCGTCCAGCCCAATCAACCCGCCGCGATTCAAGGCCAAGCCTCTCTGCCGCTCGCCATGAGTGATTTCCGCGCCGCACGCACGCCCGCCATCGTGTTCGGCCCCGCCCCGTGGCTAGAGCAGCAGCAGCAGCAGCAGCACCAACAACAACCACAGGACGCACCAGGTACCGCACAATATTTTGGCACGTTCGCACCTTGTACCGTAGTTAACACACCGCAAACCCCACAAGAACAATAGTGACTGGGTCTGATGTGATGTGTTGTCGAGAACTGACCAACACCCGAAAGTTTTGCTAGTTCGCGCACGACGTTATCCATCAAGGTGCCTTGGACGCTCCGTAAAAGTTCGTACTTACTGTTTTGTAACATTTCTCACTTGTTCGACGCACTATCCGCGCCACAACTGAAAGCGCTCCTCACTAACAGTTGATTCATTGCGACTTCTCTCTCGCCTCCTGTCCTCGACGCGCCCATTATCCATAAATTCAATTCAGTAGCGGCCCGATTAACGCAAGTTCACTACTGGGACGAGTTAGTTAAACCATGAGTGTCGCACAGCGGTGTAATGCGTGTTCGAATGACGTGGTCCTGCACACTCAACTGCGAAATTGCGCATGGTTCGTGCGTTAAATGCTTCATGGTGCAGATCCTTACTAAGGGAATATATAACTTGTACAGGATAAGCCCAAACCGCCTCAACTTCACGAAAACGTCATTCAACGCAAGTAGTAACGTAACTTGGCCACGGTGAACCGGAAGCGAGTGCGGCGACTACCGAGCTTCTATGCTTCCACTCACTTTTTGCGCTGCGGTGAGTGCCATGAATTGGTGTGCACTGAAAAACGAGCATTGGTAAACAATCTTACAGTTCAATCGCCAATTCTGATACAGGCCGACCCGTAGAGAGCAAACGCCATTTCAATCGCTCCAAATTTCGTCATGTTTTCGTAACACGCTTCATTAGTTTGCTGGCGCCGTCTCACGGCACAGTTGCACGCCACGCCACCGCGTCCAATAAGCGACCATTTCCTTGTCAACACAATGGCTTCGTGGCAACAATTGCGTGCCACCAGAGCGCCAGATGCGACGGACGCACAGACACGCATGTTTTTCCGAGTTTGCAATAGGAACAGTGGGTGCATTGATGACCATGGTTTATGGCCTCGGAAACAACATTTCGTACACTCACTTGTTTCCGCTGGAATGAGAAACAGGTGGTGTACAAACAATGCACCTGGACTGCCCCGGCCCTTAAGAATTCCTTTGCTCCTATTCCATTCCGAGCACCATAACCCACACCAGTCCACCGACCGAACAGTGTACTGCAACACTAGTCGCCATCATGCCACACCAGAAAACGATTGAACCCGAAGAAAGTGTTCCGGAAATCAAAGCACTACCCGACCCTATTGGAAATGAGGCAACGCCTCTCCCTCAAGCGTCAGGATTCAACACGGAGCCCGAAAACACTAATTCCAGAGAACGACCATGTTTCGGCAGATTTGCGCCGCCCACTGTGGTTTCAGAATCGCATAATTCGCAGTGCCACGCGAATGGTGGCTAATTTCGAAGCGTTCGGCATTACTTCTGAGGTCATGGCCATGCACCAGACAACGACTTGTTTCGACCCTGCCTCTCATCCGAACAAGTCATCTGTCATGTCGCCCATGTACTAACTGCAATCTGTAGGGTGTTGCTTTTTTCCGAAATAAATCAATCCCTCTCTTCATTCATGTTCCTCGCCGCATACTTTCATGAACGTGCACAAGTTTCATATTCTTTCACGTGTTTATCCGGAAAAGCGTTGTACAGTAATGAAGAACGTCTCGATTCAATGACCTTGAGATTGTCGGCAGTTCAATCCTCATTTCGACTTGCGCCTTCGTCGCGGCAGTAACAAGTTTCACAAAATGAAGTACGTCGTTACATAAGTTGATGGATTCTCGGCTTTTCCACGATCGTAGGATAGACTTGGGCTGCGTATCTTGCAAAACGGCGCAACTTCAACGGTCTAATTAAGTGACGCTCACGACGAACTTCCGTATTAACAATATCACTTCGTGCACGACCAATTCCAATGTGTGTACTACGCAATTTGAACTAGAACATTGTTTCTCCATCGTCCAGACTCTCGCGTTCATTGAGCCACAGTTCAACTGAAAAGAAACTATGATACCCGGCTCAAACAATTCTTCAGTAGTGAACGAGGAATGGTATAACCTTGGGTCACGCCACGTTTTGGGAATAGCAAAGAAACCCTGATAAAAAAACAAGTTTGGGGCATACACACCAATATCGAAACAATGGGCACCGCCTCCCAAACAATTGGATGTTCATGCGCGACGGACTTCTGCCCTCACTGCAGTTGAACGTAAACAGACCTGTTGGAAATAACCGAAAATCAGTGAGAACCACAAGGGGTTCCGTCTTCTTGGTGCGTAAATTTCACCCCGACCTGCTCGGACACCACGTTTCCTTCTCATAGTTTGAAATGTTGAGAACTATACCGCTGTTCCCGGTTGGAGTATGAGGATGATGTTTCGAATACCACTAGTCCCACAGTGAGCTGAACCGGTATACTGTACATGTTCTTAAAGTCCGAATTCCATAAGAGTCACACTCGAGCCATCAACAAGTCAGGTCCACGATAACTGGATCAAATGAGAAGGATGAGGAACTTGCTATTCGTGTATCTAACCAAGAAATTTCACTCATGGGTTTGGAACGAGCGCACCACAACGGCATCAATTATTCGTGCAGTCTCATTCACTACCCAAACACAGAATTCAGGTGAACCGAGATAATGACCACAGTATCAAGAATCATGTTTTCCGTATTCTACGAAGGTATTGTCCTACGCCATGAGTACTTCCAGGACCGCCAATTTGAAGTGCTTTTGTACGTCATCCGCACCA
>JAAUYH010105872.1_pt1 | contig 13077 bp, 11 predicted proteins | sample 7278061 | NCBI WGS metagenome assembly JAAUYH01 (sample SAMN14350203, study PRJNA611818) | marine sediment metagenome | isolation source: surface marine sediment (0.6m) | place: French Polynesia: Moorea | collected 2018-08
CACAGATCGCCGCCCTGGTAGACCCACCTCCAGCCGCACATGGCTCCCATGGTCATGATGCCTTCGATGCCCAGGTTCAACACCCCGGCGCGCTCGCAGATCAGCTCGCCCAGGGTGCCGAAGATCAGCGGGCTGACGATCCTCAGCGTCGCCGCCCAGAACCCGGCTGTCAGGAATATGTCCAGCAAGTCCAGCATGTTAGGGGCGATTCTTCAGGCACGAATGAGAGGTGACATGGACATGCCGCACGGCCCTTGCCGCCCCCACCAGTCTGTCATTCCCGCGAAGGCGGGAATCCAGGGAACACCGGCGTCGACTGGATTCCCGCCTTCGCGGGAATGACAACAGGGCGTGGGCGCCACGGCGGATCGATCTGCCTGCCATCCCCGCTCCCTCACCGCCAGCGGATGCGGTAGCGGGTGAACATGACGCTGACCAGGATGGCCAGCACCGAGAGGCCGACCAGCACGTCGGCGATGTAGGTCGGGATCTCCGCCGCCCGGCTCATGGCGTCGGCGCCGACATAGACGGCGGAGAGGAACAGGGCGGAGGCGATGACGCCGATCGGATGCAGCTGGGCCAGCATGGCGACGGCGATGCCGGTGTAGCCGAAGCCCGGCGACAGATCGAGGGTCAGGTAGCCCTTCAGGCCGGCGACCTCGCTGACCCCGGCGAGCCCGGCCAGCCCGCCGCTGATCAGCGCGGTGCGGATCACGGTGCGCTCGACCGGAATGCCGGCGAAGCGGGCCGCGTCCGGATTGTGGCCGACGGCGCGGATCTGGTAGCCCCAGACGGTGAAGCGCATCAGCGCCCAGACCGCCACCGCGGCGATCACCGCGAAGACCAACCCGGCATGCAGCCGGCCGCGCTCCAGCAGCTTCGGGAAGATGCCCTCGTCGACGATCGGCGAGGCCTGCGGCCAGCCGAGTGCCATCGGGTCCTTCCACGGCCCCTCGATCAGGTAGCCGACCAGCAGCAGGATGACGAAGTTCAGCAGCAGGGTGGTGACCACCTCGTCGACCTTGAGATGGGTCTTCAGGAGCACCGGCACGATCAGGATGGCGCCGCCGGCCATCGCGCCGACCAGCATCAGGAACGGCACCATCAGGATCGGCGGCAGCCCGACGAGCCCGGTGCCGAAGAAGGTGACGGCGAGCGCGCCGCAATAGAGCTGCCCTTCCGCGCCGATGTTGTAGAACTTGGCGCGGAAGGCAACCGCCGCCGCCAGCCCGGTGAAGATCAGCGGGATCGACCGTGTCAGCGTCTCCTTCAAGGCGAAGGAGGAGCCGAGCGCGCCCTGGAACAGCAGGCCGTACGAGCTCAGCACCGGCTCGCCGGCCCACAGGATCAGCCCCGAGCCGATCAGCAGCGAGGCGGCGACCGCGGTGACCGGGGCGAGCCCGGCGAGCCAGAGCGAGACATGGGCGCGCGGCTCAATCTGCATGGGCCGCCTCCCCGTCCGGCCGCGCCATCGGACGGTCCTGCCCGGCCATCATCATGCCGATCTCCGAGATCGTCACCGCGTCCCGGTCGAACGGCCCGGCGAGACGGCCGTGATACAGCACCGCGACACGGTCGGAGAGCGCCAGCAGCTCATCCAGATCCTCGGAGATCAGCAGGACGCCGGCGCCGCGCCGGCGGGCCTCCAGCAGCCGGGTCTGGACATAGGCGATGGCGCCCTCGTCCAGTCCGCGCACCGGCTGGTTGGCCAGGATCAGCCCCGGCTCGGGAGACAGGGCTCGGGCCAGGATCAGCTTCTGCATGTTGCCGCCGGAGAGCAGCTTGGTCTGCGCCAGAGGCCCCTCGCAGCGGATGTCGTATTCGGTGATCAGGCCGGCGGCCCGGTCGAGGCAGGCGGTCTTGTCGATCACCGCCCCGGCCCGGCTCACCGCGCGGTCCGACAGGCTCTCGCTGATCAGGTTCTCCCACACCGCCATGTCGCCGACGACGCCGGAGGCATGCCGGTCCTCGGGAATGCGTCCGACCCCCTGCCGCACCATGTCGCGGGGCGAGAAGCGCCGCACCGGCGCGCCGAACAGGGTCACGGAGCCGGCCTCCGGCCGCGCCAGGCCCGAGACGAGGTCGGCCAGCGCCCCCTGCCCGTTCCCGGCGACACCGGCGATGCCGACGATCTCATGGGCGCGGATGGTGAGGTCGACCCGGTCGAGCGCGGGCCCATGGCGGCCGGCGACACTGACCGCGTCCAGTTCCAGGACCGGGCTGCCGGGTGCCAGCGGCTCCAGGCTCGGCCGGGTGACGATGCGGCCCACCATCATCTCCGCCAGCATCGCCCGGTCGGCCTCGGCGGTGGCGACGGTGCCGACCAGCCGGCCGCGCCGCAGCACCGCGACCCGGTCGCTGACGGCAAGGATCTCGTGCAGCTTGTGGGAGATGAACAGGATGGACAGGCCCCGCGCCGTCATGCGCTTCAGGGTGGCGAACAGGGCGTCGGCATCCTGCGGCGTCAGCACGGCGGTCGGCTCGTCGAGGATCAGGATGCGGGCGTCGCGATAGAGCGCCTTCAGGATCTCGACCCGCTGGCGCTCGCCGACCGACAGCTCGCCGACCAGCCGGTCCGGTTCGACCGCGAGGCCGAAATCCTCCGACAGCCGGGCCAGCTTGGCGACCGCCGCCGTCCGGTCCTGGCGCACCGCCCGGAGCGGCTCGGTGCCGAGCACGATGTTGTCCAGCACGGTCAGATTGTCGGCCAGGGTGAAATGCTGGTGCACCATGCCGATGCCGGCCGCCAGCGCCGCCATGGTGGAGCCCGGCGGCAGCGGCGCCCCGTGCACCGAGACCTGCCCCGCATCGGCCGTGTAGTGGCCGAACAGGATGTTCATCAGCGTCGTCTTGCCGGCGCCGTTCTCACCCAGCAGCGCCAGGACCTCGCCTTCGCCCAGCGCCAGCGAGATGCCGTCATTGGCCACCAGCGACCCGAAGCGCTTGGTGATCTCACGGAATTCCAGGATAGGCATGGATCAGCGGATTCCGATGCGGCGAGGCCGGGACTGGCAGATAGAGCCCCCTCACCCTCCCACGGCTTCGCCGCGGGTCCCTCCCTCTCCCGCAAGGGGAGAGGGGATTGATCTCAGCGCCGGCATCGTACCCCTCTCCCCTTGTGGGAGAGGGAGGGGCCCGCGAAGCGGGAGGGTGAGGGGTCTAAAGAAAACCCATAACCATCAATACGTTGACTTCGGTTCCTCGTCGTTGATGGTGACGACGAAGTCGCCGGCGAGGATCTGGGCCTGGACCTCCTCGACCCGGGCCTTGGCGTCGGCCGGGATGCGGTCCTCGAACTCGTAATACGGCGCGAGGCTGGCGCCGCCGCGCTGCATCATGGTCCATTCCTTGTAGTCCTCGGCGGCGAAGGTGCCGTCCTTGACCCGCTGGATGGCGTGGGCGATGGCCGCCGTCATGTCCCAGAGCGCGGAGGTCACCACTACGTCGGTGCCGTTCTCCTCCTTGTTCATGTCGTTGACGTTGCCGAACGCGATGATGCCCCGCTCCCGGGCCGCGTCGACCACGCCGGCGCGCTCGGCATAGAGCACGTCGACCCCGGCCTCGATCTGGGCGAATGCCGCCTCCTTGGCCTTGGGCGGGTCGTACCAGGAGCCGATGAAGGTGACCTTGAACTCGACCTCGGGATTGACCGAGCGGGCCCCCTCGATGAAGGCATGGAACAGCCGGTTCACCTCGCCGATCGGATAGCCGCCGACCATGCCGATTCGGTTGGTCTCGGTCATGGAACCGGCAAGGATTCCCATCAGATAGCAGGGTTCGTGAATGTAGTTGTCGAACACCGCGAAGTTGCTGCCATGGGGCCGGAACGGGTCGCCCATCAGGAACGCCACTTCCGGATATTCGTCGGCCACCTGGCGCGCCTCGCGGCTGATGCCGAAGGCCTCGCCGACGATCAGCTTGACGCCGCTCTCGGCGTATTCGCGCAGGACGCGGATGTAGTCGGTGTTGGCGACCTTCTCGGAGAAAGAGTATTCGATCTCGCCCGCCTCCTGGGCCGCGACCAGGGCCTGGTGCAGCCGGGCGTCCCACTTCTGCTGGATCGGCTGGGTGTAGATGCCGGCGACCCGGATGGTGTCGGCCAGGGCCGGGCGGATGCCCAGCGCCGTGGCGCCGGTGGCGGCGCCGATCAAGGCCAGCGCCGTGCGTCTGGTGAATGCATAGGTCATGTGGTGCTTTCCCTGTCCTGTGTTGCGCCCTCCCCGAAGCGCGGCGGCCATCGTCCCGTGGCCCGAATGCCTGCGCTTCCCGCCGTCGCGTTGGTCTTTCTTGTCATCGCGACGCCAAGGACGAAGTAAATCCCAGGCCCCGAGGGCGGGCAAGGCGAAACTCCGGATGGGGGCATCGACCCGGTAGGATGTGTAGACACGCCGATTCGGCGATCCGGGCCGCCTTCGGCAACATCGTGCTGTTTGTCGTCTGGTTCAACTTCCTTGCGGGCTTCGCCTATGTCGTCGCCGGGATCGGCCTCTACCGGTCGAGGCGCTGGGCGGCGTTGCTCGCGGTCCTGATTGCCGCCGCCAGCGTGCTCGTGCTGGTTGCCCTCGGCATCCGCATCGCGACGGGCGGCGTCCACGAGGCCCGCACCATCGCGGCCATGGTTCTGCGCACCGGGGTCTGGATCGTGATTGCGCTCCTGGCCTGTCGGGCCCTGGGTTGCCGAAGGCCCCGGGCGGCCAGGACCTGACAGGAGGCCGCCTCAGAGTCGCGGGTCGACCGGCTCGGACTCCAGCGCCAGGACGCCGAACACGCATTCATGGACCCGGCGCAGGGGTTCGCGGGCGACGAAGCGGTGCAGGGCCTCGTAGCCGAGGGCGAATTCGCGGATCGCCAGCGAGCGCTTGCGCCCGAGGCCGCGGCGGCGCAGCCGGTCCAGATTGCCGGGCAGGTCGTATTCCGGGCCATAGATGATGCGCAGATATTCGGGCCCGCGGCATTTCAGGGCCGGTTGGATGAGACCCTTGGACCCGCGTGAAATCGGAATCATCGGCTTGACCACCATGCCCTCGCCGCCCGCGCTCGTCATGTCGGTCCACCATTCGGTGGCGGCCTCGATCGCGCCGGCGTCCGCCAGATCCACGATGCGGTGGGCGGTCGCCATGATGACGGGATCGTCGCCCGCCGCCAGCTCCGCCAGCGTCTGCATATGCCAGGCATGGTCGCGGTCGGCATGCACCGCACCTTCCGTGGCCAGGAGCTGGAACGGCGCGATCCGGTAGTCGTCCAGCGACCGCACCGGCCAGCAATAATGGCGATAGGCGGCGGCGAAGCGCTCGGCCCGCTCCAGGCGATCGCCGATACGGGACGGTGCGCCGCCGGTGTCGATGCCGCGCGCATCGACGGCGGCCATGGCCTGGGCCATGTCCGAGAGGCTGGACCGGGCCGCCGAGGCGACGCCGGCGTACTGGTCGGCGATCAGCGACCGGGCCTTGGCGGACCACGGCATGATCTCGGCATCGAGCAGCAGCCAGCCGGTCTCGAAGCGGTCCCACCAGCCGGCCGACTCGGCGGCGGCGCGCAGCCGGGCCAGGATCGCCTCGCTCGTCTCCGGGTCGGGGAAGAAGGGACGGCCGGTACGGGTGTGGACCGCCCCGGTCTCGCCGGTGGTGACGCCGAAGCGCTCCCGCGCCATCTCGGCATCGCGGCAGACCACCAGCACGGCGCGGGAGCCCATGTGCTTCTCCTCGCAGACCACCGTGCCGCTGTTTTCATGGGCGAAATAGCCGAACGCCTCGTCGGGATGCTCCAGCAGCCCGGAGCGCTCGGAGGTTGCCGAGGGCGACATGGTCGGCGGCAGGTAGACCAGCCATTTCGGATTGATGGCGAAGCGCACCATGGTCTCCAGGGCCGGCGTCGCCTGGTCCTCCAGGATGGTGACGGTCTTGGCGAGCCGGGTCTCGACGATGCGCTTGCCGCTGACATCCTCGATGTCGAGCAAATCGTCGGCGGCGGCCTGGGCCGACAGAGCTTCCCCGGGACCGTGCAGCGGCCGCACCGGCTCGGCATAGACGCGGGCCGCCGGGACCGAGACCAGCTCGCGCTCCGGCCAGCGCAGCGCCGTCAGCTTGCCGCCGAAGACGCAGCCGGTATCGAGGCAGATGGTGCGGTTCAGCCAGTCGGCCTCGGGCACCGGGGTGTGGCCATAGGCGATCTGCACCGGGCCGCGATAGTCCGCCGCCCAGTTGTGCCGAACCGGCAGGCCGAACTCATCGGTCTCCCCGGTGGTCTCGCCAAACATCGAGAAGCTGCGGATGGCGCCCGAGGCGCGGCCGATCATGGTCTCCTTGAGGCCGGCATGGGCGACCGCGAGGCGGCCCTCGTCCAGCCAGTAATGGCTGATCAGCCCGTCGAGGAAGGCCCGGACCGCGTTGCGGAACGGCTCCGGCTCGGCCTCCAGCTGGGCGATGGACTCCGCCAGGCCATGGGCGATCTTGACCTTGCGGCCGTTCATCCATTTCAGCAGCTTCTCGTCGTGGTTGCCGCGCACGCAGAAGCCGGTGCCGGCCGCCACCATGCCCATCACCAGGCGCAGCACGTCCGGCGTGCGCGGGCCGCGGTCGACCAGATCGCCGACGAAGACGGCGCGGCGGCCGTCCGGCGGGGTGACGGTGCAGGTCCGTGCCTCGCCATCGCCGTCGAAGCGCACGGCGTAGCCGAGCTCCGCCAGCAGCGCCTCCAGCTCGTCGCCGCAGCCATGCACGTCGCCGATGATGTCGAAGGCCCCCGTCTCCACGCGCCGGTCGGTCCACAGCGGCTCGCGCAGCACCACCGTCTGGTCCATCTCGTCGGCCGAACGGAACACGTGGACGTGGCGGTAGCCCTCCTTCTGCAGGCCGCGCAGTCCGCGGCGGATGGACCGGGTGTGATTGCGCACCACATGCGGGCCGAACTGCCGGTCGGGGCGGTTGGCGTTGCGCTCGTGGCAGACCGCCTCGCCGACGTCGAACACCAGGGCGACCGGCAGCGCGTGGTGGCGGCGCGCCAGGGTGACGTAGTGGCGGCGGTCCTCGGCCCGGACGTTGGTGGCGTCGACGACGGTCAGCCGTCGCGCCGCCAGCCGCTTGTCGATGATGACATGCACCAGGTCGAAGGCCGGCCCGGTGGCGGACTGGTCGTTCTCGTCATCGGCGACGATGCCGCGGCAGACATCCGAAGAGACGATCTCGGTCGGCTTGAAATGGGTGCGCGCGAAGGTCGACTTGCCGGAGCCCGACGCACCGACCAGGACGACCAGGGCGAAATCGGGGATTCGCGTCTCCCGCATCACGCCACACCGCGCTCGAACACCGCCATCTGGCTCGGCGCGCCATGCTCGGCATCGACCGCGCCGATGGGGGCGGTGCGCACGCCATAGCCGTGCTCGGCCGCGACCCGCTCGGCCCAGGCCCGGAACTCGGCCCGGGTCCATTCGAAGCGGTGGTCGGGATGACGCAGGCGGTCCCGGGGCATGCCCTCGAACAGCACGTTGTACTCGCGGTTCGGCGTCGTCACGACGACGGTTTCCGGCTTGGCGTGGCGGAACACCACCCGTTCCAGGGCCGGCAGGCGGTCCTCGTCCAGATGCTCGATCACCTCGACCAGGGCGGCCGCGTCATAGCCCTCCAGGCGGCGATCGCGATAGGTCAGCGCGCCGTGCAGCAGCGCGATGCGGCCGCGCTGGCGCTCGGACATGCGATCGAGCTTCAGCCGGTCGGCGGCCCGTTCCAGGGAGCGCACGCTCGTATCCATGCCGACGATCTCGGTGAACTGCCGGTCTGCCAGAAGCTGCCTCAGCAGCTTCCCCTCGCCGCAGCCGAGGTCGAGCACCCGGCGGGCGCCACTTTCCGAGAGCACGCCGGCGACCGTCTCAAGCCGCTGGTCATGCAGCCGGATCGGCTTCTCCAGCGCCTCTTCCTCGGTGTCGCGGGCCTCCGGCGCCAGCTCCGCCTCCGAGACCTCCTCGGTCGCCAGCCGCTCCAGCGCCTCCCGCACCAGCCGCCGGCGCCGCCGCAGGTAGCGCCGGACGATGAAGTCGCGCTCGGGATGGCCTTCCAGCCAGCCCTCGCCCTTGGCCAGCAGCTTTTCCACCTCGTCACGATCGAGGTAGTAGTGCTTGGAGCCGTCCAGCACCGGGATCAGCACGTAGAGATGGGTGAGCAGCTCGGCCAGCCGGATCACCGCGCTCAGCCGCAGCCGGATGAACGGCCCCTCCCCCAGCTCCGGCATGGTCTCGTCGAGCGGGATCGGCGTCTCCTCCACCGTGTAGCCCAGCGGCTCGAACAGGCGGCCGACCATGCCCTCGCGGCCGCGCGCCGCCAGCGCCGACACCGTCGCCTCCAAAGGGATCGGCGTGTCGGCCAGGTCCTGGCGCTGCTTGCAGCGTCCGGTCATGGCGGTGCGCAGGCATTGGGTGATGGCGACGCACAGCAGCGACGAGGCGGCATAGGGCCGGTCGTTGACATACTGGTCGAGCAGGCCGCCGGCACCCTTGCCCTTGCCGCGCACCAGCGCGACCGGGTCGACCTCGACCGCCAGCGCGAAGGTGCAGCGGCCCTCGCCGGCTTCCGGATAGGCCATCAGGGCGCGGCCGAAGGTGAGGGTCTTGTCGTGCAGCCGGTCGGGGTTCTTGTGCAGCAGGAAGCCGAGATCGGTCGCCGGGCGGTGGGTGGTGGAGAGGGTCAGCAGCATCAGCCGTCCCCGGCGACCAGCGATCGGAACAGCGCGTTGGCCTCGGCGAGCAGCTCGGAGGACGGCTCCGTCAGCGTGTCCAGGCGGCCGCGGGCGTCGGCGATCTCCCCCTCGACCAGGGACTCCAGCTCGGGCCGCCGCGGCCCGGCGCCGAGCTCCCGCGTCTTCGCCTTGCGCGCCAGCAGATCGTCGAGGAACCCGTCGACGCCGGGCTCGAGCGCCGCCGCGGAGCGCAAGGTCGCGAAATCCATCGGCACCGCCTCGCCGGGGCGCAGGCGCATCCAGCGCAGGGCCATGACCGGCCGCAGCACGTAGAAGTACTTCTTCAGCTTCACCGCATCCTTGCCGTCGACGAATTTGCGGTACTGGCTCTCGGCGAGGTGCAGATAGTGATGGGTCGACGGCCGCTGGAAGGCCGCCTTGCCGGCGAGCGCGGCCAGCCGGGCCATGGCCTCCGCATCGGCCCGGTACAGGATCGGCGAGCGCAGCCATTCCAGCAGCACCGGGTTGGGCTTGATGGCGAGCTGCAGCGCCTTCTTCAGATCCCAGCCGCCGATATCGAGGTCGCCGTCGATCGGCCGTTCGATGACGTCGCGGCGGCTGTCGATGGACAGGTACCAGTCGGGCCGCCGAACGTAGACGAATCGCACGTCATAGTCGGAATCCGGCGAGGGAAAGCCCCAGGCGCGGCTGCCGGACTCCACCGCGAACAGGATGCGCGCCTCCTCCTCGGCGGCGATCGCGTCGAGCCGCTGGGTGATCAACGCCCGTATCTCGGCGGGGATGGGGGAGTGCTCGGTCATGACGAACCGTTCTTGGCGCAGAACTGCTAATGGTTGATTGCCGGACTGCCAAGGTCCACGAAAAAAAGCCCTCCCCGGCGTCTGCCGTGGGAGGGCTTTCATCTACGGATGCGCTGGACTTGCCCGCACCCGACGCGCGATCGCCTACCACCCTTTACTGGGGGCCGAGGGTGGGAAGACGACCGCGGATCCGACGAGGACCGCAGGCACGGCCCTACAGGTTCAACTGGTAGCTCGCCGGGACGTAGCGGTAGCCCTGGCTCATGCGCTCCACATAGCCGACCGCCGGGAACGGCATGTGGTAGCTGGTGAAGGGGATGCGGTCGGTGGCCAGCATGTCGAGCAGCGACCGGCGGGTCCCCGCCGCGGCCTCCTTGTCCATGTCGAAGCGCACATGCCAGTCGGGGCGCTGCATGGACACCACGTAGTGGTTGCAGAAATCGCCGCCGAGCAGGATGCGACGCCCCTCGCTTTCGATGTGGAAGGCCATATGCCCCGGCGTGTGGCCGAAGGCGGCGATGCCGCGGATGCCGCTCACCACCTCGCCCTCATCGCCGATGAAGCTCATCTTCTCGGCCAGCGGCGTGACGTTGGCGGCGGTCAACGTGGCGACGCCCTCGGTACCGCCGCTCATGCGGTCGGGGTGCGACCAGAAATCGTATTCCGCCTGGGCGGTGACGTAGCGCGCGTTCGGGAACAGGGGCTGGCCGTCCTCCATCAGCCCGCCGATATGGTCGGGGTGGAAATGGGTCAGCACGACCATGTCCACCTGGTCCGGCTGGTAGCCGCAGCGCACCAGCGCTTCGCCCAGGTTTCCGGCATTGGGCCGGCGCCGGGCGCCGTTGCCGCTGTCGAACATGACCAGCGCCGAGCCGGTGTTCACGATGACCGGGGTGAAGCCGATCTCCATGCGGTCGGACGGCAGGAAGTTGGCCTCGGCCAGCGCCGCCACGTCCTCGGCGCCCACATTCTGCCCGAAGATCGGGTGCGGACCGTCGAACTGCACCGCGCCGTCCCGGATCGTCGTGACCTCGAACGCGCCAAGCTTGAAACGATAGTGCTCCGGAACCGCCGGGCCGTTCATCGGCGTCGCGGCCCGCGCCGGAGCCGAGGCCCCCGCGACCATGGGCATCGCCAGCGCGCCGGCGCCCGCCGCCAGCACGCCACGCCTGGATACCGACTGTGCCTTCTCCATAACTCACCTCCCAATTCGGATCCGATGGATGGACGACCCGAATGGGCCTCCGTTTATTCCGAGCAATATGGATCGGTCGCCGCTTTCGGCGAGGTGGCCGGGACACATTCCTGTGAACGGGCAATCGGCGGGCCCGGAATGAGGTCACCGGTCGGGCGATCCCTCGGCAAGCGTGTTGACGTGGCAGGGCCGTGGTGGTCAATGGCGGGACCGTCCACCGCCAGCACCCGGCATGCCTGCCCTGCCCGACTATTCCCTGCTGCAATTCGCGATCCTGGCCGCCGCCTTCGTGGTGGGCGGGATCGTCAAGGGCACGATCGGATTCGGGCTGCCACTGGTGACCATCGCGCTGATGGCCAATGTGGTGCCAGCGAAGGAGGCGATCGGCATCAGCGTGCTGCCGACCTTCGCCTCCAACCTGCTGCTGCTGCTGGAAGCGAAGCAGCCGCGCGCGGTGATCCGCCGCCACGCGGCCGTGCTGGTCATGCTGCCGGTCGGGGTCACGGCGGGCGCGCTGTCGGTTCGCGCCATCGACGGGCAGACGCTGCTGCTGGGGCTGGGTGTGGTGGTGATCGCCTTCGTGGTGCTGGACACGCTGCAGCTGAGGTTGACCATATCACCCTCCTTCGAGCGGCTCTCCGGAGGCACGGCCGGATTCATCGGCGGGTTGTTCGGCGGCCTGAGCGGGGTTTTCGCCCCGCCACTGGTGCTGCACCTGCTCGGCATCGGCCTCGACCGCGCCGCCTATATCGCTGCCATCGGCATCCTATGGACGACGGCGTCCAGCCTGATGACCATAGCTTTCGGCGCCGTCGACCTGTTGACCCCGTCGCTGGCCCTGGTCGCCGCGGGGCTGATCGTGCCGATGGCCGCCGGCATGGCGCTGGGCCGGGCCGTGCGGCTGAAGCTGAACCCGGTGTGGTTCCGGCGCGCCATCGCCGCCGGCCTGTTCGCCGCCGCCTTACGCCTTCTGGCGAACGGGCTTGGCTGACACACATGACAGAGAGGAAATCGCGATGACCCTGCCGATCACGACGATCCTGGTGAGCCTGCTGGCGCTGCTGCTGTTCCGCCTGAGCGTGCGGGTCATCCAGCTCAGGCGGAAGAACAAGGTCTCGCTGGGCGATGGCGGCCATGAGGAGCTCCAGCGCGCCATTCGCGGGCAGGCCAACTGCGCCGAGTACGCGCCGATCGCGGTGCTGCTGGTCCTGGTGGCGGAACTGCAATCCTCCGCACCGCTGGTCACGGTGCCGCTGGCGGTGCTGGCGGCCGCCTTCCTCCTGGGCCGCGTGCTGCACGGCTATGCCTTCGCCGCCACCGCGGGAAACCACACCCTCAGGGTGCGCGGCATGCAGTTCACGCTGTTCTCGATCGTGCTGCTGGCTGTCTTGAACATCGCCGTGCTGGTCGGCGGCTTCGTCGGCTGAGGGCCCCTGCACGCCGACTCCGCTTCCGGCGCTTGCATTCCGGACCGGTTTCGGTGATCACGGTGCGACTTCGGCGCCACCAAGGAGGCACCGCCCGCGATGCATGAAGACCTGCTAGCCCGCAACGTCGCCTGGGCCAAGGATCGCACCGGCGCAGACCCGGACTATTTCAAGCGGCTGTCGGCCATCCAGCGACCGGAGTTCCTGTGGATCGGCTGCGCCGACAGCCGGGTGCCGGCCAATGTGATCACCGGGCTGGAACCGGGCGAGGTGTTCGTGCACCGCAACGTCGCCAACCTGATCCATCCGGGCGACCTCAACGCGCTGTCGGTGCTGCAATTCGCCGTCGAGGTGCTGAAGGTCAAGTACATCATCGTCTGCGGCCATTACGGCTGCGGCGGCGTGAAGGCCGCGACCGACGGGAAGCGCCATGGCCTGATCGACCATTGGCTGGAGCCCCTGCGCGACATCGACCGGGAGCATGCCGAGGCGCTGGCGGCCTTGCCGGACGACGCGGCCCGGCAGGACCGGATGTGCGAGCTCAACGTGATGGCGCAGGTCCGGCACGTGGCCGACACCCCGATCGTCCGCGATGCCTGGGCGGCCGGCCAGGAGCTCACGATCAGCGGCTGGATCTATGGCCTCAAGGACGGCCTGCTGCGCGACCTCGAGTGCACCCGGACCGGGGCGTAGCAGGAGCACTCCCGGCCCATCCGTGAGCGGTCGGCCTCACTCCTCGAAGGCGAGCTGGACCTTCATCGATTTCGTTCGGTCGGCGGCCAGGGCGAAGGCGTGATCGGCCTCGGCCAGCGGGATCACGTCGGAGATCACCGGCGCCACGTCGATGCGGCCGGACGCGATGGCGTGGACGGCCCATTCGAATTCCTCATGGAAGCGGAAGGTGCCGCGCAGGTTCAGTTCCTTGGCCACCACCGTGTTCATCGGCAAGGTGATGTCGCCGCCCAGG
>JAAUYH010019399.1_pt1 | contig 13076 bp, 7 predicted proteins | sample 7278061 | NCBI WGS metagenome assembly JAAUYH01 (sample SAMN14350203, study PRJNA611818) | marine sediment metagenome | isolation source: surface marine sediment (0.6m) | place: French Polynesia: Moorea | collected 2018-08
TTCTTTCTTTCTCGTAAAATAGCTTTCACGTTCAAGTAAACTGCGTAGAAATCTAGGAAAAAAACAACGTTATCCGGGCACAGAAATCTCAACTGATATTTATAGAAAGCGAAAACCTATTGAATGATTCCGCAACGGAGATAACGTGGTTTTCACATTTGTTATAGATTATCGGATCGCATTGGACTTGCCTTGTGAATAGCCTAATGAAATCGGTTATATAGTGCAAACCAAGAATTGTTTTCAAGAGGAACACTTAATTGGAACAACTGTTTTTTCCTGATATCGAGAGACCTGAAAAATCAGCACATGGCCTACTTCACTGAATTGGAAATGATTTGCCCACTATATTATCAGTTAAAATTTTTGCATTACTCTGATTTGGAGTGTTTACAAAACCATCTCTAAGCCAATATTTAGAATATTTTGTAAATGTTTCCCAGAACATTGTAAAATTCAGTACTCGCGTAGCTGAAGAATGTCGATTTTATATCCTTCCGATTCCAGATTACGAAGCATTGTGTTTTTGTCGAAAGATTGCTAGCTTGTGATGATGTCGCAGTACTGTGAACTAATCTCTGTCACCGATATGACATTAATGAATGAAAATTCTTATCTACAAATTCTAAATACTGTTACTCAATAGAATGGGCATTCGACAGGCCATTCCGTGCCGAGTACATTCACAGAAAAGTGTGGATTTTCAACGGAACTTGAAAAAGACATATCAGTTTATGGAGTCGTTTCAGGAGAAGCGCGGCCCACAAATTGTCAGATTGCACGTAATTGACTTGGTGTCTGATTAGAGACGAGCAAATAAGTTAGACGGAGAATGAAATAGGCATATGAGGCAATTCGAAAAGAAACCCGCGTTCGGAGGCGTTTCGTATAGTAAGTATGGAAACAGAAGATAGCAATGAGTAGAGTTTCAAATAAAGCAATTTGGTCCAGAATAAAGTGGCACACATAGAAGGGGCACTAGAGTGAAACCGAAGGCTACCACAGACGACAAGTGAAACTATGAAGCACAAGCAATGTGTACAGTGAGAAATGAGATGGTGATTGTGTACGATATCGATAATATGAAGGAAAAAGGAAGGAAGGATCGATCATAATTAATGCTTGTTTGGAGGACAACAGAAAACCAGCGTTGGCAGTCATATTAGACAGTTATTATGAACTAATTCTTAAGAAAAGAGTGATGTGTGCAATACGACAAAATTTGCGAGGAATGAAATATTAAAGTGAAAGAAAAGAAATCTAAATGTAAATGTAAATCGGTTTGTGATACTGTACTGTACTGTACTGGTATAAGGAAGGGAACGAGATTTTGTGTCGAATAAGGGATGAGAGAGTGAATGTGAGTGTCGACTGTTGAGTTAAGTCAAGTTGTTCAAAACAGCGCGTCGGATACGAGATGGGGTAAGCTGCAGAAATTTAATTGTAAAATAGATAAGAGTATGTGTTGGCGGACGGTTAGCGATCGATATTGGGAGATGAGTCGATGGAATCAGCGTCGAAAGGTGATAGGGGCCAGCTTGGAAAATGCAGCTAGGACTAGATACAGTACAGCATAATGGAGTCATGTCTTAGAGACGATCTAGACGAATAGAATAACAAGGTAAGAGTCGTGGAACATGGACAATAGCGAAAGAAGATTACGCAGCCACAAAACTGATGGCGCTGTCGATGGCCCTATTAGCTAATGACTGACTACGTCAACACTACATACAAAGCGTAGATAATTATAGGAAAGAAAGAGTGCTCACTGAGCATGTTGGGGGCGTTGTTGTGTGGCGCTGTCCACCCGATGGTTTTCTAGCTACTCGTTCTGTGGCCGGCTGCGTTAAAATGGTGATGGCCTTCATACATATGACACACTAGCTTGGTTACATTGTTTAGTGCTCCGCGACACATACCACACCAGCCATTTCGAGGTGACTCATTGTTTCATACGTTCGATCGGTCGAAACCACATTGTTGATCGCTATTTGAGTAATGAAGAACACTAATACCACAACCAAAGTGCAAAAGTGGGTAAGTGTTCTTACTGTGCTTTGGACTCAGTTACAGCGGTGCAGTTGTAAGCAGCACTGTGTCTGTGAATTTGAGGAAAAGCGCCAATACTCGATGGTATTACACGTGATTAGAAGTAATACTACATAAAGCACCTTCAAACAACATAATATAGTTGGAAAACTGCAGTGCACAGTAAATTAGCAGTAGCAATAGAAGCAACAGTAACACACACGCACACTCTCACACTCACCCACTCACTCACTCACAGTGCAAATGTGAGATTCTTGGACAGTTGTTTGGTTCATAGACGGAAAGACCAAGAAATAGAGAGGCCAGAACACGAAAACGAGACTCGTGGCAATACCTCATAGGAAAGAAGAAAAGTGAGAGTTTATGAAAATAAGAATATTCAACTAGACAATTCAATTGAGAGTTGAAGGTGCAGCTAGCTAGACTAGTTGAGTTACGGTGCATTGGCTTATAAACCTCAGCAAATCTTTTCCTTTTGTACTATACTGTACAGTACCGAGCTACTACTTCTACTAATACTATCTGTCAAGTGTTCCTTTTACCTGCCACATTATTCGAACGCGTCCACTTCTATTACCAACACTACTCGCCTTGTCCCTACTGTGTCTCATATTTACTTTCTGCTTTTTGTCTCTCCCTGTCTCTCATACATCCGCTCGCTTTCCAATTCGGTGAACTTGCCTTATATTCTCCGTTTCTCTCTCTACCTTACTCTCCCTCCCATCCTCTCCCACTCCACTTCCCAACCGACTTGCTCGTTCGCATGCTCAGCAATGACCTCGGAAAACGAGCATGATTCTAAATTATGGGAACAGAGACATCAAGAGTTGACACAATGGCAAGCGAAGTATGGCAATTGTAATGTACCGAAGGCCGAAGGAAAACTTGGTCGATGGGTTGTACGTCAACGTGAACTACACAAGAAGGGCAAGCTCGAATCTGAACGACAACGGAAATTGAACAACCTCGGCTTCGTGTGGAATACCAACGAAGCGGCTTGGGAACATAAGTATGCTTTATTGTTGGATTATTACCGCCGAAAAGGTACTTGTTGTGTCCCGATCAGTGATTCAACGCTCGGAATGTGGGTTGCTAAAATGCGAGCGAACAGGCGTCGCAACAAACTCTCCAAACATCGCATCGATAAGCTCAACGCTATTAAGTTTGTATGGAACACCGCTGAAGCAGATTGGATGGACAAGTACAATCGACTTCTTGAGTACCGAAACCGTAAGTATTTCATCTATCTATGCGTTGGTCTTGTTCCGTTCCGTTTATCATCGTGCACTAACATTTTGAGACAGATAAAGGCGATTCTTGTGTGCCATTTAACGAAGGTGAATTGGGATGGTGGGTGAATACCCAGCGGCAAAACAAACGAAAAGGCAAGCTAGTGCCGCATCGTGAAGCACTGCTTGACAAAGCCGATTTTGTATGGAACCCACAAGAGTTTCTCGCAGCTCGCCGTCGTCATCACGCAGCACTGAGAGCTTCGAATGCACACGCTATTGCATCAAACGATCAATACTATCGACAAGCCTTGAACACACAACATTCTCATAGACTTGCTCCAAACATTAACCAATCGGTAACACAACTGCAATACGAAGGTGTGTCAAGCGCTGGTGATGAGAATCCTAGAAAACGAAGACATGTACCTCCAACATTTTATAACAACGAATCAGCGATCGGTGACTGCGAAGTTTCACCAACCTCAGTCAAACGCCCCAAGTTCACAGTGTCACCAATAACACCACCATCGCACGTAACCAGCTGGCCAATTTATCCTACATCATCAGCTACATTATCGCAAGCAATACCTATCGCAAGAAACGATACGAAGCAAGAATCAGCCACAACTGGCGTGTGGGGAGCATCATTTTATCATCCGAACGCGTCAAGTTCGAAAACAACAACAGCATCATCTATGATGCAGTCAACAGTAGGAAGCGACAATGGATCACAAGCAGTCCCTCGAGCAACTTCTATAGCTTCGTTACTCTCACCTATACAAACTAACTCGTTATCGGGGAGTGAGAAAGTTATCGACGAGAAGTGGAAAAGCCTGAACAAATCAGAGACCAGCGGTTTAGAAGTATTGTCAAGCGTCTGTGCAGTATCATCTCAAACATTGAATTCATCTCCCAAAGTTAAACTGCCACCGATTTCAGTGCTGAGCCCGTACGAGCGTCAAGAAACTGCAGCTGATCGAACATGAATTGTTACAGTAACTTTACCGTACTTATGTAGCACAGTGCTCCGCACTGTACTGGTACAGTATTGGGTTGCACTGAACCATCCTGAACTAAAAAACAAATCAATACGAAAGACTGTCCATTTTGCTCTCCGATCAGCTCATCTACTGTAGTATAGAGTTACCTAATCGTATGATCGAATTTACCGAGCATGATTCAGTGCAAAATAGTATAAATTTACTGTACAGTACCGGTACTGCACTGGTAGGCGTACACGCGTAGATGCGTGCGTATGGATACTCAGAACCAGGGGTAGAGAACTACCGTACAGCATTATTGTGCTCTGTACTCTAGCGATCGTATAAAAACGACATAAATCTTTTTCTACATACATGTGCCAATTGCATCAATTGGAATTAATTTCGAATATTGCATCACTCGTGATCAACTGCGAGTATGTATTTGAGTGTACCGAGTAAGGCAATTCCTCATTAAAAGCCTGGTACTTTAATGTACCGGTACTGTACAATAGCTTAAATCAATTGGTGATGTGTAAAACAATTTTAAACTGGTACGGTCAATAAGTCGGAAGATTAGTCTTCTTGCAACGCTATGATGAAAAAAGGGTGTAGGAGGCGCTTCTGAGAAACTACTTTTTCCAATAAAAAATTTGGTTTTCTTTGATTTTCAACTACGCAGGTGAGCATAAAGCCAACAATTTCCCAACATAGTGTAAATTTACAGTACCATACCAGATTTGTGCAGTGGTTCTACACTACTGGTTCAGTACTGTACTCCGCTGTTCAAAGAGAGACGGTCCCATTCCATTTCGTCTACCGTGAGGATTTGAAGCATGCAGTGCCAACCATCGATTCAGAGAATGCCGCAATGTCTTCTGTTCTGAAATTCGCGAGCTCAATTCTTTAGTGGACAAAAGGCCAATTAGCAAGAAACAATCCTACTCATAATCTTCCTCATCGTCATCATCGTCGTCCCCAACATTAGCTTTCGCGAGCGCGAAATATGTCTGGAACTCTTCAGGTGTCATTTCTTCTTGCATGTCTTCTGTTACTTCCGAAAGTTTTACGCTTCGACCCGCAACCTTAACGGTTACTTCTTCCACTCCCTCTCTGTTTTCTTCTGTATCAACTTCTTCGATTTTCTCAACTTCCTCCCTATTTTCTGCATTATTACTTACTTCTGGGTCGACAGTTTCCGCTTCTTCTATATTCTTGTCTTGCTCCCCAGTACCGCTTTCCCCACCTTCTGTAGTAGCCAGGAATTGCGCGTAATATGATTTAGCATCTTCAAGGTCACCAAAGCTAGCTGCTGTTCCCGCTGTGTTCTGCAGTGTAATTTGTTGTGTCGCTTCCTCGTCCCAGTCACCATCGTTGTCATCATCAACAGCACCAGCTTCTTGGAACCATGAAGGTTTTTCTGGAATGGGTGTATCGTCCTCCTCTGGAACCGGTTCGACAATTGTGGGCCTTCTCTCTTTCTCTTTCTCACCAGCCATTCCATCTAACTGAGCAGCAATTGCCGGGGTGAATCCATCTTCATTAACTCGTTCTCCTTTAGCTCCAATAGTTTCTGGAACCAGCGCACCCCACGTATCTTCATCAGCACCTTGCAATGGGTGGGCAGGAATGTTAAGCGGTGCACATTTTTCGGCACGTTCGCGCAACGGTTTAAGCTGTTCTTCGAAACGACGTTTCAATGACTCAGTATCAGTCTTTTCCGCTGAATTGTCTTGTTCCACAATATCACCTCTGCACTCAGTCGGTCGACGAGTCATTGAAACTCCGTAACGGTCACACTTGAACATTCGCGACACCGCATCAAGCTCCGCGTACTGATAGCCGCAACGATTACAAACGTACACACGGTCTGCTGTAGATTTGATTATCATGGATTCAAGTTCATTCGAAATACGGTGAACTCGATAAACAAATGCATCGATTACTTCAGGTAATGGCACATACCAGAACTCAGTACTGACTGTCCGAGTAGAGCGTCGTTCATCCATTACATTGATTTTCTTTTGAGCACGCTTTTCTGATTTCATTAATCGTGCTGCGACCAACTTCACCATAGTAATTCGCAGGTCCTTAGGTGCTAGTTTGAGTCGTTGCGCAAGTTCATTGTGTGAACAGTAGTTGTTCGCACGTAACACCCCATCCACAGCTACCACAAACTCTGGTGGATGAAATGCACGAACAGCCATTCTCGCAAACTCAACAGCTTCACGTGGCACTTCTGCCATTTTCGTTCGCAAGCAATCTTCGTACGGTAGTTAAGCGCGAGATAGGTACCAGCCCTGACAATTTACAATCCAAAACTGTATTGAAATAGAACAGCTGTACAATTTAGGTTAGCTTATGAAGCCAGGCAAAATGTACAGTACAGTACATGTACGGTACGTACAGTATGCAATAAATTTTGGGAAATAGAAATTTCTCTTCTGCATTTATTCTCGGAAATATCGTGACCCATTCATTCAGATGCAGAGTGATTGTGTTTGATCCCGATTACAAATTTTCCCGCCAAGTTCACATTCTCGGTACCCGTGATGGTCATCTCAACTCTTGAACTGGACAATGCCGGCGTTCTGCGTTTCCTACGTTTCTTCAGTTCGCTGAAACAGGACTCATCGGTCTACCGCCTGTTTCATCACTCGAAGGCCAGATGTTATTCGGTTCACGGGGAAAATGACTTAGACGTGGTTCATCGACTCAATCCTAATGCACAACAACAACCCATGTTTCAGTTGCATGCGCCGAATGGCAATAGTTTGAAGCCGTTAGATTCATTGACATTCGATCGAAACATGGCCAGAAAGTTGACTTCGGATGCTTTATTTTCGATGGGGAAACACGTCGAACTTTATGAAGTTTCACCGGACGGCCGACCGAACCTAACCGCGAAAGGCACCCCTGGAGCGTTGGGTGAACTTGAGAGTTCTATTCTTATCTCGCGTTCTACTGTGCAGGAGGCTGCTCACTCAGAATCTGACTACACAGTGCTCGCTGTGAAAGTACGAACAGCAAAAGGAAACAAGATTCTGGGCATTGCATGCTGGGACTTGTCGAAGAGGCGTCTATCGCTGTCTGAAATTCAAGAAGATTCGCTCTTTTCTACCTTGGAATCTGTTGTAGTTGGAACCAATGCCAAGGAAGTCGTGTTTTGCGAAGGTGACCTGGCCGATATGGAAAAAGAGAAAATTACCGAAGTACTTGAGCAATGCCATGCAGCCATGTCTGTAAAGCCGAGGGCTGTGTTTTCGCAGACTAACTCCCATATTGCCTTGGACTTGGAGACTCTATCGGGTTCGAAGATTTCCTTGTCCAAGTTCTTAGATTTAAAGCTTGCGTGCGTTGCAGCAAGCGGATTGCTAAGGTACAGTAATATACACGAAGATGCCCAACTTGAAGGAAAAGTTCGCATTGAAGAGTTGGCGAACCGAAAATTTCTGCAGTTAGACAGTGCTGCATTGAAAGCGTTAAATGTGTTTCCACGTCCTGGTGACTCCAGCAAAACTTCATCGATTTTCGGACTCATGAACTGTACCAAGACTGCAATGGGTGCTCGCACTCTTCGACGTTGGCTCACACAGCCTTTGCAGAACATTGATGCAATTAACAAAAGGCTTGACTTGGTGACTACCTTCTTCAACGACAGGACAATGTGTGCTAGTCTACGGCAAGACTTCCTTCGCAAAATAACAGACGTCGACGCGATGTGCAACCGTTTCACGAGACAGAAAGGCTCGAAAGCCTCTCTGTCTGATATGGTAACATTGTACCAGTGTTCTGTGCGCCTTCCTTCTATTATTAGATGCCTGGAGCACTCTTCGGATCTCATCAAAGCAACTTTCGTAGGGCCTTTCTTAGAACTTTCGAAGGAACTGAGCAATTTCGAAAAACTAGTTGAAACGACTATTGATCTCGAACGTGTTGATTCCGGTGAATTTCTTGTGAATCCTGGTGTGAATGAAGCACTTGTTGACTTAAGACGCGAACTTGACAACGTTGAACACAAGATAAAGGTCGACCTCAGATCAATTCAGGATAGCTTGGATCTGAAAGAAACCATCAAGCTCGAGCGCAAAGATGGACTTGGACATGTTTACCGAATCACTCGAAAATACGACAAGCACATTCAGGGTAAGTCGAAGTTTAATATTCTGGAAACACACAAAAGCGGCATAAAGTTTCAGACTAAGGCCCTATTTTTGCTATCAAAGAAGTATGAAGAACTGATGAGGAAATACGACGTCATTGGGTCCGAAATGCGGATGAAGACACTGCAAGTAGCGGGTAGCTATGTGGATGTGTTCCTAGATGTATCTACGGTTCTTGGAGAACTGGACGTGCTTTCAACTTTTGCCAACATTGCTTTGGAAGCGCGCAACACGTATTGTCGACCGAAAATTCTGGGCCCAGGAGAAGGACTCATTCTGAAGAGTGCACGACATCCTATTGTTGAAGAAAACATAGACTCTGTGGATAGTTTCATTGCGAACGATATGGATTTACGAAGGAAAGCAGGAGAATCAGGCGGTGGCGGAGTCTTACTAATTTCTGGCCCTAACGCAGGAGGGAAATCTACATATTGTTGGCAGGCCGGTGTTGCAACGCTGCTTGCCCACATCGGGGCGTACGTCCCTGCGGAAGAGGCGCATGTTCCGCTAACTGACCGAATTCTCTGTCGAGTCGGAGCTGGTGACAACCACCATTGTGGAACGTCCACATTCATGGCAGAGATGCTAGAAACTTCATCTATCTTGAAAAATGCTACATCGAATTCGCTGGTGATTATAGATGAATTGGGTCGAGGGACTGGAACGACAGATGGGTTCGGACTTGCCTATGCCATTTGTTCACACATTGCGAATGAAGTGAAAGCTAGTTGCTTGTTCGCGACTCATTTTCACGAGTTGTCAGCACTAACCGACAAAATTGACGCGGTTAGGAATTATCATGTCAATGCCAATGTGGCACCAGACGGAAGTGTGACCTTCTTGTACGAAGTACTACCAGGCGGTTGTGATAGGAGCTTTGGAGTTAATGTTGCTGCATCTACACACTTCCCAAAAAGTGTCGTCTCTGTGGCGAAACGAAAAGCTGATGATTTGGAAAGTAACGTCGCTCATGTATCTCAGAATGTGAGTGCTATATCGGATATTATTACGCAGTTACGACTAATGCCACGCAAAACACCAGAGGAACGAGCTGCTGCCGTTGAGAAAACCAAGCAATTGTTGAGCGATCCAAAATTAAGTCATCTTATTGAGTAAATGTAGGTACTGCACTGGTATTGTCAACTTGGCATAATTCATATATATATGTTCATAATCTCTTCCTCGTTCTTGTGATTCAATACTATGCAAGTTTGTTGGCTGATTGATTCCGATCCGATCTTGTTCTTCGCCACCAAGCGACACGAAAACAGAAAAGCGTTAGACTCACAGTGAAGTAATTCAAGCTTCGTTCGACGAGCGTTGATTTCGCATGCAGCATTTATAAACCCGCGAAAATTAAGAACTGGTTTCCAATTATAATACTTACCACAGTGGCGAATCTTCACTCCCTCCATTACCCATTCTTTAATGCACATTTTTTGCAATTAGAATCGCGGTAATGATTACGATTATTACAGCTCCGATAGCACTGGCGAGATACATCCGAAGTTGGCCTTCTTCGAGGGTGGCTGATGCACCCAAGAAAACGAAAGTGCCTGCCGCCATAGAAAACAAAACTGCTTGTGTCAGTCTTTGGTCGCTTCCCACCGCCAGAAACCCAAACCCAACGCCAATTGGTGCAATAAATGAGAATACGAATACCAGTACTACGACTGGTCCAGCTGCTAATCCAGCACGTGCATATCTGATTCCTAGTGCTGCGGCTGTTGCCCACCGATGCGCAGCAATTGCAATGAACAGATTTAGCACGTCTTTGAATGTTTCGGACGCACCGAGTGCAACAGATTCCAGAATGCTGTGTGCAGCTACTCCTGCGGTGATTACCAAACAAGCCAAAAATGAACGACTTCGATACCCATTACCTTCCTCATCTTCATCGTTCCTGTCATCGCGTGCACCAATTGCATTTGCAAGATTTATCGACGTCCGACCGAAAAGTTCTGGATCCAATGACTCACTCCGGTCTGGATCAAACGAAACTTCATCATCATCTTCAAAGTCTAAGGACTTGCGTTGACACATGCTAATGAGGACGTGCTCTACGATTAGCATCATGTAAAATGATGCAAGAATAATACTGAATACTACGGGGAATTCCAAACTATGTCCATGAAAGGGCAACTCCCCACCATGACTTGCATGATCAGAATGTCCACCGTGACCGTGATCAGAATGTCCACCATGACCATGGCCAGCATGGCTTCCGTGAGAGTTACTTACGTTTTTTCGTTGCTCTTGTACAACTTCGTACAAATGTAATGATTCTGGAACAATATGTAAAAGTCCAGTAGACAAAAAAATCCCACCTGCCACCGCGCTGCCATATCGCATCATTGCGAGTAATGATTGTGGCGAAATGCAGCTAAATGCTCGTACGAGGAGCACGATGTGACCAAATATCAGCGATTCCACGACAAGCAGTATCGAAAAGGTGATCTTCCAGTTACTCACACAGGCTTCTGTAGAACAGCCAGCTCTTTGAACTGCATGGATAACTGATGGCACCGCAGTGCGAACCGCGGGGAGAAACGGCATTGCATCAAGATCAAATGTCAGATAGAACAGAGTTGAACTCGGCTCGAAAGCTTTTAGAGTTTGGTGGGAACGTCTTCAACGGTTCCTCTAAGGCGTTGACAACGCTAACAACCTGCTGAAGGTGAGGCGCTGCAGAAGGATGAGTTCGTATTCGTTCGACTGCTACGTTTTCCGCTCTAAATTAATTTGATCCAATAAGATTCAAATGCCAATTAGCGTTCAGAAGTTCTAATCAAGGGCCCGCCGTTTCATTGCGTGTACACCCAGTTTCTTATCGAACCGTAATTCGTTTACACGTGTTTTTATATACACATCTGTGGTGCGGATCTACAATTGAAATCACATCAACTGTCAACAATCATCACAGACCCATCTTTATCGAAATAGTACGTGGAGTTTCCTACAGTTAAATAATGCACTTCGTCATTTCCCACTGCGAGCTTATGAAAAAGGTCAATTCCCTTCCTTTGTATGGACTATGCCAATACCAGTTCCCTATGTGGAAGCTAACCTCGCAATTATTGAATTGTACTGTACGGTATTATTCATGAAATAAAATATTACTGTCGCTATGATACTTCAACCATCTTGTATGATAAACTGAAATCAATGTTAAACCATGACATGGAAAGCGTTCACGTAACCCTTCTAATCAATGGAATTTAGAAAAAGGAATTAATCTACATATGAGGAGTTTCTTAAAAGTATTCGTGGTATAGTGGTACGGAGGCCAGATTGATTTCCAACAACCTGCTTTAGTTTCAGCAAGCTGAATCAGGCAATGAATAATTCACTAATTTTTAGTAATTCACCAATCACAGAAGCAGTCCAGCAGTAATTTTGTTTCAGATGATGAAGGTACACTCTTGTTCTTGCGATGTATACTTGAAATGTTCAATATTAATCCAGAAACGGAAAATCTGGGATAGTTACACTATGAACTATGTTTATAAGGCTGTGCAGCAATGAATCACTGAATCACTGAATCTACTTTGTATCTTAAAACAATACCCGAACTCGGGTTTGATGAATTTGTGAAGGAAACGTATCTTTTTGGCATTTGTTTGGCGGTATCAAAACTTCACTAAGCCAGTTTCATGCTTTTCTGAGGCGGAAACTTCTTGAAAAAGGCAAATTGAATAACTAACAACAGAGATAGGGCGAGATATCTATTTTTGAACTCCCTTATTACGGTTGTTTTCATTTTTCTTTCGTTGCATTTCAGAGAAAGAGACAGAATGAACGGCGTTAAAAGATTGGCATTTTCATTCAAAAGAATCTAAAACATAAAAAAGAGAAGGAATATTATATGTACCTTTAAGAGAAATGCATTTTCTGTATTGAAAAGTGCAGCCTGCATTGTCGTAGATTCTTCAATGATACAGCAGTTCATGAAAATAAAAAACGCATCTTCGCTAGTTAAAGCCGTTCCTGAATTAGTTCTGCTGTAAATCCCAGCTACAACACGAAAAGAGTTAGTAAGAACAGTAATAAGTAGTACAAAACTTCAAAGAAACGCTACGACGAATCCAAAAAGAGTCAATAAATCGATTAATAGAGTTTTCATATCTAGGGGAATTCGACCCATTGCGGAATGCAAGTAAATACATAGCCGTTCACAATAGGAGTATAATTCGGTGCATATTGAGTCATATACTTACAGATACATATCTTTAGCGTAGCACAGACAGTACAAATGTGAAATTGAAATGTTCCATTTTATTTTGAGAGATATTAATGTAATATTTGTATTTTGCAAGAAGCAAGTACAAGAATTACAAGTGAGCTTATCCAAAAATCGGAATTTCATAGAGTACACTGCTCTGATGGATCGTGGATTTAACAATATATACGAAATTGTTTACTTTTTGAGCTCGCTTCTGTCTACCGACAGTAATCCGACTAGGTCCTTTGTTGATTTCTGCACTTAGCTTCTATGATTTTATGTTAGACCTATTCAAGACTCGCATTAGATATTTCAGCTACACTAACTACTTTTGTCTACTAGAATAATAACGCATGGGATTTTAAAATCGAAAATGTTTCTACACTGTTCGCATGGCTCCAAAAAATAGATGTATATTCGAATTATTAAA
>JAAUYH010228763.1_pt1 | contig 13075 bp, 10 predicted proteins | sample 7278061 | NCBI WGS metagenome assembly JAAUYH01 (sample SAMN14350203, study PRJNA611818) | marine sediment metagenome | isolation source: surface marine sediment (0.6m) | place: French Polynesia: Moorea | collected 2018-08
AAATGAAACATTATATTATCACAAACCGTCTGATTGAAACTAAAAATGGTCGAGAAAGAATAAAAGAAGATGGTACAGAAGAAGCAAGAGACGAAATAAGATTTGCCGAATATGACACAGATACACAAGAATACAATCTGTTCCCAGAACTTCAACCACAACTTTCATTAGATAGAGTTCGATATAACTATCAAATAGTTGATGACAACGATGATGTATTACTAGATGAGAACAACAATATAGTAGCTATCAATACGCTGCATGGTTCTGTACGTACATTTATTGGTCTGTATAAATCTTTAAAACAAACAACTGAAGGAGATGTATTATTTTTTATACATGGATTTAACACAGACTTAAATGATGCTCTAGATGCTCTCCAAAACCTTCATGAAAAATATGTAGAGAATGACAGTAATGCTATTCAAAATATTGTTATGTTTACCTGGCCAGCTATGAGCAGCATTTTAGAGTATCGAGACGATTATCGTGATGCAGAACTTTCTGGTTATTCTTTAGCCAGACTTTTTTTAAAACTAGAGACTTTTTATCGAGACTTTTTTGTAGAGAGAGGAAATGAGAGATGTAATCGCAACATTCAGGTCATGACTCAATCTATGGGTGCTGTTGTCTTAGAAAGTATGCTCAACAATCTTTTAAGACAAGCAATTACTTTAAGAGTTGTTTTAGACAAAGTATTTCTGATGGCAGCCGATGTAGACTGGACAGCTTTAGAAGAACCCAATCCTCTTTATAATATTGTAGATATTTGCGAAACTGTTCATATTTACATTCATAGAAGAGATCGAGCATTAGGAGTTTCAGAAACAACCAAAAATCCTGCCAACCGTTTGGGTAAATATGGTCCGAAAAACAAAAATCTTATTCCCAATAACATATCGTGTATAGACGTAACTAATGTTCCTAGCGGAGATCCTTTCAATCACGGGTATTTTCTTAGGAGTCCAAAAGTTATTGAAGATGTATTAAAAGTAGTTAAGCAAACAGGAGCAGTAGAGCCAGAAAGGGTTCTGAGTAATGAAGACTAAATAAAATACACATGACTAAAAATAACAAAAAAGTAGTGCTACGGTTGAAATCAGCACTACTTAATTATTTATTATTATTCAATATCAATCCAATATTACTAAATATTAGTAACGGCTTTGATTAGGCTTATAAACAATAAAGCTGACAGTTTGACACTGCTTAATGTTATCGAAACCAACAACACGAATGTAACAATCTGAATATTCAGAACGACATTCACGAACTTCGTTTAATACTTCTTGAGAACTACGAGCATCAAATAGAGGAAGTTTCCAAAGAGTCCAGTGGTGTAATTCGGGAGTAGGATCTTTTTCAAATTCAACTCCAGGAATATAACCCTGGTCGATCATGTGATCGATTTGTTTGGCAATTTGTTGATCGGTCAAAGGAGGTAAATAAGAAAGGGTTTCGTAACGACGCTCTTTAGGTAAAGTTTTCATGGTTTATCTTGGTGTATATTTTGGTGTTAATCAGAAGATTCTTCAGTTTCCGATTTAGCTTCGGAAGAATCTAAGTTAGAAATTTCGTTAGATGAGCGAGTAAGACGTTCCAAAAGATGACGACGATGGGTCAAATTATCCTGTTTTACTCCAGTAGTAACCATTTCAGGTAAAAACTCTAGAATTTGCTCTGCCATACTGTCACGAATAGTCATAATGCGCAGAGCCAGTTCTTTTCCTTGCGGCTCGGACATAATTTCTTCGATGTAGTTTTCTGCATCTCGCAGCTTACCTCCCGAAGAATATTGTCTTAGCCAAATAGCTTCTCCTGGGTTAGTTTCTGCTAGTTGTTCGATTACCAACATTACTGCTTTGTAAGTCAGGTAATTTTGGACAACTTTTGCCGTATCTTTTGCAATATCTTTAGGTTGCATTTAGTTCAGGACAGTTACTCTGAGAGTTTAAATGTTAGATTTTGATTAATCTCTATTTTTAGTCCCAGAGTTAACTGTTGACTGTTCACAAATAACTATGCTTGGATTTTAGAGGGTATCTACTGCCTCAAACTCGAACTTGATTTCTTTCCACAGTTCACAAGCTGCCGCTAACTCAGGACTCCAACGACAAGCTTCACGGATAACATCGTTACCTTCACGAGCCAAAGAACGTCCTTCGTTACGAGCTTGAATACATGCTTCTAAAGCTACACGGTTAGCAGTTGCACCAGGAGCATTACCCCAAGGGTGTCCTAAAGTACCACCACCAAACTGTAAACAAGAATCATCACCAAAGATTTCTACCAATGCAGGCATGTGCCATACGTGGATACCACCAGAAGCTACAGGCATTGTACCAGGCATAGAAGCCCAATCTTGAGTAAAGAAGTTACCACGAGAACGATCTTCTTCTACATAGTCTTCACGCATTTGATCTACAAAACCTAGAGTGATGTCACGCTCACCCTCTAATTTACCTACAACAGTACCAGAGTGTAGGTGGTCACCACCAGACATACGTAAACACTTAGCCAAAACGCGGAAGTGAATACCATGATTTCTTTGACGGTCAATTACAGCGTGCATTGCGCGGTGAATGTGTAATAGTACGCCGTTTTTACGACACCATTTAGCTAAGGAAGTGTTAGCAGTAAAACCACCAGTTAAGAAATCGTGCATGACGATAGGAGTACCAATTTCTTTAGCGAAATTAGCCCGTTCCATCATTTGTTCGCAAGTAGCAGCAGTTACATTAAGGTAGTGACCTTTAACTTCATTAGTTTCTGCTTGCGCTTTTTCAATTGCTTCTTGAACGAACAAAAAGCGATCGCGCCAACGCATGAAAGGCTGAGAGTTAATGTTTTCGTCATCTTTGGTGAAGTCTAAACCACCACGAAGACACTCATAAACTGCACGACCATAGTTTTTAGCTGATAGACCAAGTTTTGGCTTAATAGTACAACCCAATAGAGGACGACCATACTTGTTTAACAAGTCTCTTTCCACAGTGATACCATGAGGAGGTCCTTGGAAAGTTTTCATCAAAGCTACAGGAATACGAATATCCTCTAGGCGTAATGCACGCAGAGCTTTGAAACCAAATACGTTACCTACTAAAGAAGTAAGAATGTTGGTTACAGAACCCTCTTCAAACAAGTCCATAGGATAGGCAACAAAACAGAAATACTGGTTGTCTTCTCCTGGAACTGGCTCTACTTCATAACAACGACCTTTATAGCGGTCAAGATCTGTCAAACCATCTGTCCATACTGTTGTCCAAGTACCAGTAGAAGATTCAGCAGCTACAGCAGCTGCACACTCTTCCGCAGGAACTCCTGGTTGAGGAGTCATCCGGAAACAAGCGAGTAAATCTGTATCTTTGGGCGTATAGTCTGGGGTGTAATAAGTTAGACGATAATCTTGTACGCCTGCTTTAAACCCAGCAGATGTTTTAGTTGCCATTCGGGCATTCCTCCATAAATAAAACGCTTAAACTTTTACTTTTTGTCGAGCCAGTTCATCGTTGACTCCACTACCGTAGAAAAAATCAGTAGAAAGATATCTCGCGGTGCAAAAAATCGTTGTTAAAAACAGTCGGGCATGACTATTTTTTTTTCTCAATTTCTTTATGTTATCCAGAATAGCACGCTTGATATTCTTTTAAACAATTTTTGTTTCTGCTTTTGATTGAATTCTGTTGTGAGATACATTAACTAAACTAATCATTTGCTTTCTGTGCGATTAGGATATTAAGAATTATTAATAAAATTTTAATCTTGTCTAATTACTAGTTCAAAATACCAAAATCTCCTAGAGACAATCAAGGGAGTATATTTACTTATTGCTTATTACTTCAATCTACTATCTCAATAGCAGCTACAAAATTAATTGTTCAATTGCATGTAAACTTCATGTGGAGACATAATAGGGAAAATATAGGCAAAAAAACACCCCCTTAAAAGTTTGACCAAAGTTTCTGTCTAGGGGGATTAACCTTATTGTTTTTACAGTGATTGCCAAGTAAAGACACCAATAATATTACAGTCAAGATTTTTTTACTCCTCGTGTTCTTCCTCTGTTCGCTCTTGAGAATTTAAAGCTGTACGATGAGGGAAGAGAGTTACTAAAAGTCGATCGATATAAACTTTACCGACAACCGATTCTGGTTTTTCTGGCTTTTGATGCTCTACTTTGTTTGATGTTGTATCTGATGATTTTTGAGCAGTTTGATGATTTCCTCCGGTTGATTTGCCGTTATTGTTTGCGGTTTTTTCTGTAGAATGTAATGGCGTGTTCTTGCCCCTATTCTCACTCTTTTGATTTGAATCAGCGGATATTTCAGGTATTTCTAATGTCCGAGAGCGATCGCCAATAATCGAACCTGGACTAATAACTGCCATCTTGACCACAGAAGCTTGAAAAATAGTTGTAGCTGTACCGATGCAAGCATTGCTACCGATTTTGCTTTCACCTATGATCAAAACTCCCGAACCCAAAGTTGCACCACTTTCTATTTCAATTGAACCATTACCAGCATTAATAATAGTTCCCATGCCAATACAAACATCAGCCCCAATCACAATCTTATAATCTAGACTAGCTTGGAGAATTACTCCAGGAGCTAAAGATGCTGTGGGATGAATTTCCACATTACCACTAATACGAATGTCTGAATTAAGAGCAGGTTGCGGGGGTGGTAAATAAGTCATTTTTAAGAATGAAGGTTAGATGGGTACGGGAACAGTCGATCATTGCTTTAGTCGTTTTAGTTTAATATTTATGAAAAACTGTTCCTCTCTCCTCTGGAGCTAGATGCAACCTGAATGTTTTTTCAACTTATGGGCGTTGAATGATTGTTTCTGCCACTCGTTTTTTCTGCTGAGAATCGATACCAATCATCCGTACATATTCTCCAGAGTGTTCTGCTAAACAAGCTTCTAAGGCTGCTATTACATCTGATTCTCGTTGACTTTCTATGGGAGAACAGCTATTCCAAGACTTAGTTCTAAAGCGGCGTTTGTTAGCATGTTCTGTACCAATTTTGTATCCAGCAGAAAGCAAGGAACGTAATTGTTGTACAGTATCTGAACTTAACTTATGAGCGCCATTACCATTACTGTAGCTCTTACCATTACCATTACCATTACTATAAGTGGCAACTGAAGCAGAAGCTTTGGCTTTGGGGTTATCACCTGGTCTTTGAATAATAGTTTGAGAAACTCTGCGTTTAGCTTCAGAATCGATACCAAGCATCCGCACATATTCTCCCGAATGTTCTGCCAAACAAGCTTCTAAAGCTGCTATTACATCTGATTCCCGTTGACTTTCTATGGGAGAACAGCTATTCCAAGACTTAGTTCTAAAGCGGCGTTTGTCAGCATGTTCTGTACCAATTTTGTATCCAGCAGCTAGAAGAGAGCGAACTTGTTGGATAATTTCAGGGCTTAAACTACCAGTAATATTACTTGTGTAGCTGCTGCCATTACCATTACTGGAACTAGAACCATTGGCATTAAATTGTACCGAAGAATCTCCTGGTCGTTGAACAATGATTTCGGCTAGCCTTCTTTTAGCATCGCTGTCAACACCAATAACACGAATGTATTCATTGGGATAACTCTGCATCGCTTTTTCAATAGCAGCCATAACTCTGTTACCACCGCCGTCTACCTGCCCAATGGTTAACCAGGATTTAGTTTTAAAACGACGTTTACTAGCACGTTCCAAACCAATGCTACAGCCTTGAGCTAAAAGGGCATTGAGTTGTTGAGTTACTTCATTACTTAAATCTCCTTGACTAGTAACACTGCCACGGCTTCTACCGCTACGGCTGCCATTACTATGGGTAGTTACAGATTTAACAGTACCTTCTCCAGGAGTATCTTCTGGACGCTGAATTATTACTTCAGCTACCCTTCTTTTGGCTCTGGGATCTACGCCGATGAGTCTGACATATTCACCCTGATATTGTTGGAGAATTGATTCTAATTGACCGACAATTTGATTTTCTTTACGGCTATTAATCTGATCTCCAGTAAGCCATGATTTGGTTTTAAAGCGTCTTCTGTTGGCATGTTCTGTACTGATAATACATCCCTGAGCCAAAAGCGATCGCACTTGATTTCTAATATCTGCATTTAAACTCATATTTCCCACCGAATTTATATAAGCATTTTCATTACTAACCTTTGCGGCTAAACTCTCCTTAGCTTGTCTGTCTCCCCCTTGAGGGTTGGTACCAGCAACACAACTATCATCCTCAGCACAGCGATAGCCAGCCAAAAGAGCTTCATTGATTTCTACTACATGATTGGCAAAAGAGCGATCGCTATCTATTACGTCTGGTAAACGATCTGCCTGCTGTTGATTGACGATGACTGCTCCTGACGGGACGTACTTTCCTGGAGGAATTTCGACATCCTGAACTAGAGCGTGCATCATAACAATACAACCATCTCCAATTTTGGCATTAAACACTGTCGAACGAAAGCCAATAAAGCATTCGTCACCTATGTATGCAGGTCCATGAATTAATGCCATATGGGTAATACAAGTATTTTTGCCAATCCAGACAGAATACTCTTGACCATCATCACCTTTAACTCGACCTTTTTCTAAGCCGTGAATGACAACTCCATCTTGAATATTAGTGCTTTCGCCAATGTAAAAGGGAGTTCCTTCGTCGGCTCTAATCGAGCTTCCAGGAGCAATAAACACATTAGCCCCTACCCTCACATCTCCAATCAATCTGGAAAATGAGTGTACATAAGCACTTGCATCTACTTGAGGTTCAGCGAGATCGCTCGACCAAGGAGTTGGAGGAGCCGCTTTAGTGCGGACTACCATTATTTAAATATCCTCCTGAATTTACTACTACTAAGCCATCCATTGTTGATAGGCAGAACTTTAAAACTTAGATTTTTCAGGATCTAAGTCAGGCGTTCGGCTTCTTTTTTACTGTAAAGTGAACCATTATCTAGACTGACTGTATCGATAATGCCAACTACGGTAGCATCTACTGGTCGAGATTCTTGACCTGTGTAAGTCCGAGCTGCACTACCTATACTGATCAATACCCATTCACCAACGCCAGCACCGACTATATCTCCTGCAACTTCGTACTTAGGTAGCAATTGTCCTTGCTCGTCTATATATTGTACTAAGAGTAATTTAACTCCTGTCATGCTGGGAGCTTTATGGGTGCTAACTACTGTGCCACGAACTCTGGCGATTTGCATTTGAGCCTGCCTAAATTATTTTATGGTCTTCTGATGGTACTGGGATTGACACTTTCACGGAATTGTTCGACTGCTTCGGTATAACGAATAGGCAATACATATTCCAGGTTTTCATGGGGACGAGCAATAATATGATCGGACAATACTTGTCCACCATTAACTCGCTTGACATTATCCTTTCCAGCAGAGACAGAAGCCTGTACTTCAGATACATCGCCACGGACTATGACAGTAACGCGACCAGTACCAATTTTTTCGTAACCGACTAAAGTTACACGAGCAGCTTTGACCATCGCATCAGCAGCTTCTACTACCGCTGGGAAACCCAAAGTTTCAATCATTCCAACTGCAATTGACATATTTGTTTCTCCTTAGTTTTTTGGCAATGTGCCAATGATTATGAATTTTTGAGCTAATCAACCACTTAAAGTCTGTTAATTAGATTAAGTAGAGCAATCGTTTGGGGTTAATACGTTCGGAACTGCTCTACTTCTTCGGTATAGCGAATGGGCAACACATATTCTAAGTTTTCGTGAGGACGAGCAATAATATGAGTTGAGAGAACTTCGCCACCGTTGACTCTGTTGGCAGCTTCAATTCCAGCCGAGACAGAAGCTTGTACTTCGGAGACATCGCCGCGGACGATAACAGTAACCCGACCAGTACCAATCTTTTCGTAACCGACTAAAGTTACACGAGCGGCTTTAACCATAGCATCAGCAGCTTCTACTACTGCTGGGAAACCCAAGGTTTCAATCATTCCTACTGCAATTGGCATATTAAAATTTTTTCCTCTACAAGGCGATATAAATAGTGACTGTTAGATGAGTAAAATCCAGTAACCTGATGGGTTAGAGCGAGCAGTGAGTTGAACTGACCAATGGTCCATATCGTTTTCACTATCTAATAATGAAAATAAATATGTAACTCTACTTTTTGCTGAATAGACCAGATAGATTTTGAGTTTTAGTTCCTTATTTGAGAATTTAATCCTCTGTACCTTCTGACATCTTTATTAAAGTTACCCAACCAAATAAACAAGAGACTGCCTAACTTACTTATCTATAATCAAGCATAAATAACCTTGTCCTGTTTGACAATATAAAACATGATTATATTTTTTAATTTCACTGTTAATAAGAATTAATACCTAGTTCGATCTTGGCTCATGATTCGGGCAATCTGACCTCTTTGGTTGCTGCAATATCTAGTTTTTATAATTTATTTATAATGATAGGTATTTAGGGTAGAATTATAAGATAGGGAAATTATATCTGTAAATAGCATAAACGCCAAAAAATAGTGAAATCGGCGATCCTGTATCCAGGAAAGTATTTTTACTATGTAAATAAAGATAAACTGATAATAATTTAGCTACTACTAAAATCCCTGTAAATTCAAGCTGTTAAAAATTTAAGATGTCGCAAGTGTAAAAACTAGAATCTGATTTTTACACAATATGTATGCTTTAGTTTAATTTTCTCGAATTTTACAGCAATAAGTTCTTTGACTGATAATGATTGCTCTAAAATTAAAAGATTAGCTCAGGCAAGATAACTGGTAAGATAAAAATTCAAGCAAAATAATAAATCTTAGTTAAGAACGCCTGATGTAAAAAATCGGTGCCCTAGCTAAATAAAGACAATTACAAAATATTACGTTGTAAATTTTTGAGACAGTTTTGATGACTGACTTTTTAGTAAAAACTGTATGGATAATACCTTTGTATAGCTTGATTGGGGCAATTGTAACTTTGCCCTGGTCATTAGGTATTATTCGTAAAACTGGACCTAGACCAGCAGCCTATATCAATATTTTGCTGACTTTAGTGTCTTTTCTTCATAGTTCAATCGTCTTTAATCTAATTTGGACGAGACAAACCCAGCAATTAGTCTTTCACTGGCTACAGGTAGCAGACTTAGACTTAACTCTGGCAATTGAACTATCGCCAGTAAGTATTGGAGCTTTAGAAGTAATTACTGGTATCAGTTTGCTAGCACAGGTATACGCTTTGGGATATCTGGAAAAAGACTGGTCTTTGGCTCGCTTTTTCGCGCTGATGGGTTTTTTTGAAGCAGGTTTAGCTGGTGTAGCTTTAAGTGATTCTCTGCTGTTAACTTATGGTTTGCTAGAGTCTCTCACTTTATCTACTTATTTATTAGTTGGTTTTTGGTATGCTCAACCCTTAGTAGTAACCGCTGCTAGAGATGCATTTTTGACCAAAAGAGTCGGGGATATTATTCTCCTGATGGGAATTGTGACCTTATCTGCTGATGGTGTAGGATTAAATTTTTCTCAATTGGCAGCCTGGGTGAAGACTCATACTTTATCACCAGTAGTGGCGGCTTGTTTGGGTTTAGCTTTAATTGCCGGACCGGTTGGTAAATGCGCGCAATTTCCTCTCAACCTTTGGCTAGATGAGGCAATGGAAGGTCCTAATCCTGCGGGAATTATGCGGAATTCAATTGTAGTTTCGGCTGGAGCTTATGTTTTAATTAAACTAGAGCCAGTTACTACTCTTTCTCCTGTTTCCTCTGACGCTCTCATAATTATCGGTACAGTAACGGCAATTGGTACATCTCTAATGGCGATCGCCCAAATTGATATTAAGCGCGCCTTATCTCATTCCACTAGCGCCTATCTAGGATTGGTATTTATTGCTGTTGGTTTGAGACAAGTAGATATCGCCTTTTTGCTGCTCTTTACTCATGCGATCGCCAAGGCTCTGTTATTTATGAGTGCAGGGTCAGTAATTTTAACCACTAGCAGTCAAAACGTTACCGAAATGGGTGGCTTGTGGTCAAGAATGCCAGCTACCGCAGTTTCCTTTGTAGTTGGTAGTGCGGGATTAATAGCTTTGATGCCCATGGGCATGTTTTGGACTTATCAACGTTGGTTTAATGGCTCTTGGGATGTAGAGTGGTGGCTATTAGGAGTGGTAGGGTTGGTCAATCTGCTTTCGGCTATTAGCCTCACCCGTCTATTTCGGGTTATCTTTTTGGGCAAACCGCAAATCAAAACCCGCCGCGCACCAGAAGTAGGCTGGAAAATGGCAGTACCAATGCTTGCTTTAACTGTAGTGACTCTCTTTGCCCCTCTAGCACCAATTAACTGGTCATTGTGGTTGAGTCCCAATATCCCTCTATCCTCTACTGAACCCATAATTCAATTTGCTACACCTATATTAATTGCTTCGGGGATTCTTGGTTGTACCATCGGCGCAACCATAAAAGTAGGTCAAGCTTGGTCGAGATCGAGCCAGGTAACGGTACGTTTTTTGCAGGATTTACTAGCTTACGATTTTTACATAGAAAAACTTTACCAAGTGACATTTGTAGCAGCAGTGTCAAGTTTAGCCAAGCTTGCCTCTTGGATTGACCGCTATATAGTTGATGGTGCAGTTAACTTAGTTAGCCTAGCTACTATTTTTAGTGGCAATACCCTTAAATACAATACTTCGGGACAGTCACAGTTTTATATTCTGACCATAATTTTGGGAGTGAGTTTGTTACTGTGGTCGATGCTCAATGGTCATTGGTCGATAGTCACTAACTACTGGTCTTCTCTGATTGGGTAATTTAATTTTGCCAATAGCCCAGAAAATAAATTCAATCTTTAGAATTCCCGATCTCAGTCAAAAAAATTAAGCAAAAAATACTTTCACCATTATGCTCAGCGCGTTAGTTATATTACCTTTTTTGGGTGCTGCTATTATTGGGTTGCTGCCCATAAAGTTATCGGAGAAACAGACAAGAGCGATCGCTCTTGTGACAGCAATTAGTATCTTAGGGATTAATCTCCTGCTGAGTTGGCAGTTTGATGTTACTAGTGAGGGGTTTCAGTTTGTAGAAGATATTCCCTGGATAGATTGGATTGGTCTAAATTATCATCTAGGGATAGATGGGCTATCTTTTCCTTTAATTTGCCTCAATAGTCTGCTAACGTTAATTGCCATCATTATTACCGATCGCTCCCTCAAGCGACCTCGGCTATATTACGCGATGCTGCTCCTGCTTACTGGTGGCGCGGCTGGGGCGTTTTTAGCCCAAGATTTGTTACTCTTCTTTTTATTCTATGAACTAGAAATTGTTCCCCTCTATTTTTTGATTGCTATTTGGGGAGGCAAAAGAAGGGGTTATGCAGCGATGAAGTTTTTACTTTATACTGCTCTTTCGGGAATTTTAGTTCTAGCTTCTTTTCTCGGGTTAGTATGGCTTACAGGAGCTACTAGTTTTGATTATGAGCCATTGCGGAATCATACTTTATCTGTAGGTACTCAACTATTATTACTATTACCCTTGCTCGTGGGTGTATTTATCAAAATTCCTATCTTTCCCTTTCATACCTGGTTGCCAGACGCTCACGTGGAGGCTTCAACTCCCATCTCAGTTTTACTAGCAGGAGTATTATTAAAATTAGGTACTTATGCCCTATTGAGATTTGCCGTTGGCTTATTCCTCGACGCTTGGGTTGAGGTTGCACCATGGATGGCAATATTAGCAGCAATTAGTGCATTATATGGAGCTTCTTGTGCGATCGCTCAAAAAGATATGAAGAAAGTGGTGGCATATTCTTCCATTGCTCATATGGCATACATTCTCCTAGCTGCTGCGGCAACAACTCGTCTGAGTATGTCGGCGGCTATCTTTCAGATGGTCAGTCATGGCTTAATTTCTGCCTTTTTATTTGTGCTAGTCGGTACAGTCTACAAGAAAACTGGCTCTCGGGATGTGGATACCCTCAGAGGTTTACTTAATCCCGAAAGAGGACTACCCGTCACTGGAGGATTAATGATTTTAGGGGTGATGGCAAGTTCGGGACTACCTGGCATGGTGGGATTTATCTCTGAATTCTTGGTTTTTCGGGGTAGCTTTCCCATTTTTCCAATTCCAACTCTACTTTGCTTAGTGGGAACTGGTTTAACTGCTGTTTATTTCTTATTAGTAATTAATAAAGTATTTTTTGGTCGTTTGACAGAAAATTTAGCTCAATTACCCCCAGTTAAATGGATCGAACACGCTCCAGCCTTTGTTTTACTCTTACTGATAGTTACTTTCGGTATTCAACCGAGTTGGGTAGTTTACTGGAGTGAAACACAAGCAGTTTCTTTGCTTATGGGTAGTTAACAATTAATCAGTATTTATAGTTATTAGTTATTAGTTATTAAAGATGGTCAAGGCAACCCTGAGAGCTTCCAAATCACTTTTAATCGACGAATATATCCACAGACTAGAACAGGGAGAAGCCTTACTCAATGATTCTCCCCAAAACTTAATTGAAGTTGTGGGCATCTTAAAAAGTTATGGCGTAGTCTTGGATGCTTACTCTATCAATTTGTGCTACATAGCTAATACACAATTTCTCAAGCTGTTTCCCCTGTTCAAGTATTTTAATGGTCACATAACTCCAGAGAGAATTATCCATAACTTGTGGCACGATCGCATTAACTATGAATATGCCGAATATTGTATGAAATCGATGTTTTGGCACGGTGGTGGTGGTTTAGATGCTTATTTAGACACCCCAGAATTTTTAGCAGCTACTGAAAAGGTAATCCAAGCAAAATTTAAATACAATCCTTTGATGTTGGGGTTGGATAAACTATTCCAAGACTTTTTGCCAGAACAAATGCGTCAAATGGCTTACTATAGTGGCTTGGGGCAGTTTTGGCGCGTGATGAGCGATATTTTTCTAGCTCTATCTGACAGTTATGACCGCGGTGAAATCAAAAATATTCCCGCTGTGGTTCAATTTATTCTCGATGGTTTAGTTGCCAGTGCCACTGTACCCATTACTTACAAGGTCAATATCAGGGGTCAAGAATACGAAATTCTTCCTGAAGAGGCTGGTT
>JAAUYH010041962.1_pt1 | contig 13072 bp, 9 predicted proteins | sample 7278061 | NCBI WGS metagenome assembly JAAUYH01 (sample SAMN14350203, study PRJNA611818) | marine sediment metagenome | isolation source: surface marine sediment (0.6m) | place: French Polynesia: Moorea | collected 2018-08
AAATACAACTTGTTTTTCTAAGCCTTGCTCGCGAATAAAATGGTTGATATCGCGAATTAGTTCTTTCCCGGGAATATCTTTCGGGTGAGCTTTACCAGCAATTACAAATTGTAACTTACGATTTTTATCACCCAGCAAAATATTTTTTATTCGCTCCAGATTTCTCATCCAGAGAGTAGCACGCTTATAAGTTGCAAAACGACGTGCAAAACCAATGGTTAAAACTTTTGGGTCGAGAACTTCTTGAGCTTGAGCAATTTCATGTGGGGATGCACCGCGATCGTGTAAATGTTTTACTAAGTGTTCCCGCACATATAAAATCATGTCTAAACGGCAACGTTCGTGGTTACGCCACAATTCCTCGTCGGGAATGACTTCCATTTTCCCCCACATGGGACGATCTGCTGGGGTTGCAGACCAGTTTGGTCCTAGGTAGCGATCATATAATTCTTGAGTTGATTTAGCAACACAACTCCTAGCGTGAACACCGTTAGTAATAGCCGCGATCGGTACTTCGTTAACGGGTAGACTACGCCACAAACCTTTAAACATCTGTCGCGATACTTTACCATGTAGCTGCGCTACACCATTGGAAAATACAGCCATCTTTAAGGCTAATACCGCCATACTAAAGGGTGCTGATAAATCTCCTGTATTTTCTCTTCCTAAAGCTAAAAATTGGTCTTTGGATAAACCAAATATATCCGCATAGTATCCCAGATAGTACAGTACCTTATCAGGAGGGAACAAATCGATTCCCGCAGGTACTGGGGTATGGGTAGTGAAAATATTACTTGCAGCGACTACCTGTTTTGCTTGGGCGTAATTTAGCCCCTGTTCTTGAATTAATATCCGAATGCGTTCTAAAGCAGAAAATCCTGCATGACCTTCATTCATGTGATAGGCTGTGACGTTATAACCCAAGGCTTTGAGCATTTGTACGCCACCAATACCCAACATAATTTCTTGGTGGATGCGCATATCAATATCACCACCATAAAGCTGGTCGGTTATATCGTGGTCATAGGTTTTGTTAGGTTCAATGTTGGTATCCAACATATAAAGGGGAACCTTTCCTACCTGTACCCGCCAGACTCTAGCATATACCTCACGTCCGGGATAGTTTACTGCAATTCGCAGTTCCGAACCATCTGCATTCCGTTCCAAGTGCAACGGCATATTGTAAAAATCATTGATGGGGTAGCGTTCTTGCTGCCAACCATCAGCATTGAAATATTGGGCAAAATAACCCTGCTGATAGAGTAAACCAACACCTACCAATGGTAAACCCAAATCACTCGCAGATTTTAGATGATCGCCAGCTAAAACACCTAAACCCCCAGAATAAATTGGTAAACAGTCCGTAAGACCAAATTCAGCTGAAAAATAGGCGTAACATTCTTTTGGTTTATCAGAACGCTGTTTTTGGTACCAAGTGCGCTCTTTGATATAATCTGCTAACTGCTGTGCGGCTCGATCCATTTGAGCCAAAAAACCATCATCTTCAACAACTTCCATCAACCGATTTTGGCTAATAGTACCAAGCATTAAAACTGGATTATGACGGCTAGACTCCCATAATTCGGGATCTAAGCGATTAAATAAATCCTTAGATTCAGCATTCCAATCCCAATGGAGATTATATGCTAATTGCCGCAATGGCTCTAACCTTTGTGGCAAGGAAGGAGAAACATTAAAAGTGCGAATGGGCTGCATATATCGGCTAAACTCCAACTACCGCTATGGATATTGTTGACCTTATTCACCTAAACTTGCCAATTTTTAACTTATATATTTGTAAGGAGATGATAACTTTGTATCGTATTGCAAAAAATACTTTAGATTTAATAGTATTAATTAAATTAACTTAACAGAATAAAATAAAGTTGTATTTTTTTTGGTAATGAGTAATGGGTAATTAGCAACGAGTAGTGCTCAACTGTTAACTCTCAGCACATTAACTGTTAGCTTTAGCCCGCAAGGGTGTGGCGTTAGCCATAAACTGTTAGCGCCTAGCGGTTAGCAGCTCGTGTAAGCGCGCCCTGCGTGACGTTAGTCAGAGGCTTTGCCGACGCCGCAGGCTCTAGGTATTGCGTGCACGACAGCACATTAACTGTTAACTGATAACTGTTTCTCTTAAAAGATTACTCGTCTCCCGCGTCCAAATAGCTTAAAAAGGAATTAGCAAAAATTGCAGCCTGGGTGCGATCGCGCAAATTTAATCGACTTAAAATATTGGTGACGTGATTTTTGACCGTACCTTCAGAAATATAGAGTTTTTTAGCTATTTCTTTATTGCTAGCACCAGATGTGATTAACTTCAGTACCTCTTTTTCTCTGGGTGTAAGTTCGGTTAAACCTAACGGTGGTTCAGTTTGATTTGAATGATTTTTAATTTCAGAAGGAAACTGAGTGAGAAGTTTTTTGGCAATACCTGGTCCTAATTGGGTGTATCCTTTATGAACGGCACGAATTGCAACTGCGACCTCTTCAGAAGGAGTATCTTTAAGAAGATAGCCCGTTGCACCATTCTGTAGTGCTTTAGTTACATACTCATCATCATCAAAAGTTGTGAGAACGAGAACTTTTATGTTGCTAAAATTTTGCTGAATTTCCTTCGTTGTTGCTACTCCATCCATTACTGGCATTCTAATATCCATCATCACCACATCGGGTTCGAGTTGGGGAATTATTTTAATAGCTTCTTTTCCATTTTCTGCTTCTCCAACAATTTCTAAGTCAGTTTCTAATTCTAATAACGCTTTTAAACCCTGACGAATTAAATGTTGGTCGTCTACCAATAATACTTTAATCATAAAATCATTACTTTATTGATAATTTTCCACATACAACTCATTACTTCAGGTCTTACGCAATTGTCACAATACACCGGTGGTGCGTGACACTCAAAACCTTGTTAATACGTTCAGGTTAACTCGCTTATGTCACGCACCCTACACGAAAAATGTGCCTGTTGCATAAGTCCTATACTTATTAATCATTACTTATTACTGTGCGCAATACCTATAGCTAGAGGCTCCCTCCGCCGTCGCCGTAGGCTCTAGCTGCGCTACCTGCGGAGCCGCTACCTACGGATCCGGTACGCTACCGCCAGGCGCTAACATTACTCATTACTTCTCGCCAATTACCAATTTACTAAATCAAAGGAATTTCAACTATTATTTTACAGCCCGAATTTGGAGTAGTTTTTATATTGAAGTTTCCTCCTAATGCTAAAGTGCGATCGCGTATACTTTGAAGACCAAATCCACTGGTGTTTTGGGTGACATCAAATCCTTTACCATTATCTTTAATAACTAATCGTAAATGATTGATTTTTGTGTGATTGATTTTTGTAGTTATTTTGAGTATAACTGCCGTTGCTTGAGAATGTTTAGAAATATTTGTTAACGACTCTTGAATAATACGATAAATTGCAGTATTAATTTCTATAGATAAAGGATGCTCAATTTTAATTTGATACTTTGGTGAAATATTAGTACTTTTTTGAAAGTCTTCTATAAGTAGAGTAATAGCTTCTTCTAGTAATTTATACTGTAAGGGATTAGAGCGTAGTGTGGAAACAGAATTACGGACATCATGTAGGGCTTGAGAACCTAATTCCTTGGCTCTAAATAAAAAATATTCAGCTTTTTCAGGATTAAATTCCCATAGTTTAATAGCAGTTTCTAATTGTAAGTTCAAAGCTGTAAGAGAATGTCCCAAAGAATCATGAATTTCTCTGGCAATTCGGCTGCGCTCTTCTAAGGTTGCTTGGTTTTCTATTTTTAAAGCGTACTGACGTAGTTTTTCATTAGCAACTAGTAGTTTATCTCGACTTTGACGTTCAGATATAATCGCATTCATAAATAAAAGAATAAATAAGAAAGTCAAGGCAAATGGGAATATAATATTTATCGGTAAAAATCTAATTTTTGCTTGGGCACAATTCATATATTCTCTACTATCCCAAACATTAATAAAGGTAAAAGAAAAAAGAGCAAATGATATTAAACTAACTGCAATGCGACCAAACCATTGAAATATTAAACAACTACGAATAACCATAATTATGTAGAGAGGAGCAAATAATCTGATACTTTTGCTCGAAAATATGGCGAAGAAAACTAATAATACTTCAGCTACTATATAAATTATTTTGGTGCGTCGATCATTCCTCGGTAATCTCAAACCTATTCCGGCAAAAATTCCTAAACAAATAAAGTTTAATATTGGCGATTCAATAGCACCTTGGAATGGTCTATATGTAGAGACTAATGGTGTTTGTATGGGAATAAACTCAATTAAAATGGCAATTGTTAGTAAAGTCCACTCTAAATAAAGTAAAAATTTAAATGGGTGATTTTTAAATGTAATTGAATCATTCATTTTGAAACTTCTCCAATTTAGAGCTTTTACTTTACATTTATAGGACTTACGCAACTGGCATATTTTTACTGTAGGGTGTGTGACGCTGTGAAAATATCTGAACGTAAGAATCAGACTTATAGCGTCACGCACCAACCACCAATTGTGACACTTGCGTAAGTCCTGATTTATTTACTTGTAATCTTTAAATACTTTATTAGTCTGAATCATTGCAAGTCCTATTAGTCCTAAAATATCCATTACTAAAGTCATATACGCAAACATGACTTTATCTATAGGTATCTATCGGCTATTTGTGACCTTATTCTCATGTGTATATTGGGGTTCAATTTTTATGATGATGACGTCAACACAAAACAATCAGCAACCCTATCGATGAAAATCAAAAAAATATCCCTCATTATTACCGCAGTTACTCTTAGTCTTGCAACTACACCTTTGGTTGCGAAAGCACAAAGTGAGATAAAAATACCACAGGTAAAACCAATTCAAGTCGCCCAAATCCCCACAGAAGTACCTCCTAGACTCCAAAAATTAAACTTAACTGATAATCAAAAGTCTCAAATTATTGAAGTTGTTCAACAAGGACGTCAGGAAATACAAGATATTCTTACACCAAAGCAACAACAAAAATTCAAACGCGCGATCGCCAACGGTAAGGAAAAACGTCAAGCTCTCCGCTCTTTGAATCTCAGCAATGACCAAAAACGAGAAGTTAAAGCGGTTATGCAATCTCAAAAAAGCGAAATTGAATCTATTCTCACTGACGAACAGAAAGAAGATTTACAGGAACTGAAATCGAATTTTCCCAGGAGGGGTGCTAGACTCTTTAACCGTTAATTTAACTAAATTGCACTGGTGCATATTGTCTCTTGACCCGCTCACCTTTTTTGACAAAATTACCTTACCTTGCTCCTTTCACACCCTCATTTTTATTCACTCTACATTTTGACTCGGAGTATAAATTATGTTGAGTTTCAAAAGAATATTTTCATTCACATTCGCATCTGTTACCCTTGGTTCGATGATTTTTGCAACTGCTGCAAATGCAAAACCTCCATTTAGACGGGAAGTTCGCCAAGAAATTCGTGAAGAAATTAGAGATAATCGTAAAGACCGATTTCGAGATCGACGGGATCTTCGTGAAGAAGTTCGTGAAGAAGTTAGGGATAATCGTAAGGACCGGTTCCGCGATCGACGCGATATTCGTGAAGAAGCTCGTGAAGAAATTCGCGACAAAATTGAGGACTTACGCGATTAATTCTAATTAATTCCTTCCAGAACCATACGCGGTATCAATAAGTTATCCTTTGATTCGCCAATTCCTAAAAATCGTCCATCTTCATGGTAAACCCTTAAATTTCCCAGTATTTCTGTATCGGTGTTCATCCTTTGACCTTGACACCATCTCTTAGCAGATATTTCTTCTAAAGTTACTTTTGGAAGATGTTCTAAAACGTCATCGGGGGGAATAAGTTGAAAGGTTCCCCCTTTTAACTGAGCTTCTAATTCTTCGATGGTAATACTATTTGCTAAAGTAAATCCACTACTTTCAGTTCGTTGTAAAGCTGCTAAAGTTCCACCTGTTCCTAAAACTTCTCCTAAATCACGAGCGATCGCTCGAATATAGGTTCCCCCACCGCAAGCGATCGCAAGATCTACTTCGGGAAATTCTCCCGATCGCCAATCTAAAACCTCAATGCTAAAAATTTCCACAGTTCGAGATGGAACTTCCACAGCTTTACCTTGACGAGCTAAGTCATATAACCGTTTCCCTTCTACCTGAATAGCACTGTATTTGGGTGGAATTTGTTCTATTTTCCCTTGAAATTGTGGAATAGCAGTTTTTACTGTTTCTAAGGCTAAATCGTTTACAGGTGTTTGGGTGATCGTTTCCCCTTGCAAATCATCGGTTGTTGTTCTGACACCAAACCTGATGGTTGCTTTATAAGCTTTTCCTGAAGGTAAGTATTGCAAAAGTCTGGTTGCTCTACCTACTGCTATGGGTAATATTCCAGTTGCAGCTGGGTCTAAGGTTCCAGCATGTCCGACTTTTTTGGTACGCAGAAGTTTGCGGGTTTTGGCGACGCAGTCGTGGGAAGTCCAATTATAAGGTTTGTTTAGGTTGAGGAAACCGAGCACTTTAAATATTGGGAAGTAGGATAACAGGTAATGTATTCAGAGTATATATCGAACTGAAAATTATGTTTTTGATCCCGTGAAATTGCAGAAAATTATTTACAAATTACAAATTACAAATTACAAATTACAAAATTACACGCACCGATAAAAAATAAATTCAAGAGGAGTTCCATCCCCTCTGAATTTAAAGTTCCTACCTGCTAAAAAATCTCACTTGTGGTGCGTTACCATAAATAGATACTCTATTTCTATTATCCCGAACTATTAATTTACTACCGTCTGTGCTTCTTTGGGAAGTGAAGAAAAATCAATCTCAACACCAATTTTTTGAGCTACTCGACGACCATAATCAACATCAGCACGGAAGAATTGACATAACTGTCGCTTTTGAATTTCTTCGGGAACTTCACCCAAACTATTAGCGATATTTTCTGTTAATCTTTCCTTTGCATCCTCGCTCATTAAACGGTATAGATCTCCTGCTTGAGAGTAGTCATCATTTCCTTCCCTGTGGTCGTAGCGATCAACTGCAACATCTCCTAATGATAAAGGCGGTTCGGCATAATTTGGAGCAGGTTTTGGTGCGTTGGGGTTGCTGTTGGGTTCGTAATTAGGTTGACTCCCACCATTGTCCCCATAGGTCATAGCTCCATCTCGCTGATAATCAGAAAAGGGACATCTAGGTTGGTTTACGGGTAGTTGTTGATAGTTAGTCCCCAGACGATAACGATGAGCATCAGCATAAGACATTACCCTTGCAATTAGGGTTTTATCAGGAGAGAAACCAATTCCAGGTACAACCGCACTTGGAGAAAAGGCCGCTTGTTCGATTTGAGCAAAATAGTTTTCAGGATTGCGATTGAGTTCGAGAATACCCACTTCAATTAAAGGATAATCGCTGTGTTTCCAAACCTTAGTTAGGTCGAAAGGATTATCGGGATGATTTTGAGCTTGTTCCTCAGTCATTACCTGGATGCAGAAGCGCCATTTAGGATAATCACCTTCTTCTATTGCATTCCAAAGGTCTTCAGTAGCGCTATCTGGATTTTTAGCTTTTACTTCTGTGGCTTCTTCTTCAGTCAGGTTTTTGATTCCCTGTAAAGTTTTAAAGTGAAACTTCACCCAAATTCTTTGATTCTCATCATTTATGAAACTGAAGGTATGGCTACCGTAACCATTCATGTGACGATGACTTTGGGGGATACCACGATCGCTGTAGAGAATAGTTACTTGATGGAGTGCTTCAGGACATTGGGACCAATAATCCCAGCGCATGTATGGGTCTTTCAAATTATTCGCAGGACAGCGTTTCTGGGTATGAATAAAGTCGGGAAACTTGAGGGGATCGCGAATAAAAAAGACGGGAGTGTTGTTACCAACCATATCCCAGTTTCCTTCTTCTGTGTAAAATTTTATTGAAAATCCACGAGGATCTCTCTCAGCGTCAGCAGAACCTTTTTCACCACCGACAGTAGAAAAACGAGCTAAGACTGGAGTTTGTTTGCCGACTTCTGAAAAGAGTTTAGCCTTAGTATATTTAGTGATATCATTGGTGACGGTAAAAGTACCAAATGCACCTGCACCCTTAGCATGAACCACTCGTTCGGGAATACGTTCGCGGTTAAAGTGGGCTAGTTTCTCGGAAAGATGAAAGTCATGCATCACTACCGGACCCCTAGGACCAGCAGTCAAAGAATTTTGATTGTCAGCAATAGGGTAACCGTCTCTAGTTCTGAGAATCTTGCTTTCTTCCGAATTATGTTTTTCCATGGGATTAATGCTTTAATTAAGGTGCTAAAACAACAACTCCTGAATTTTTAGGAGAATCTCAGTAATGTTGCTGTCAGTTGGATAGTATTTGATATTTTTCAGGTTTCTTGGAAGGGTAAAACCTACCTATAGTATTTTCTGGAAACCGTTTGATTCATGCTTTTGGAGTAAATAGTATAACAATACGCAGGTTGGTTATTTTTAGTAAAATCTATTAAATCCTGTTAGCTTTTTATGGTTGGCAATGATGGCAAAGCTGTCAGCTATAGACTGTTTGAGCTAATAAAGTGTATTGCTTCACATAAATTTGCTACTAACAATTAGTGTAGATTTTAGATTCTTCTCATATTGATAATAATTAATTAACTTCCCAGATTTCTATATCCAAAGATTTAACCTCTCTTGTCCTTAAGGTGTATTGACTGGGAAAGTTTGATAATTATTGCGAGCAAATAGTACTAAGTAAGTAGGCAAGAAAAAAGTAAACTATGTAAAGAAATATAAAATACTCGTATTTTGCTCGTAGTAGCGCTAAAGCGCTAAAGCGCTATTACAAACAAGTTATGATTTTTCTTACTCACCTACTTACCAGTGAATAAAATAGATAAAAACTTCTTATTTATAGATTAAGAAATTATATTTCGTTGAAAAATGAATGGGGAAGGTGGGGGAGAAACGAAGAATTTTCAAACCCAAAAAGTCGTGTAATACTGCACTAATCTCGAAGCAAAATAAAAATATACGGGCAGTAGTAACCATAAGAACTTAACATTATTTTAAGAGGGCTAATTATTCACGGATTCATGAGTTACTATATATCTCCCCGTTTTTTAGATAAACTTGCTGTTCACATCACCAAAAATTTTCTCGAACTCCCTGGAGTCCGAGTTCCTTTGATATTAGGCGTTCATGGACGCAAAGGTGAAGGAAAATCATTCCAGTGTGAGTTAGTTTTTGAAAGAATGGGTGTGGAGGTAACTCATATTTCTGGCGGTGAATTGGAAAGTCCCGATGCGGGTGATCCGGCGCGTTTGATTCGTTTGCGCTATCGGGAAACAGCCGAATTAATTAAGGTACGTGGAAAAATGTGCGTGCTAATGATTAATGATTTGGATGCAGGTGCGGGACGTTTTGATGAAGGGACTCAATATACGGTTAATACTCAGTTGGTTAACGCTACCTTAATGAATATTGCCGATAATCCTACTGACGTGCAATTACCCGGTAGTTACGATTCCAATCCATTACAGCGAGTACCAATTATTGTCACCGGTAATGATTTCTCTACCTTGTATGCACCGTTAATTCGGGATGGAAGGATGGAGAAGTTTTATTGGCATCCCGATCGCGATGATAAAATTGGCATTGTTGGGGGAATTTTTGGTGAAGATGGACTTTCCCACACAGACGTAGAGAAATTAGTCGATACTTTTGCGAACCAAGCAATTGACTTCTTTGGAGCATTGCGATCACGTATTTATGACGAACAAATCCGTAATTTTATCCATGATATCGGTATAGAACGCATATCTTCACGGGTGGTAAACAGTGCTGATGCTCCCCCTAACTTTAGAAAACCCAATTTTAGTTTGCCCCATTTAATTGAGATGGGTAACTTAATGGTTGAGCAACAAAAACTCGTGGATGATTCGCGCTTGGTTCATGAATATAACCGTGGTGCTTTACGTTCTCAAGCTAATTTTATGCCCATACCCGCACCAAACCATGAAGCTAGATTTACGGAACAAGCACCCCTAGAAGCTCAGGTTATTACTAATTTCCCATCCATTACCGAGCAGTCAGGGAATGGTTTTAAGAATGAGATTCGCAATGAAGTGAGTCATAAAAATCTAAGTGAGGGTATTCAACCTTATTACCGCACCTATAATAATGGCGATATTCATCACGGACAACTAACAACTACCCGTGTTACTCCAGAAGTGATCAACCAAATGCGTGATATTCTCGCTTCCGGACATCATATCGGGATAGATTATGTAGATCAAATTCGCTTTGCAACCGGTGGTTGGAGAAGTTTTTCAACCCACGCCATTGATGATATGGAAAATGCGATCGCAACCTTAGAACAGTGTTTAGCAGAGCATACTAAAGATTACATCCGTCTGGTTGGAATTGACCATAAAGTAAACCTGCGGGTAATGGAAACAGTTATCCAACGTCCCGATGGTAAAATTGGCAGTTTGTAACACTTTTCCAAACATCTAAAATACAGAGAAAAATACAAGTAGGGTGTGTTAGCGGTAGCGTAACGCACCACTGGCTTTTGGTGTTTAAAATAAAATCATATAGAAGTGTTATTCGTATTTGTAATGCACCAAATATAAGCTTTGGGTGCGTTAATTATGATGTCCGCTTAATTACTACTTATGAAAAAATATGTTTGTTTGTAGTAGCGCTTTAGCGCCAATATTCGTCTATCGCACTAAAGCGCTACTACGAACCTTATCACAAGTATTTTACCGAACATGATATTAAACATTCCGCCCAACACACCATCTATACTCCTTACTCTCAACTAACCGATGGCGACGCCAAAGATGGCAGAAAGCTTACAATTCCGGGGAAAAGAATTATTAGTAACAAAACCACTAATTGTAAAATCACAAAAGGAATTGCACCCCGATAAATATCATTAGTAGTAACTTCTGGTGGTGCAACACCTCGGAGGTAAAACAATGCAAATCCAAAAGGTGGTGTCAGGAAAGATGTTTGCAAATTTGCCCCCAAAACTACACCATACCAAACCAGATCGATTCCCAACTGCTGGGCGATCGGTACAAATAAGGGTACGACAATAAAAGCAATTTCGAAAAAGTCAATAAAAAAGCCCAATAGCAAGACCACCAGCATACTGACAGTCATAAAACCAATTTGACCGCCAGGTATACTACTTAAAAATGTAGACATAATGTGTTCGCCATTTAGCCCTTGGAAAATGAAGCTAAAAGCAGTCGAACCCAGCAAAATAAAAATCACCATACTAGTGATTTGCAAGGTTGCATCACATACATCACCCAAAGTTTTGATGGTAAGTTTGCCATTGAAAGCAGCAAGGATAATCGCACCTACACAACCAACAGCACCAGCTTCTGTCGCCGCAGCAAAACCAAAAAATATACTACCAAGTACAAACAAGATTAGTAGCAAAGGCGGTACCATCACACCACAAACCCTTTTAAATATTGCCTTACCACCAATTTCTCGTACTTCAGCAGGTAAAGGTGGAGCCAGATCGGGCTTGAGAAAAGACACAATTAAAACATGTAGTGCAAAAGCACCAGCCATCATCAAGCCAGGAATTAAAGAACCAATAAATAAATCTCCCACTGAGATTCCTAGCTGATCCCCTAACACCACTAACACAACACTAGGTGGAATAATTTGCCCTAAAGTTCCGGAAGCTGCAATCACACCTACAGCTAATTGCTTGTTATAGCCATAACGCAACATAATCGGTAGGGAAATCAAACCCATTGCAACTACCGTCGCTGCGACAACACCTGTAGTTGCAGCTAATAGAGCGCCAACAATGACTACAGCTAACGCTAGACCGCCACGCAAACGTCCCAGCAAAATCCCCATAGTTTCCAACAATCTTTCAGCTATCCCAGTTTTTTCCAGCATCGATCCCATGAAAATAAAAAAGGGAATAGCCAAGAGATTGTACTTTGCCATAATGTCAAAAATACGGTCTGCGATCGCTTGGAAAAAGATTGGTTCAAAAAATCCCAATCCAACCCCAATAAACCCGAATATAATAGCTACAGCACCCAGAGAGAAAGCGACAGGATAACCTACAGATAGTAATAATAAGGCACCCACAAACATTAATGGGCCCAAAAAATCATCAATTACCATTCTCTTCCTCCTGGGGTTCCATTCTCCCTGTAAGAATCGCCACACTTTTAATAGCCTGGGAAATTCCCTGTAAAATCAACAGAGAAAAACCAACTATGATTAAACTTTTAATTGGATAACGGGGTAAACCGTTGGGATCAGGTGACTGCTCCAAGATTTGCCAAGAAGTAACAATTCCATCCCACGAAAAAACGATAGTCCAGATGCAGAAAGGAAGTAAAAATAAAATTGTTCCCAACAAATCTGCAATTGCTTTTTGTCTGCGGTTAAATTTACTATAAAAAATATCGACGCGGACATGTCCATTATTATTAAGTACATAAGCCGCGCCAAGAAAAAATATTAAATCAAAAAGATACCATTGAGCTTCGATATAAGCATTTGAACTCAGATTTGTACCTATCAGTTGTCCCAAACGTCGTCCGACAACATTCCAGGTACCGATAATTATCATTACCAGTACCAGCCAGCTGCTCCACTTACCAATACGTTGATTAAATCCATCAATGAATCGGGATATTTTTAACAGTTGCTCCAACGCCCCGTTCCCCTTTTTAAACCGTAAAAGTAGTGTACAGCCCAAAAGGGATAAGTGATGTTAATTAGTTCGCATTTTGGGGATTGGGGATAGCACTGCGTGCCGCCGGCAGGCATCGTGTTAGGTTACCTGTTTATTATCCAATCGGGTTGGATTTTCGACTCAGACCTTGATTGGCAACTTTAAAGGTCAGGGTGCTTATGAACAACTCAAACCCTTGCTTACAGTCACTATATTGATAAGTCTAGTAGTCTGTCAATTTTGAGTTGAGGGATACAAAAACACGATAATCTATAAACACCCAAATCAATCTGGTGTGTGTGATGCCCAAGAAAAAATACATTGTCTCCCTAA
>JAAUYH010193250.1_pt1 | contig 13072 bp, 10 predicted proteins | sample 7278061 | NCBI WGS metagenome assembly JAAUYH01 (sample SAMN14350203, study PRJNA611818) | marine sediment metagenome | isolation source: surface marine sediment (0.6m) | place: French Polynesia: Moorea | collected 2018-08
ACTAACTCGACCAAAATTCTTTTTGCCAATTCACGGCGAACACCGAATGCTAATCAAACATAGTGAAACAGCACAAAAAATGGGTGTTCCTGCAGAAAATATGGTAATAATCAATAATGGTAATATAGTGGAGTTAACTACTAACTCTATTAAGGTTGCAGGTAAGGTTGAATCAGGAATAGAGTTAGTAGATACTTCTGGTTCGGGTATGGTTAGCGATCGGGTATTGCAAGAACGCCAACGCATGGCAGAAGAAGGTTTAGTTACAATCGCAGCAGCAATAGATTGGAATGGCAAGTTGTTAGCAAAACCAGAGATACACATACGAGGTGTTGTTACCAGCATAGAACGTTCTCTGATACAAAAACGTATCAAACAGCGTATAGAAGAAATTCTCGGCGTGCGCTGGTCAGAATTTTCCCAAACATTTGATGGTGGAAAAGTAGAAGTTGACTGGAGTGGTTTACAAGGATTAATTGAAAGAGATTTGGCACGTTTTCTACGAAGAGAATTGAAATGTCAGCCAAGTGTAACATTATTATTACAAACTCCGGAAGAACCAGTAAAAGTTTCAGATGGTAGAAGACGTCGTACCCGGACTACTGCACAAGTCGCCTCATAGATAGATGAATTAGGTTAGGTAATTAACAATTCAAAACAATTAACGATTCAATACAATCAAGAATTTTAGACAATTAGAAATTAATTTTCTGGGTGGAGTTTTAGAACTTTCCACCCTATTTTTTATTATTGGCTTGGTTGTTTTGAGGAAATATAGATACATCAGTAGTTGCTCTAGATTCACGCCTTGCTAGAGAAATGCTGGAACTTACAAGCCGTCTCAACGCCTGCTTACACTTATCATTTGCAACGAATACAAAGGAAAGAGCACAAAATAAGTTATAAGTTTTTGTAATAACGGTTATAATATTGACAAATGCTGTGAGAAAGAGTATAAAATTATTTCCCACAGATGTAAAAAAACACCTATCAAAAGGAGGATGTCTTTACTAAAATTTCAATTGATTCAAGTTACCAACAAGATATTATTGCTACACTTCCTATTTATGGGAAATTAGGTTTAACTTGACGTAGCAATAGAGTCAGAGGCTGAGACAAGTCAGTACCTATATACAGATTTACATCCATGTAATGGGAACTATTTTCCCAATAATTATTCTGGAAACATGGACAATCTTTATTGAGTAATTAGATACCCTCAAACTAATAGAGGAGTTAAAAATGAAGGTATTTGATAATACCACAAAAAAGCTATTTTTGGCAAGCTGGGTATCAGTTAATCCAGCGGAAGGTTCTGAATTAAATGTCACAGCTATACAACGCGATATTCCTAAGTACCGTTGTGATATTTTTAGGTTTTTACGGCAATGGCTAAATAACATTCAAATTTGCGATCGCAAATTTGCTCGCCGTATATGTAAGTTGATTCCGGCACAATGTCCTTTTGAACGGAAGATTAAGTTGTTTGGCAAAACTTTGTTTTATATCCCACCGCTATGTAAACTAAATCCCCTATATGAGGAATTAGTAAGTTTACGTTTTCGAGCATTATGTTATCTCGCTGATGAATGTGGTGAAGATATTACTCAATATTGCTAGGTTATAGGAGTAGAAAACAAAGTAGAAACTTAGTAGTTTGCATGGGTTTCTCCTCCGCTTATGCGACGTGAAAACCTGTATTTCTGGAGTATTTTATGTGATGCTTCGGTACATTTTTGAGCGGAAGAAGGTTCAATTTGGGAACCAAACCCATGCAAATATCCAATAAATTGCTGATGATACACCCTTATGCTTTATAAGCAGTTGTGAGTTTGTTGTTGGGTAATTATGCTATTTCAATTTGTCAATTAGTTATTGTTTTGACTGCCATTTTTTGATTGCTGCTTGGGCTTGGTTGTGAGTATTTGTTTCTTCTGGTGGAACTAAATTAGCAGCTGCAATTGCATCTTTAAAATTTCCTTTTGCGGCGCGAGCATAGGCAATTTTGAGGATATCTTGACTCCACTGATTAATTGATTTTTGTGCTTGTTTGAACCCGGGTTCTGACGCAGGAATTTTTTTGGCAACTTCAATAGCGCGGTTATAAGTAGATGCTTGTTTGGTCTTGATTAAAGCATTTGCCGCATCTAATAAAGTTTGATTACTAATATACTGTTTCGCTTCTTCTCGCCACCTTTCAATCGCTATTTGGGCTTGGGAATAATTTGGGAAGTTTTCACTAATGAATTGTGTAGCGGCAATAGCTTTGGCGTAATCTTGTTTTTGGGCGCTATTTTCGGCTATCTCCAAAATCATCTGACTCCAAATCTGGATATTATCTTGAGCCTCCTTATAATCCATGCTCTCTGGTTTTATTTGCTGCACCTTAGCAATCGCTTTGCTCAAATCACTAGCTTTTGTGGGGTCTAAGGGTATTTTCTCTAGGTCTAAAAGTGCTTTTTTGCGCTTTTTGGGATCAGTATTAAGATCGACCGGAGTCGTAGATGCAGAAATAATCGGAGATAGGGAACTATTTGGTAATGTTTGGACAAAATTCGAATCCTCTGTTTTGGGATTATTAACTAACGAGCCGTCATTGCGATTCCAGGTTTTTTGATAGTGTAAAAATATTAAACCGATGGAAAAGCCCAAAATTACAGCAATACAACTTCCCATTAGTAGATTTGTCCACAGTGATATTCCTGTAGCTTTCCCTTCTTGGGTATTTCCCTGATCGCGGCGAACAATTGCACTCGAAGACCTGTCTGATGTAGCGGGGTAAGAAGGAGAAAGAGAAAAAGAACTTAATTCTTCTCTAATATCTTCATCGATTTGCAATAAGTTATTATGATTCAAACTGTTGAAAGATTGGGAAATTTGCCCAGAACTACCATTAATGTTTGATAATATTGGCTGAATTTGACCTCTTATTTTCTGGTTTTCTGCAGTTAAACTGCCCACATTCTGGCTCTGTGGAGTTTGCAACTGACTTGTGATTGACATCCTGGCTAAAGGTAATACTCCCAAAATTGACCTTTCGCTAAAAGTAATAAAACTTGCAGGATTTTGCACTGGGCGAAAATGATCTTCACATAATTCAGGGATGCGAACTTTGAGGTAATTTTCTAAATTGCCTAAAGTGTCCGTATGACCAGAACGTAAACCTTCTAATAGAACTGCACTAAAAAATCCATAACCAATCTCGCTACTTTCATGGGAAAATTGCTCTGGTTGACAGGAAATAATAATAGGTAATTCTATTTCTTGAGCAACACAGAGAGCTTCTTGAGTAACTAAAGAATGCCCTTGACAACCAAAAGCTCGGTTTATATCGAGTAAAATTAACACTTCAAGCTGAGTAGCTCGCAAAAAAAGCATTAATTCTCTTAAAGCAATCCCAGTTTCTTCAACTTGCAGGGGATCTCCCTCTTTTGGCATCAAATAATCGCGTCCATTGTAATTGATGCCATAACCGCTAAAGAAAAACCACAAACGATCCTGTGGTTGCCAGAATTTAGCAGCAAATTCCTCTAATAACAGCAGAATATTTTCTTTACTTGGTTCGGTAGAGTACTCGCCAATTGGTGGAGAGGTATCAGTTATGAGCAAACACTGTTGCGCAAAAAATTCCCCTTGTTCGACCAAAGCTTGCTTAAGCCCTTCAGCATCGGCTTGAGCACAACGCAGGGGTTGAAAAAACTGATATTGATTGATGCCAATAGCGATCGCCCAATTGTTTGCCATCGCGTTTTTTGTCAGTGATTATTTGCAAAAGTAATGTATCGTAGTTGGCTTTGTCACAAAAACAAGGCTAACCTATGTCTTATAGTCTAGGCGATTGTAATCTCATCGACCAATTCTATGTATTTTTTATAACCTTTTTTTGTGGAAAATACTTTTAAGAAATTTTATCGTCTATTAATTATGAGGAGCTAAATGTTTATGAGTAGGGACATATCTTTCCAAAGTAGGACATGTTTGATGTCATGGTTAAGTAACAAAATTGGAATTGCTCGTATTTTGCTGGGTTTAGTTGCTGGTATACCATTGTGGTTTACTATAGAAATGCTTACTCCCTCTTTGACAAAAGCATACACAGCAAGAGTTGATTTAGGGATAAACACATTAGTAGGAGAAAATTACAATACTATTTTGCGTAGAGCAGAAGCAGTGGCCAGAGCAGCAGTTCAACGCAATTTTGACAGAGATATATTAGTTACAGATGTGTCAGTAATTATATCCGTCCAGCACCAAGGCGCAATTGCACCGATTTTAGAGTTAGATGTAAGTCGCCCACGATGGCGAAATAACCCTGACCCACAGCGTTGGGCAAAATATTTTAAAGCTGCAAAAGCACTTTTGTATTTTCAAGGCAATCTCAGCAGTGTTGACAATTCTAAATTTGTAGAGAATGAACCACAAACAATAGAGGATGGAAAGCAGAAAACAGGAATCATTGATAACTGAATAAGTCGCTTCAAACTCAATGCCTTAGAATAAGAAGGTTGTCAAAAAATTGCGGTATTAACAGAGATGGCAGTTCCAAAGAAGAAAACATCCAAAACCAAACGAGATCAACGTCGAGCCAACTGGAGGCGTAAGGCTTCATTTGAAGCAGAAAAAGCTCTTTCTCTAGGCAAGTCAATTCTGACAGGACGTTCTACCTTTGTTTATCCTACCCCCGAAGATGAGGAAGAGGAAGAATAATTTTTCTTCCCAGATAGTGGAAAAGCACGAGTTAAGTACCCCGCCCTTTGGAAGGACGGGGATTATAGAAGTCCGATCTTACAATTAATAGGAATTTCCTTTTTTCGTTGCTTTATCCACTAACAAATTATTTTTGTGCAAGAAATAATGTAGGACAAATAGTCTTGGTATATTTCCCTAATGCTCTATAACTTTGCTTAAACCAAATTGATCGTATCAAATAAGGCTTTTATGTTAACGCTACGTAGCGTTAATTTGATTTTATTGCTAGTCTGAAGCGTTTCTGCTTAGGAGGCTCGAAAAAATAACTTTCCAATAATTTTTCTTGCTCTGGGCTATTACTTAGCCTTCACTATTAAAAACTTAGGAAATTATTTATGCGAGTGTTCTTATCTTCATCTATCCTTCTAATCTTGGAGGCAATATTAGAATTTTGCAGTCATGATTTAAAGTCGAACTGCTTAGATATTGAGAAAAACTTAATTAACTTAAATTTATTTAAATTTTGAAACAGTCTTCACAGGATTTATGTAGTATTTAAAATGTCAATGCGAATAATTACCTACTTCTAAAGACTGATTATTGGGCGATTATTAAAAAGTAAAGTATTCTTATAAAGCTTTTGGCTAGAACTGTCTTTTGGCTAGAACTATGCAAGGAAAATTTTTTCAAAAACCTTCACCGTCACAAAGCATGAGTGTTCCTCCTGGTCAACATTTAGCCAAGGGTTTCCCAGTACTTACCTATGGTGCTACACCTCAGGTATCTAAAGATGAATGGGAATTTAGAGTATGGGGTTTGGTTAAGCCAATGACTTTTTCTTGGTCAGATTTTATGGCGCTTCCCCAACACGAATTTACTGCTGATTTTCACTGTGTAACCCGTTGGTCAAAACTTGATGTGAAGTGGACGGGGGTAAAAATCACAGATTTTATGAAATTAGTTGAAGTCGACCAGAAAGCAGTTCATGTTATGCAGCATTGCTATGGTGGCTATACAACTAATATTTCAATGGCAGATTTTATTTTAGAAGAAAATTTCTTTGCAATAAAGTTATTTGGAGAGGATTTACCTGTAGAACATGGAGGTCCGATGCGAGTTATCATACCTCACCTTTACGCTTGGAAAAGTGCAAAGTGGATTAATGGTTTAGAATTTTTAGAAAGTGAAGAACTAGGTTTTTGGGAACGTAATGGCTATCATAAGCGAGGCGAACCATGGAGGGAAGAACGTTATAGTGGTTTTAGCTTAGCTAGCTAGGATTCAGAATTGATAACACTTTAAAATTAATTGCTAACAAATATTATTGTGCAGTCCAAGCCCACAGTATATTTATACTATTTAGGGCTTGCTAAATAAAATTGAAAAGTATGACAGATAAGGGTTAAAAATTTTTGCCAAACAAGTGCAAGGAAATAACATTTATAGTCTCAAAAACCTTGCACCTTAGTCTGCAATATGGCTGGGTAAATTAGTAACTAAGGGATGAAACTACTATGAAAGCAAGTTGTGTGGTTTTCAGATTAGCAAAGCTCTACTTTTTTAGCTAACGCTACACTATGCGAACAGCAAGTCTTATTTAATTTTGTTGTAAAGGGATTTCAATCAAAAATTCTGAACCTTTTCCGGGCAAAGAATTGCATTGTAAGCAACCACCATGTTTCTCCGCAATAATTTGATGGCTAATTGACATTCCTAAGCCAGTTCCCTTACCAACTGGTTTGGTCGTAAAAAATGGCTCAAATATTCGTTTTTTTACTTCCTCGGAAATACCCGGACCGTTATCACTGATACGAATCACAACTTTGTCTGAACCATTTGTCTTTGTACAAATACAGATACGACTGGGATTTTCTTTTATGGCTTTGAAACTACGTTTTTGATCGCGTTCTTCTAACGCATCAAGAGCATTAGAAAGAATATTCATAAATACTTGATTTAGCTGACCAGGATAACATTCAACTAGTGGTAGATCGCTGTAATGTTTCTCAACAAGAATACCCACATGTTCGGGTTTTGCCTTGAATCTGTGTTGCAAAATCATGAGGGTACTGTCAATACCCTCATGAATATCAACTTCTTTCTGTTCCATGTCATCTAAACGAGAAAAGTTACGCAATGACAGGACAATCTCACGAATACGCTGAGCACCCATTTTCATCGATGAGATAAGTTTGGGTAAATCTTGGCGCATAAATTCTAAATCAATTGCTTCTGCTTCTTCGTCTATTTCTTGCACCGCATTGGGATAGTGTTTTTCATAGGTTTGTAATAACCCCAATAAATCTTGAATGTATTCATCAGCATGATTGAGGTTACCGTAAATAAAATTCACTGGGTTATTGATTTCATGAGCGACACCTGCAACCAACTGACCGAGGCTAGACATCTTATCATTTTGAATCAATTGATTTTGAGTCGCGTTGAGTTTTTGTAGGGTTTTTTCTAATTCCCAAGCTTTTTGTTGTAATTCAGTTTCTACTTGTTTGCGATCTTGAATATCAATACAAACAGCAACCCATTCCCTAATGTGACCGTTGTCTGTAAATATAGGAACTGTTCTTACAAGAAAGTGACGATATTCTCCCTGTTTAGTCCGAAATCCCATTTCTTCTTGATACAATTTTTGGGAATTTAGTGCTTTTTGCCAGGCTTGGGAAATGCAATCGCGATCTTCTGGATATAGTAAATTTTTCCATTCATCTCCCTTAATTTCCAACAAGGTGATTTGAGAATCCTTTCTTCTTGTTAAAACGTCTTGAATTTGACCTTGACGATCTGCAGTCCAAACCAATTGAGCAGAAGCTAAAATTAGAGAATGATATCGCTGTTCGTTACACCCAAGTCTGGGAAGGACTTTTTCTAATATTCTTTGAGCTTGTTTTATTCTTTGGGCTTGCTGTAATTTAAAATCTACCTGTTGTGATTCAATACTTTTGATTGAAGCTTCTAGATTCGCTTGGCTAAATAAGCTGCTTGAGTATGAAGTTTGTAATTTTATTGCTTGTAAGTTTGTTGGTTGCAAACCTATTGGTTGCGAACTTATTTTTTCTGAACTTATACAAGTCGATACATTTGCTAAATGTTTCTTAGGGATATTAGCTTCGGTTATATCTTTATTCTGGTGAATTAATATATTTTGTAAATGTTTTTGTACTTGACAATGTTCAGTTATATCTCTGTAAAAACCCAGGATTGCAAATATTTGACCTTGGGAGTTGCGTAAAGGTTGTTTTCTAGTTTGAAAAATACGCTTTGAACCATCTTTGAGGGTTATTATGTCTTGCTCTTTAGTAATAATTTCTCCCCTCAATACCGCTAAATCTTCCATGGGAGAGCCAGGAATATTTTCCAAGGAATCATCAGATACGAATTCACTGGAAAATCCTAATTCCAAGTCATCTTTACCAATAATAGACGTTACTGTTTGACCAACTGCTCGTGCGTAACTTTCGTTGGCTAATATATAGCTCAAATTTTCATCTTTGATAAAAATCCAATCAGGCGTTGTTCCGATGGCTACCTTTAGCAAACTTACTTGAATTTCAAGCTGCCCTAAGGTTTGCTCTGAGACCGTCGTGAGTGGTGTGAGATGATGCATATCAAAGTGTCCATGCTTGCCAAGAATCTGTTGCGTAAATGACCCGCGCACGAGCAAGTTAAGTCAGTTGTCAAGGTCATTCTCTAACTAGAGTTCCCAAAATATTCCTGGTATTCACATCCAGAAAGGAAGAATACAAACATATAATTTGAGTTGTATTTTGGATACATTCTGCAAAATTATATAATTTGTAAACACTCAATTTTTGAGTATTGTTTTTAACAGAGACAACTTACCTTTGTAGGGAGGATACAACAATTTGGAAGCCAGAAAAAATGGCTTATGCAACACACTTTTATAATGGGAAAATGTATCAAAACTTGCTTTACCGTGATAATTGCCTATCCCGCTATTACCAATACCACCAAAAGGTAAAGTGGGAACACAATATTGCAATAAGGTATCGTTAAAACAAACTCCACCGGAGGAAGTTTCTTGTATTATTCGTTTCTGCAAGTGTCTATTTTGCGAAAATAAATACAATGCTAAGGGCTTCGGTTGAGAATTAATTTTAGCGATCGCTTCAGTAATATTTTCATATGTTAGTACGGGTACAATTGGACCGAATATTTCTGAAAGCATTAGTTCATTTTGCCAAGAGACTCTATCTACAATAGTTGGTGCAATATAGAGTTCCTCCCGATTAGTTTCACCCCCAATGGCAATTTCACCATATGAAAGCAGTTCTACTAAACGATCAAATTGTCTTAGATTGATTATTCTGCCATAATCTGGGCTGTTAGCAGGATTTTCGCCATAAAATTCTTGGATAGATTTTTTGATATTTTCTAATAACTGAAACTTAATATCTCTATGAACTAAAAGATAATCTGGTGCTATACAAGCTTGCCCAGCATTAGAAAATTTTCCCCATGTTATCCGCCTAGCTGTTTTTTGAATGTCAGTATGAATATCAACAATACAAGGACTTTTCCCGCCCAATTCTAAAGTAACTGGTATCAGGTTTTGTGCTGCTGCTGCCATTACAATTTTGCCGACGTTTGCACTTCCTGTAAAAAAAATATGGTCGAACTTTTGTGCTAACAGTTGCTGACTAATTGTTACATCACCTTCTATAACAGAAATATAATCTTCGTTAAATATTTTACCAACAATTTCCGCTATAAGACAACTAGTCTGGGAAGCACATTCGGATGGTTTAATGATGGCACAGTTACCTGCAGCAATTGCTCCAATTAAAGGTAAAATATTAAGTTGAAATGGGTAATTCCAAGCACCAATAATTAATATTACTCCCAGGGGCTCAGGATAAATACTGGCGGTAGCTGGTAATAGTTGCCAAGGAACATTGGTCTTTTTGGGTTTAATCCAAGTCTTGAGATGTTTGATAGCATGCTCAATTTCTTGGTTTACTAAAACTATTTCTGAAGTAAAAGCTTCAACTTCTGGTCTACCTAAATCAGCTTTTAGTGCCTGGATAATTGCTTTTTCATGCAGGTTGAATCCGACTTTAAGCTCTCTGAGTTTTTCTAGGCGAAATTGAATATTTTTAGTTTGACCAGTGAGAAAAAAGTTGCGTTTTTTCTGAACAACTTCAGCGATTGGCGCTTGTAAATTCATTTTCAATTTTTCCTAGTATCTAATTCTCCTTTATATCTAGTTTTCCTCAATTATCACTATTGGAATAAATTCTTAATACAACTCCGAATATTGTTCTGTTTAGGAGTTTAAATAATTGAATTTTCTGTCACAAATATCTTGGTACAGAAATAATTTATTTCCTAAATCACAATCAATAAGTAATTAAATACAACAGGTAATTTATTGTTTCACAGGGATTTTTACACTGAAAATGCTACCTTTATCAACTTCCGAAACAATAGTAATTTCACCTTGATGTGCTTCAGCAATGCGACGAGAAAGATATAATCCCAAGCCACTACCAGAATACTTGTGACTTCCAGGACGAAATCTTTCAAATAAAGTAGCTTTTTCTTCGGGCGAAATACCTTTCCCTGTATCTTCTACCTGTACTGTAATATTTTCCAAGTCACCCTTGGATTGCAAACGAATGGAAATAAACCCTATATCGGTAAATTTAATTGCATTACCAACTAAATTGGTGAATAAACGATGCAATTCTAGGCGATCGCCCATAACCCTAACAGACTCCTTACCCAGTTCTAAATTGATTTTGAGCTTTTTGTCCTCTGCCAAAGGTGTTAATTCTTTCCCAACTTCATTGAGTAACTGATGCAAGTCTACTGGTTGAAAGGTTAAGGTTTTACGACCAGCTTCAAAACGATAAACTTCTAACAAAGTGTTGACCATTGCTAGTAAGTTACTATTGCTACGAGCCATTGTGGATAGAACTTCCTTCATCTCTGGTGAAAGTTCCCCTAAAGCACCTTGCAAGCAAAGTCCCATCATCCGTTCTGCAGCTACTAAAGGGGTGCGTAAATCGTGGGTAAGTCGAGAAACAAAATCTTCTCTTTGACGTGCGATTTCATCACGTTCATCAATACTATGCTTGAGTCGAAGAAGCGATCGCACTCTTGCAAGTAATTCATCAACTGTTACGGGTTTGCGGATGAAATCATCTGCTCCTAAATCTAATCCCTGTGCAACATTGGGCGAATCATGGGCTGTAATGAGCAAAATTGGCATAAATTTTAGCTCACTATTTTTTCTAATATTTTTTGTCACTTCATAGCCATCCATCCCTGGCATCATTAAATCAAGTAACACCAAATCAAAAGGGGAATTTTCGATTTGAGCCAGGGCTGAAGGACCATTCTCCGCTGTTGAAACTATATAATGTTCTTCTTCCAAAATAGTTTTAATTAGAAAAACGTTGTCTGGAGAATCATCAACTACAAGAATTTGGTCAGGGCGAGAAGATTGCGGATTCATAGAGCAAATAATGGCTAACTTAGAAAGATATGTTTAGTGTTTGTGGCGCGGCTTGAGCGCATTCAAAAGTAGTTTTATTGGTTTAATTAAGAAGATTATTTCTTTTTCTTACCTCTGACTAAAGAAAGATTTTTCTATAGGGAATAGAGAAAATCCTGATAGTTATTTTTTAAGAAGTATTTTAAAGTTAAGTAAATATTTTGAACGACCTAGATTTTAAAATCAAATTATCTTGAAATAAATTTCTACATTGTTAGTCAGAAGGAAAATAGAATTAAATTTGCAATGATTACGTTAACTATAATTAGATGATAATAAAAATTGATTCTTATGGACCTTCCTGTAGAAAGTTATCATGCTATCTCTGTGAAACAGGCGATCGAGGTCACAAGATAGTCAGAAATATGTCATAACAAATATATTTATAATCTTGAAACTGGCTTTCTGCTCTAATTTTTGATCGAACTGATAAATATATTAGAAATGTAAAAAAAATGATTATTCTGTGGTTGGTTCTAATATTTTGAAGTTAATCTTTTGGTTTTCTTTTGCTTCGCTTTTATCTTCTTAACTCTTATGATGCTCATTGCTTGATAGAAAATTTCAGTTTTTAGATATTTGAAGAAGTTTACCTGTTTTGATGTTTGAAATTGTGATTTTGGAAAGTAGACTGCAACGGCTTAAAATTTTAAGAATTAAAACATGTTGCATTTTTACTTTATTGCTGGGAATTGGTAAGTACAAATCAGATCTAGCGTAAGTTCACACTGCACCCTAAGGATAAATGGTACTTATTTAAGGTTCTTGTAGATTAATTGTTAGCTATCGAAGAATAGCTATCTGACAAGCTTTTCAGCATCAAATAACAGGAAGTTGCTCCAGGGTCTTGATGTCCAATACTGCGATCGCCAAGGTAGCTAGCACGTCCTTTTTTCGCAAGCATTGGTATAGTATCTTTCATTGCTTTTTCTGCAATTGCAACCATCTGTTGCATTGCTTCAGACATATTTTTACCACTACCTACTGCTTCCTCGAATGCGACGGTAGCGGGAGATAGAACATCTATCATCGTTTTATCGCCGGGTTTTGCTTTTCCCCGTTGCAATACTCCTTGTAAACCTGCTTGCAACAATTTTTGCATATCAATTTCTGTCAGTTCTTCTTTCCCCAAAACAGTACTACTTGCGCGAAGAAATAGGCTTCCGTACAGAGGTCCACTTGCACCACCAATACTGGAAATTAAAGTCACGCTGACAGTTTTCAAAATACTCCCAATATCTTTGTCAGCGATATTTGGTAACTGAGTAATTACTTTTTGAAAACCCCGATCCATGTTAATACCGTGGTCAGCATCACCGATGGCTGCATCTAATTGGGTTAAATAATCTTTATTTTCATGTATCTCAGATGCAAAAGCCTGCAACCATTGCACTATTTGCTTTTTAGTAACCATATTTGATTCTACTTTTTCTCATCTTATACCTGAACTCGACCGATATCTTTGAACTTAAGCAGCGAAACTAAAAATTAAGGATTTTAGCTACAGGTAATAGGGGACGGGAAACAGGAAATTACAAGGATTTTATATGTTTTGGTGCACAAGTCCAGATCTAATTTTTTCAACTGATTTTAGTTTGGGTAAATGTAATGATTGTTGTATATGACTAGTTAATCAATTAGATATTTGTGACTTCTATTTACACATTGATGTTTAAAGTTTTATCTTACTTACCTTGCTTGTTGGTAATAGGTAGTATACCTAGCTGCAAGGAACATACCAGCAAACAAAGTTTGGATCTTGGTATAGCACAAGCGAATCAACGATTTGAAGAAAAGAAGGAAAATATTATCTATCCCAAAAGTTCTGCAGTAATAGATGTAACTGGTGCA
>JAAUYH010184608.1_pt1 | contig 13071 bp, 9 predicted proteins | sample 7278061 | NCBI WGS metagenome assembly JAAUYH01 (sample SAMN14350203, study PRJNA611818) | marine sediment metagenome | isolation source: surface marine sediment (0.6m) | place: French Polynesia: Moorea | collected 2018-08
CCAAAGCGAAACAACTCCCCGAGGTGTTTCTGCGAAATTCCCACCCCGGTATCTCGCACCGCGACCCGCCAATGCTTGTCTCGCCCCCATCCCACGCTGACTTCGATTTGCCGACTACCCAAGTCCATCTCGGCCACCGCATGGATGGCGTTCTTTATCAGATTGACCAGAATCTGCAGCACCTTATGACGCTCGATCGCCAACCCCGGTAGCCCCTCGTACTGACGCACAATCTCGATATGGCGGTTGCGAATGCCAGCCTCGTTGATGCGTATCGCATCGTCGGCAATATCGCTCAGATTGAGCTCCTCCAACAGCGGCGTGGACGTCACCATACGATTTTGGAGCTCGATAATGCGGCGAATATGTTCGAGATGGTCGAGCAGCTCGCGCAACTGCTCGTTGAGTGCGTCGCGCTTGCCGCGCAGCGCATTACTCAGCTGGGTCAAAAATCGCGGCACCATCTGCCCCTTGCGACTGCGCACCCAAAAATCCCCATCGCCCTGATGTCTCTCGGCAAGGGCCGCCACCCGTTCGAATTGACGCACCGGAAGCGCCTGCAGCTTTTCGGTGGCCACCATCGCGGCCACGTTGATGCTGTTGAGCACATTGCCCACGTTGTGCAGCACGCTGGCCGCCACTTCGGCACGCCCACTCTGATGGGCCAGATCGACGAGCTTGCGCTGGGCGGTGCGCAAATCGCGCGTGCGCTCGTCCACCAATTGTTCGAGCTCCGCCTTCGAACGCTGCAACGCCATCTTGGCCTGATGGCGCAAGGTCACATCGCGAAAGACAAAGACCACCCCCGCAATCGTGGGATCGTCCTCATCCTGATGATAAAATGGTCGCGCGGCAATCGATAGGCAAATCCAGGTCTCCGCCTCTGGGTCGCGCACAATCACTTCCATCGCCTCGATGTGTTGGCCGCGCTGAACTTGATCCAGCGGCAATGCGTCGATGGCGAGCGCGTGGCCGTCCTGGGTATCGCTCATTTCATAGCGGGCAAACCAAGAAGATGGATCTTCCACCAACGTGGTGACGCAGAAAAGCCGCTCGGCTTCGGAATTGGCCATCAGCGGTTTCCCCGCCGCGTCTACCACAACCAGGGCATCGCCCATCTGGCGAAAGACCCCCTCCAGGATGGCGCTGCTCTGATGCAGAGACTCATTGACCTCCTGAATCTCCTCAGCCTGGGCCGCCAAACGCTCTACCATGTTTTCTAACTGAGCCGCCGTGGTATTGAAGGCCTGGGCCAAATCGCCCAGCTCATCATTGGTCCGCACATCGGCCCGCATAGCGAAATCCCCCGAACCGATCGCGCGCGCCAGCGCAATCAGACGCTGCACGGGGGCCGACAAGCGCCGTGCCATCCGCCATGCCAGCGTCAACGCCACCACCGCCGTGATCAACGCAATCGCCAACATCACCGATACCGCGCCGCGCGATGCCTCGTCGACCGCGTCGACCAGGGTCGTGGCTTGCGCGGCCAACAATTCAACGGGCACCGATAGACCCACACTCCATGGCTGGGCCCGCATCGGATGATAGGCGATGTACTTTTCTTGCCCCTTCAATTGCAGCACCTCGACGCCGCGATGGCCGAGTGCCATGTGCTCGACCAGAACAGACCACGGCGTCTCCGGTTGCCCTGTCGCTACGAGCAAACTGGGTAGCGAACTGGGGGTTTGTACCAATTCAATGCGCCCGTTGGGTGGCGCGGCCACCAAACGGCGCTCGCTATCGAGCAAGAAGGTGTAACTGCCGCGCACGGCCTGATGCTGATTGTAGCGATAAATCAGACTCGACAACGAGCACGTCACCACCACGGCCCCCCACCCCGCGCCGTCGCTATCCCGCATGATGGCGATGGCGCTCACCGAAAGATCCCGGGTTGGGCGAAACGGATTGCGATATACGTCGCTCCAATACACGCTGTGATCGGGGGTTTTATCGACGCTCGTACGCCGCACCAGTTGAAAGAGCGCCCGCCATGCGCCATCGTCGCTGGCCACGCGATTCGAACTGTGCCAAACCCCGTACGCCTCGCTCAGCACAGACACGTTGAACACCACATCGCGCGCGCGCAGAACCGGCAACACCTCATCATCCAATGCCAGCGTCATCTGACCATCGACATCAGCATGGCGGCGGCGCTCGCGCAAGATCGCGCTGCTCTGCAGAGCCAATGTCCGGGCAAAGTCCAGGCGGGCGTCGATGCCGGCGGCCTGTTCGCGGACTAAGGTGATCAAGACCTCTTCGACTTGCCGCGAGATCGCCGCCCGTCCAACTTGCTCAATGTGTCGGCGCGCATTGCCCTGGGACCACCAGGAAGCAACCGCCAACACCAACGCCAACCCCACTGTAGATAAACCGGCTAGGATGAGTATTCGATGCCGGAGCGTCAGTCGCATAGGCGGCGACTCCTAATGTGATTTCTGGGCCCGCATCACCTCGGCGGCCGGCAGTGCCAACGTCCGATTCCACTTGGCCTCAACGTCGGCCAAGGCCTCAGCGGGCGATAGCTGTCCCTGAATGGCGCGGATAAGGCCGTCCGATAGCGCCTCCAGGAGGGCCGGCGTGCGCGGGCCCGTGGGCAAGGCCACTGCGCGCTCAAGTGAGGCCTGCTTGGCCTCGGCCACTTGCGGCGCAAACTCACGATACGTGCTCGACGTCAATACGGATTTACGCGTCGGATCGAGACCGCCATTGATGAGATTGCCCTGGAGCTCATTGTCCCGATTGGCCACGGTGAGTAAAAACTGCCGCGCCGCCTCGGGATGAGGCGCCTTGCTGGAAAGGGCGAGGACAAAACCGCCGTTCAAAGCGGTGCCTGCACGCGCATTTGGGCCCGTGCCCAAAGGCAATTGCACCGCGCCCCAATCGCCCTGAATCGTGGACATCGATGGATCTTCGGCCATGATGCCCACGTCTGTCCACTGCTCAACCAATGCGACGCGGCCAGATAGAAAGGCAAAGCGGGAGGCATCGAAATCGGTCTCCACGGGGTCGGGAATGGCGTATTGCGCATGCTCGACGAGGTAGCTCAGCGCCTGTACCGATTCCGGACTGGTCAACGTCGGTGCGCCATCATCGGCAAATAATGCGCCCCCGCAGGTCACCAGGCGATTCATATAGGTGCCGATGACGAACATCGGCGAGGGATGAGCCATGATGGCCGTGCCGTAGATACCGTTTTTACTCTCGCTCTCGGTGATGGTCTTGGCGATCTCCGTGAACTCGTCCCAGGTTGTAGGCGGTGATAAACCGTGCTTAGCCAAGAGCGACTTTCGATACAGCACGATGTGATTATCAAAGTCGTACGGCAAGGCGTATCGGCCCCCCTGATGCAGCGAAAACGCGTCAAAGACCCCATTGATATAGTCGTCGGGATTGATCACCTCGCCGTTGTCGGCAAAGAATTGACTCAGATCCTCGACCATGCCCTGCTCCACCAACAAACCGAGATCGTGATAGAGCAGTTGAAAGATATCCGCCTGCGGTTGTGCAGCACGCCAATCGATCTCTGCCGACAACAGCAAATCACTAAACCCTGCGGCTTGTAGCTCGACAATCGCGCCAGTCTCTTGGCGAAACCGCTCAGCGTAGAATTCGGCCGCCTTAGTCTCGGTGGCCACGTGAATAAACGTAATCTTCTGCCCCTGCAGGTCGGCCCGCATACTGGGGGGCTCTTGCGCAGCAGGTTTACAGCTCACGCACACCGAGGTCGCCATCAGCCATGCCGCAATGATGACCCATCTGGGAACGGATGTAGCCGGATACGTACACCTATCGCTCCGCCGATTACAGAATAGCTGTGTCATCATTCAACTATATTGTAACGGACACTCGATGCGGTCAATGAATTAACGCGGGGAAACCGCTGCTATTTCGGACAGTTCCAGTCCTGCATCGGTACTTTCCCCACATACCCCTCCCTACCTTCTGCAACTTCGCGACAGCCTTGCCATCATCACCAAGATGCCACCAAGATGCCACCAAGATGCCACCACGAAGGCGCCATGACATCGTGACAGCGCCGTCACGAAGACAGCGCCGTCACGGACGTGCCCTGGCGGGCAAACAGTCGATATACCGAGGGAGCGCCGGCAAAAAACCACAGCGCAATCAGGGTATCCATGAGCGCGCATCCCGCCGACGACGTCGGCGCAAACAACCAAATAGTCTCGCCATAGAGGTGATGGGCGAGGTCCCATCCGGTGTGCATCATCCATGCAAGGCCGATATATCGATAGGATTCCAGCCCTCGATACGCGACATAGGTCGCAATAGCAATATAGACAAACTCCCATATACCGAAACCGCCATTGAGATAGACCGCTCCGGCGCCCGCGACAAAAATGGCCATAAACCGGCGCCGCGCCGGTTCGCGAATCAGAGAGACCAGGCAGACGAATACAATCGCGGCAACGACGATCATGGTGATATCCAGCGGACCCAGCGCCCGCTCTAGTAGGTGTTCCATAGTTTGTCACTCCAGTGTTATCTACGCGCGGCCCAGCGCCCGCGGTATAACTCCCACGGTAAGCGCATCCGCGCCGCGATACGAGTGGCTAGAATGACAATGATCGTCCAATTCTCGCCACGAACAAATCCCCGCCCATACTCGGCGCTATGCTACGCTGTGGCCATGCATACGATCGCGATTTTAGCCCACGAAGGCGTGGTACCCTTTGATCTAGCCACGCCGTGTGAGGTGTTCGAACGCGCACACCTCGCCGATGGCCAGCCGGCATACCAAGTCCGCGTATGCGCCGAACGCGACACTGTCCACGCCGGCCACTTCCGCCTGCACGCCCCCTATCGCTTGCGCTCCCTTCTGCGCGCCGACACCATCTTCGTTCCCGGCGTCGCCGATCTCGACGCTCCGCTGTCGCCCACCACCCTGCGGGCCCTGCGCTCGGCCGCCGCGGCCGGCGTCCGAATCGCGTCGATTTGCACCGGGGCCTTTGTTTTGGCCGCAAGTGGCCTGCTCGACGGATTGCGCGCCACCACCCACTGGCGGGCCGCGGACGAGCTGGCCCGTCGTTATCCCGCCATCGAAGTCGATCCCGCGGTGCTCTACGTCGACTGCGGCCAGTTCCTCACCTCTGCCGGTGCCGCGGCCGGCCTCGATCTATGCCTCCACCTCGTGCGCCGCGATTATGGTGCCCGGGTGGCCGCCGACGTCGCCCGGGTCTCGGTGATGCCGCTTGAGCGCGCTGGCGGCCAGGCGCAATTCATCGCCCACGAGCCCCCGAGCCACGACGGCGCCAGTGTCTCGCTCGAACCGCTCTTGCGCTGGCTGGAACAAAACCTCGCGCGCGATCTCACGCTCGAAAACATGGCCCAGCAAGCGGCCTTGAGCACGCGCACCCTGAGCCGCCGCTTCCGCGAGCAGACCGGGACCACGCCACTACAATGGCTGCTCCGCGCGCGCACCAAACACGCCCAACACCTGCTGGAGACCACCGAATGTTCGATCGAGGACATCGCCACCCGCGTCGGCTTCGGCTCGGCGGCGGCGTTCCGCGCCCGCTTTCGCCGCGTTGTCGGCACCACGCCACGCGCGTACCGCTACGCCTTTCGCAGCGCGCCCACCGCAAGCGAGTGCTAGGCCTTTCCTATCACTAAGCAGTAATTTCGACGAACACGCCATCGCGTAAACATTGTGAGCATTGATACCAAATAAACCGCGCGGTTTGTCATAGCATTTCGCCTCCAGCAAGGTACGGTACCCACCATGCTGAATACGCCGTTTGGCCTCTTCCCACACCAGACGAGTCGTTACCCGGCTAATTAAACCTATCAAGCCCCACAAAGGTGACCTTCCCTATGAACGACATGTCCACGTCTCTGAGCCGACTCCTTGCTCTCGTGTCTAAGACCCATCGCAGCGCCGCCGAGCGGCTACTCAGCAGAGTCGGGGTTCACGCAGGCCAGGAATTCATCCTTCTGGCCCTCTGGGAAGCAGACGGCCGCACCCAGGCCGAGTTAGCCCGAGAGCTGCGAGTGTCGCCGCCCACGATCAATCGCATGGTCACCCGTATGGCCAACGCCGGCTTTGTCGAACGCCGCGCCTGCGCCAATGACCATCGAGTGGCCCGCATTTACCTGGCAGACAAGGGCCGCGAAGTTCGGCCGGCCGTCGAGGCCCAATGGCAAACACTCGAAACCGCAACGATGGAAGGGATCGCGCCCAACGACCGAGAAATTCTGCGCGTCATGCTAGAGCAGATCTTGCACAACATGAGCAGCGACAGCACCCGCTGACGCGCACGTTCCTGCGTCCGAGTGTATCGCCCGGCGAACTTCTACTTATCCGCGTCCGAGATCACGATCTCGACCCGGCGGTTTGTGGCCCGGCCCTCGGCCGTGCGATTGCTGGCCACCGGCACCGCCTCGCCCTTGCCCACCGCCGAAATCTGCTGCCGCGGCGCGCCTTCTTCGATCAGGAAATCCCGCACCGATTCGGCCCGCGCACGAGAGAGGCGCAAATTACTGCGCCGCGATCCCCGCGAATCAGTATGGCCCTCGACGATGATACGGCGGTTTTCATCCACTTCGCGCAGCGCGCTGGCCACTCGGCCCAGCTGCTCCCGCGCCACGGGCAAAAGCACGGACTTGCCACTGCCAAAGAGCACGGCGCCCGAAAAAGTGAGGACCGTGCCGCGCTGATCCTCTTTGATCTGCGCGACCTCCTCCAAACTCTTCACGGCGGCCCGGTAGCGCGCTTCGGCCGCTTCCCGAGCGGCGCGCTCTTTGGCCAACTCTTCCTGCTGCGAGGCGATGGCCTTGTCTCGTTCCGCCAGGGCCTGATCGCGGGCCGCGAGCTGCTCCTGCCGCTTAGCGAGTTCACTCTCGCGCTCGGCCAGCTCTTTGGCCCGCGTGGCCAATTCCTGTTCCCGCTGACTGAGCGCGTCTTGAGTTTGCACTAAACGGCCACTGGTTTGGTCCAGCGCACTAATCACCTCGCGATGGCGAATTTCCAGCTCGCGCTCGTACGCCTCGCGCGCCTGGCGCTTTTTGCCCTCGACATCGGCGACGCGGCCATTGACCACCGCGAGTTGGGCCCGGCGTTCGGCGACATAGGCCTTGGTCCGAGCGTCATTCGAGCCGGGATCCTCGCGCTCGGCAATCTCGGCCGCATCGAGGGCCTGCTTGGCCGTCAATAGCTGGTCGGGAACCAGGGTTCTGGCATTGGTCTTTTCCGCTTTGGCGTACGCTTCCCGGGCACTGAGCAGTTCTTGCGTCGGCGGCGCCGCACCGCAGCCGAATTGCAGCGCGGACCCAACGAAGAATACGACGAAGAATACGGCGCCGAGAGACTCGCGCAGCGTCGCTGTCGTCGCTGTCGTCGCTGTCGTCGCTGTCGTCGCTGTCGTCGCTGTCGTCGCTGTCTGGCACGTATTCCGGCGCCGGCTCTGGCGACCCATCTGTCGCAGAAAAAACGATAGCAAAAGTCGTGTGTGATGTTGCGTGGTAGACATGGTCTCGAACTTCTCCCCAACGCGCATGCGCATTTACTTCTCCGCCGCCTGGCGCAGGCGTTTGAGTTTTTCAATGGCGTCTTCGGCCTCGTTGCGCACCTGGGTTTCCTGAGCCAGCGACAGCGCAAGCTCGGCGTCGGCCTCGGCCCGATCGAGCACTAACGTCGCGCGCTCGTAATTCTCCTGGGCCATCAGGCGCTCGGCCTCGCTCAAGGCATCTCGAGCCATTTTGAGATGCAGCGCCGCCTGGGGCGTACGTTCGGCGCCAATGGCCTCGGCCGCCGACAGCGTAGACGAGGTCTGAGTGAACTGGCGCTCGGGACGCGGCACGCCGCCGCAGGCGATCAGCGAGCTCGCCCCCAAGAACATGACGAGCAGGTACATATAGGATTTCCATCGCATGGTAGATCTCTTTCGGGCGCCCATCGATTCCAATCGTTCGCCGAACAAGCCGCCGGGACGCCCGTGACGGAACTGGCCAAAACGCGGTACCAGATCCGTAAGGGATCGGCAAAGGACCGGCAAGAGATCGGAACAGTGTTAGAACAGTGTCGGAACAGTGATGGATCAACCCACTGGGGCATACTATGCCGCAATCGAGAACAAGGCTAGCCCTGCTGCTCCTAAGCTAGGTCTCCCCCTTCACATTTCCCCGAGTGAGTCGCCCCCCGCCGCGTGCAAGCGCCCCATTTGCCGCGTTTGCGACCCATTGTCGCACGCGCTTGCCACTGTGAAATCACGACGGCAAGCTGCATGTATCATGTTCTCTCAGCAAGCTGCCTTACCCCGACCGACCTGGTCACCATCAGCGCCCAGCCTGCTATCCCGGACCGATCGCCTGCGCTACCGCGTACAGCGCCGCGGGCTGGCATTGGCCATGGGCACTTTCATGCTAGTGCGCCACCGCACGCTCTTGCCCAAAACGCGGCCCAGCCAACTCGAAGTCGAGGTCTTGCGCCAGAGCTTTGAAAAACTCCTGGCCCGCGACATGGCCAACGTCGAGGACGGCCATTATCCGCGCGAATTGCTGTTTTCCATGCCCCTCCGACGCTATTTGCGCGCCTTGCCCCAGGCATTTGGCGACCAGCCGCGCATGATCCGCCGCGCACAAGAGAATCGATATTGCGATCTGCCCGCCGAGGCCCAGCCCGAGCGCTATCCCGCCTACTACCGGCGCAACTTTCACTGGCAGAGCGACGGCTGGCTGAGCACCGATTCGGCCCGCATCTACGACGTCTCGGTAGAATTTCTCTTTGCCGGCGCCGCCGATGTCATGCGCCGCATGGCCCTGCCGCCGCTCTTCCATCACTTGCGCAACCGCCGCCACGCCGACACCGGGGCCCCAGGGGCCGGCCAGGCCCCCCCGGTCCCAAGGGTTCTCGACATCGCCTGCGGAACCGGCCGCTTTCTCGACATGGCTCGGCGCGCCTTCCCGGGCGCGACCTACACCGGCATTGACCTCAGCCCCTACTACGTCGAATACGCCCGCCAGGCGCTCGCCGAGACCAGCTCCGGCGCCGACGACACCGCGCTCCTGTGCGGCAATGCCGAATCACTCCCCTTTGCCGATGCCCACTTCGACGCGGTCTCGTCGCTATTTCTCTTTCACGAACTGCCCAAAGATGTGCGCCGACGCGTGGTCCGCGAGGCCTTTCGCACCCTGCGTCCGGGCGGGCGCCTCGTCATCTGCGATGCCGCGCAACAGGGCGATATTGCCGACGCCCAGTTTTTCTTCGACGTATTCATGTCGCTGTATCACGAACCTTATTTCAAGAGCTACCTGCGCGACGACCTCGGCGACCTCTTGCGAGAATGTGGCTTCATCGTCGATAGCGAAGAGACTTTCTACTTGGCCAAAGTCGTCAGCGCACGGCGCCGCGCACGGCGCCGCGCACGGCGCCCCCAATAACCCGGACGCTCATGCTACCCTGATGAGGTATGCGTCCGCCCGCCCGTCCTGCGAGATTCCCGGCAAACGCGGCCTGCATGGCGATAGCGGCCACAGCCATGGTCGCCGTTGCCTGCGGCCCGAGCTCTGGCCAAGGTGTCGTCGGCTCAAGCCCCAGCTGGCGCAAGCCCAACGTGGTGCAAAGTGCCGGCCCGGCCCGGCCTGCCGTCACCGTACCCGCCGGCAGCCCCCACACCCTAACGCCGCCAACGGCCGGCAGTGCCCACTACAACGCACCGCAAGCCCCACCCGTGCCGCACCATCCATTGGCCGACGCCATCGTCGGCGCTCTGGGCGCGGCATTTCGCGACAGCGGCCAGGCCGGGCCGCGCCCCGATGGTCGCCTGTATACGGCGGCCCAATCCCTGGCCGACATCGTGCCCGAAAACGCGCCCTTGGCCTATCCCCTGATCGAGTTCGCCCTGCACCATAACGGCATTGTCGAGCCGACCCCCCACCTGCTCATTATCTGGGGCCCCCTCGACGACACCGATACCCTCCTCGCCCAGCTGCAGACCCGCCTGCCCGAAATCGTCGCCGACAGCCAAACCCGCAACAAGAGCGGCAGCCTGTCCCGCGTCGGCGTCGGCGTATCCCAACGCGGTCCCGGCTATGGCGCCGTCATCCTCGCCCTGCAGGCGAGCAACATCGTCACCGAACCCATTCCCCGGGCCGTGCCCGAGGGCGGCAGCTTTGCCGTCCGCGGTCAGATCATGGGCGGCTATCGCAATCCGATCGTCTTTGTCACCCGGCCGAGCGGCAAGGTCGAGGAGGCCTTTGCCGGCAAGCGCTCGGGCTTTTCCGCCGAGATTTCCTGCCGCGGACAAAAGGGCCGTCACCAGGTCGAAGTCGCCGCCGAAGACCAGTTCGGCGCCGCGGTGCTGGCGAACTTTCCCGTCTACTGCCTAGAGGCCGCGCCCGCTCACATCACCCTCAATCGCGCCGAGCAGGAGCCCGAAGGCGATTTTGCCACCCCCGAACAGGCCGAGGCCCGCATGCTCCAGCTGGTCAACCGCGATCGCGCCGCGCACGGTCTGCCGCCGCTCGTGCTCGATGCCGCGGTGAGCGGCGTTGCGCGCGCCCACAGTGAGGACATGAAGCAGACCGGCATCGTCGCCCACGTCTCCCCTAACACCGGCTCGGCGACCGATCGGGTGCAAGCGGCCGCGATCCCCACGCCGCTCGTGATGGAGAATATCGCCCGCGCCTACGGCGTCGCCGAAGCCCAAACCGGACTCATGAACAGCCCCGGACACCGGGCCAACTTGCTGAGCGAGGACGCCACCCATATCGGTATTGGCATCGCCTTTGGCGAGCTGGTGGCAAATCGCCGCGAGATGTTTGTCACCCAGGTCTTTACCCGGGTGCCATCGGTCCCCACCGTAGAGACCGCTCGCAGCGCCTTGACCGGCAAACTCAGCCGCCAGCGCGAACTCACCCACTACCACCCCCTGGATGCCGTGGCCCTCGAATGGGCCAGCCGGCTCGCCCGCGGTGAGGACGAGACCCAAGTCCGAACCCAGATGAGCGCACAAATTGACGCCTATGCCGACCGCTTTCGCCGGGTGGCCACCGAGGTATTCACGATCACCGACATCGAGCGACTCGCGGGTGGACAGACCTCGGGCCAACCCTGGGTCAGTCACTACAGCATGGGCATGGCCAAGGGCTCTGGCGATCTGGGCCAGACGACCATCTTTGCCGTGCTGCTGCTCCTGGAAGCTCGCTGACAGCGAGATACCATCGCGAGAAAGGATAGCCAACCACCTGTGCCGGATATGGATCTCAACGACATACGCATTTTTGTGGCCATCATCGCCGAGGGCGGCATCACGCGCGCATCGCGGGCACTCGACATGTCAAAATCGTCAGTGAGCCGGCGTCTGTCGCAGTTGGAAGAAAACTTGGGGGTGCAGCTGGTCCAGCGGGCCAAGACCGGCCTGGTCTGTACCGATATCGGCTACCGCTACTACGAGCGCTGCACCCGCATCCTCGGCGAACTGAGCGACGCCAACGACATGGTGGCCGCCGCCGAGTCCGAACCCAGCGGCAAGTTGCGCATCTCCAGCCTCATCGCCTTTGGCGAGACCTTCATCGCCGGCGTGGTCACCGAATTCTTGACCCACCATCCCGATGTCTCGATCGAGGTGGTCCTCTCCGACGAAGAGATCGACCTGAGTGCTGGCGGCATTGATGTCGCCTTCCGCCTGGGCCCCTTTGCCGACTCCGACCTCATCGCGCGCAAGCTGGGCCCAACCAATCCGCGTCTCTGTGCGGGCCGCGAATATGTCAAAGAGCGCGGCATCCCCCAAACCGTCGCCGAGCTCACCGACCACGACATCGTGCTCATGGGCCACGGGCCCAGCGAAGTCACCTGGCGCCTGCCCGGCATCGATCAGGTCGAAGAAGTCAACGTGCGCGCCCGCTTGCGGGTCAACAGCCTGGCCTTTGCCATGCAGGCGGTGCTCGCCAACGCCGGCATCGCGTTCCTGCCGTCATTTTTGTGCAATGAAGATGTACGCCTGGGACGCCTGGTACCGATCTTAGAAGAATCCCTGACCTCGCGCAGGTCGGTCTATGTCGTATACCCGCCGCAGCGCTTCATGCCCATGCGCACCCGGGCCTTCATCGACTTTGCCCTGGAAAAGCTGCTGCCCCCGCCATGGCTCACGCGGACCGAGCCTGATCAGGTGTAGAGCTCACGGGCGATTGTCCGGGAGGAGGCTTGCGGCGGGGGCGATATGGTGCGATGACGATGGCCGTGACTACGAGCGATCTTCGGCCCCAGCAGGCGCCGGGGGCGTCTTTAGACCCCCTCGACATCGGCAAGACGTTTGACAAGAAGAACATTCTCCTCATAGGCACCACCGGCTTTGTCGGCAAAGTCGTGCTGTCCATGTTGCTGCGCCACTACCCCAACATTGGTCGGGTATACGCGCTCGTGCGACCGGGCATGGGCAACAGTGCCGAGAGCCGCTTTTTCAGCAAGGCCGCGGCCTCGCCCGCCTTTGACCCGCTGCGCGAAGTCTGGCGCGACGGCTACGACAGCTTTTTGCGACAAAAAGTCGTCCCCATTGCCGGCGACATCGGCCGCCCCCTGTGCAACTTCGACGACCAGCAATTCGCAGACTTTGCCCAAGGCGGCGGTCTCGACCTCGTCATCAATTCCGCGGGCCTGGTGTCGTTTACCCCATCGCTCGAGAGCGCCATTCGCATCAACGCCATGGGCGCCGTCAATGTCCTCGACGCGGCCCGCAAGGCCGGGGCCGCGCTCTTGCACGTATCGACCTGCTACGTGGCCGGACACCGCGACGGCGAAGTATGGGAGGACGAGCCCGTCATCGGCTATTTTCCCCGCCATCGCGACATCAATACCCGCGATTTCGATGCCGCGGCCGAGATCGCCGACTGTCAGCGCATCATCGCGCAAGTGCGCGAGCAGGCCAACGATCGGGCCCATATCTCGCGCTTTCGCGAAATGGCGGCCGAGCGCCTGCGCGAACAGCGCCGCGATCCCGAGGACGAAAACGCGCTCAAGCTGGCGGTGGCCCGCGAGCGCAAACTGTGGGTATCCAACCATCTGCGCGACCTGGGGCAGGAGCGCGCCGAGCACTGGGGCTGGACCAACACCTATAC
>JAAUYH010232721.1_pt1 | contig 13071 bp, 9 predicted proteins | sample 7278061 | NCBI WGS metagenome assembly JAAUYH01 (sample SAMN14350203, study PRJNA611818) | marine sediment metagenome | isolation source: surface marine sediment (0.6m) | place: French Polynesia: Moorea | collected 2018-08
TAACTCAGTTTATTGCTCTAGGAAAAATAATGGAGCAACTGAAAATAACCTTGACTCAGCATCAAGACAAGCCACTAAACTTAATTAATTTGTTAATTCCAGTATGCGATCGCGCCAAGATATCGCTCGCACAATTCTTAAGTCAAGATTTTCAAACATTAAGTGAGATCTTATTCACAAATTTAAATATTAACTATACAGTCAACCAGATCATAGAGTGAGTAAAGCTTAAAGACATAAAAATGAGAAGCAAACTTATTGATATCAAGTTAGAGTCGTGGTTAGAATCATAACTTTATACCAAATCCGATTTAGATACCCCACTTAAAAATTTGACAAGACAGAGGACAGAAGGATTTTATCAGGAACAAAGAAAAAGGGGTTTTGAGATGCGGATTTGGTATAAAACCCTTCTCTGTCTATTTATTGTTGCCTGTTATTTGTTTTTTGTTGCCCTATCAAGTTTCTTGTTACTTTTGAGAATTGGTATAACTTTTGAAAAAAGCAAGATCGTCTTTTGTTACTGTGGGAACCAGGACCGATCGATCTAATAATTTATTCCCTCGTTCGCAAGAAGTTTCTGGAGCAAATAAGCAGGAATGACAAGCTGACCAGTGAAGAGAAGGAGTTCCTTCATCAGGTATATGCTCTGCACATAAAGGATCTGCGGTACATATTTTCATTTGCTCAAGAGCCTGATTGATATGATACCCAAGGGTTTTTGGTTCTCCCAGTTTAACTAGTCCACCTAATGTTCCTTCACTGTCTGGAGCAGCAGTATAAATCAGGAGTCCCGCTTGGGGGCCATATTCAGTTTCGGGATTTTGAGCATAGATTCTTTCTCGAAGGCTAGCTGCACTGTAACCACATTCCAAGGTTAACTGACGCATTAAGGCATGAGTAAAAGAATGGATCAGCATGTATCGCATTCCAGGAAAAGGAACTTTATCTACTAAATCAGGGTTACGAATATTAAGCCATTGTATTTGGGCTTCTCTAGTATGAAGAGCGTGCTTGGCAACTGCTGGAGAATTTTCCCAGCTTCTGATTAGCTCCTCCTCAAATTCTAAAAAAATTCCTTCTCCTTTGATTTCGGTTGCAGGAATCCATTTAGCAGGTTTTCTACTTATGGAAGCTAAAGATTGTTCTGTTTGGCTTTCTAAATCTCCCAATTCTCCTGGAGATTGTATTCTAGTAAAGCCAATCAAGGCTCTAACTTCTCGTAACTTGGGAACGAGAACGGTTTTCTTGAAATATTTCTCGTACCCTTCTGGGGGAGTGGTAGGTTCAAGACGAAAATCAGAATTATTTTTACTCATGTCGGCAACGGAAAATACCTCCCACTCAGGAGTTTTTAAGTCTTGATATTGTTCATGTTCTGATGAATTTTTTCTTGATTCAATCGCTTTCCAAATTTCTGAAGTGTTGAAAGATGCAAAGTCTTGCAGTTGTCCTGAAGCTTGAAGAATCGGCAGGAAATTTTCTAGTAATTCTTGGCTTTCTAATTTACTCAACATTACCCAATTTTTTTCGACTAATTCTTCTAACTTATTTGAACCCTTGGGAATTGATAATGCTGAAAGAGTTGCCGAGAACCAACTGTTTGATGCTCCAAGCAAGATAGTTTTCATTTGGCGATCGCAGTCATCATCAAAATCCCTCAAATGAGGATGACGACCCCGACACTTAGGCATATTTTTTTTTCCTTGAGTTCCAAAGGCATCAGAGAGCATACGACGTTGGCCGCATTTGTCGCATTTAACTTGAATATCACTAGGAGTTCCCGATATACCAAGTTCAAATAAACGTAGAGAACCATCACAATCACTATTTTCACCATGAACGAAATATCGCCAGGGAAAATCGTCTAAATGCCCGTTATCACAAGCGACCAGAAATTTTACAGGAATGACGTTGGGAGGTTTAATCGCTTTGGGACAGTGTTTGTGTTGATATCGAGTTTCTCCAGGACGATATGCATTATGCTTTAACTCAAATAGTCCAGAGTTGAGATTTGCTAATAAATTACATTTGGGACATAACATCCAGTTGGGAAAAGGTGCAACGGGAATGCCGATGGTAGCAGCTTCTTCAAAAGGACTTTTGGCAGCTTCTTCTGGTAATGGTGGTAACCGCAATTCCTTGACCTGCTTCCCCAATCGCTTTTGCACCATTGAAAGTAGTCTGGGTTCTGTTAACTCTCTGGTACGCGATCGCTCCCAATCTTCTAATCCCATAACTATTACAGCAAGATTTGGTAAATCTGCGATCGCACCGATGCCATAGGTAAAAAGTATTTGGCTGGGGCGTAATTCGCCTACTCGGAATTTTTTGTAGGACATAGCTCTATTGATTAATAAAAGGTTGGGGTAAGGGAGAATTTTCTTCTGACAGAGGTAGATCGTTTAAGATCAAGCCAATGGTGGGCTCGACATTACGTAGTGAATTCAAACAGGTAAAATCATCCCACACTCCTTGCCCTGCTGGTTTAATGAGATCTACTGCCGTGCCACCATCTGTTCTGGATACTCGATATTTTAGGGTTGTTCCCTTCTCTAAAGAACTAATGCTATTGAGCCAGCGATCTAATTTGACTTCTAGTTCCAGCTTTAAGTGATCGCTAACGCCTTTACCTTCTAATTGTTCGGCTCTTTTAATAATTGTCTCAATTGCTTTTTGGATATAGGGGTGATTTCGCTCGATTTCTCCTGCTTTTTCATTACCATTAAATTCTTCTCCTGCCAAACGCACTAAAGCTACTAATAAAGCAGTAAGTCCCCTATCTAAAGCGCCAGAGGCAAAAGGAGTAACAGAAAGAGCCTCAACGTGCTGATAAAAAGTGCTGTGATAATGATAGAACTTTTCGTAATGGGATAAATCTCGGGGTCTTGCCCAGTTATACACTGTAATCACTAGTCCAGGATAGGAACGCCCTACTCTAGAAGTTGCCTGAATGTATTCGGCAGTATTTTTGGGTTGACCACAGGCTACCATCACTCCCAAACGTTTGACATCGACTCCCACAGAAATCATATTAGTTGCCAGGATGACATCTAAAGGAAGCGGTAGTTTGCTTTTTTGTCCTTTACTATTTTTCTTTCGCTGAGGATTAAATGGTATTTCCAGTTTGTCTAGTAGTTGAGGAATTTCCGTTGAATCTTTGCGAGAAGTCAGTTCATCTACAATGGGTCGGTTGCGATTGGCTAAACCCCGCTTTTCCATTTGACGCAGACGATTACTGATATCATCATCCACCAGCCTTCTCGTACCCCCTAATTCTCTCAGAGAATTAAAATAACCCACTAATGTCATCCAAGGATCTACCTTTTCTCCATACTGCTCGTAGAGAGTTTGAGATGATGCTAAGACTGCTAAATAGACCCGAATAATTGTTGCTTTTAATCTTCTACCAGGGGCGCAAATCCCTAGATAGCGACGACCAGGAGAGTTTTGGGTTGGTGGATTTTGTTGAGAGAAGAAATTATCTGCAATATTTAAGCCTTGGGGCGGGAAAACCTGTAGTTGACGTTGAAATAAGCTGTTGACTTGCGTTTCTGCTTGGCGGATGGTAGCGGTTGAAGCAATAACTTTAGGACGCACGGGCTTTCCTTGGATTTCCCAGGTAGCTAATTGATCGACTGCTGTTTCATATCCACAACCAAATCCTTTAATTGGGGAGTAGTGGATTGAGGGACTTCGTAGTCGGGAATGAAGGTAGTTGAAAGAGTGCTCGCTCGTTGGGAATTATTTTTAGAATCAGCTTTGACTGCTACGCCATGACCGACTGCAAACTCTACCTGATGGCGATACAGCATTGCCATCGCCTGATTTTCTTGATGAATTACTGGGTCTAGGTTAGCACCACTTACAGCTAAGGGTTTCCGCAGGAAGATATCGGGATGCTGAGGGTCAGCAGAACGCAGTATTAATTCTGATTGAAACAGCCAAGAACTATCTCTTAGTTTGCTGGGTTCAGTTTGATTATTGACTAAAAATAGAGTAATTAACCAATCTCCGTCAAACTTTCTAACTCTACCCTGGACGAATACTTCTGGAACTTCTTGGGGGGAAATAACCCATTCAATTCTTTTGCCGTCTTTGAGGGTGACAACTCTACTACCTTGGCGTGGTGTGCGTTTCCATACTTGGATGGGATTACCATCTTCTTTAAAACTAATTTCGCTCTTTTTGCGCTCGTAATGCCCCCATTTAGCGGTAATTTCCAATTCTGTAATCTCACCGCTAACGCAAAAACTCATGCCAATGGAGGAAGGAAACATACTGCTAGCGGGGGGAATGGCACTATCGCTCTGACCTTCCTCAGCATTGTCTGGTTCTGCTAAGGCGAAACTATCTTGTTGTTCTGGTGTTTCTTCCGTTGGTTCTTCGGGATTTTTGGAACGTATTTTAGGAGCGAGAACTCCTACTAAATAGCGATTACTAACACTTCCTTCTTGAACTTCCTCGGTTTCTCCATTTATGGGTCCGAGAAGATCATGCAAAATTAACTGATGTAATTTTTCCCTTATGTCATATGGGGTAGCTTCTTGAAGAATTTGTTTTTGGGGGGTGGGCGGCTGAGGAGAATTTGTTGAGTTTAATAAATCTGGTTTGATCTCGAATTTTTCTTCCAGAAGATTAGGCTGCTCTACTTCGGAATTGTTATTCGATGGACTATAGCTGGTAGTAATAAAACTAAGCTGTTTGCCAGAGGTTTCTGGCTTCTTAGTAGATTTTTTGAAGGACTTAAAGCATTTGGAGATAGCATCTAGAATACTTTCAGAGATACTTCCATTGATTCCCAAATACTCTTCGTGATGCTCAAGATCTAAACCATCTAGTAGAACTTTTAGATATTTTTGTGGGGCGTAAACTACTTCGCTCCAGTCTAGGCATACCTTTCCTGATTTGAGTTGTTGATTGATCTGTTTTAAATCTAGTTCCCCAGGTAGTTTTAGAGGAAGCTCAATAATCTTTTTTCCCACTAGAGCAAGCAATTTTCTACAAATACGGTCACTGTTTTAACATATTGACTGCTCTGCGTCTTTAGGGATTTATTGATTGCTAATTCTTAGTTCCTAGATTCAAGGTGATGCTAACTTGATGAGATCGTGTCAAGTTAAGTTATTTGATCATCCTGATATTTCCAATGGATTTATTTATGATATAAAAACCGAGCAAAATCTAAAACTTCTTCTTGACGTTTACTATCTAAATTATTAAGAATAGCAGCGACTCGCTCAGAAATAGGTAGCCAAGTTTTTGTTTTGGCTGACCAAACAACAACGAATTGTCGAGTAGACAAAGCACAAAGAGCTAATATTTCTCCGTCAGAATTGGAAAACTCTACTTCATAGTTATTATCTTGATAGCACTCAACTATTGCTCCTTGAACCCCTGCACGGAGATTAAATTCGGGTAAATCTATCAATAACTCAACAACGTCAAATAATTCTGGCTGAGTCATTTTCTTTTTCTCACATAAAGAGTAATTAACTTTGCTATGTCTATCTTAATTTGTTGTAGCAGCAGAAGTAATTATTAACCAGTTGTTGGTTATTGGTTAATCTTTGTCGGGTTAAACTAATCACTAAAAAACTAACTCCTAAGTACTATTTAGTTAATGCAATAGAGTTAATTGGTAGAGCTTCTGCTTCTAATCGAGTTAGAGCGACAACCTTACTAGTAGACGTGGGCGTAAATACAACACCCATTCAAAAATCTTGAATCCTTTGCACTAAATGACTTTGGACTGTCTTGCCGAGCATTCCCTTGCGTCTTACGCCGCCCTAAAGGATACCGCTCCGCATAACGCGGGGTCTCGGCGCTTTTGATTTCCGCGCAGCGGTACTAGTTATAGACATAATTATTCTGAAGACAAAAACATGATTGGAGAAATATGAAAAAACTCACTAAGTTTTTGTATCTGTTTGGCAGTAATTTCCTGCTTTTTTTCTAAAACTTTAGTAACTGTAGGTTCATCACCAAAAATAGAAATAAGGTCACAGGGTTGCAAATTTTCTTCAGTCATTAAAGCTTGAATAAGTTCGATTCCTTGAGGCACTGGCATTGGTTCGTATTTTTGCTCGTATTCATAGACGAGAGTACCTAATACCTTAAGATAGTCCTTATCGTCTTGAGTAAGATTTTGTTTATCTATAATCGCATCAATTTGTTCTTGAGTAGCTAGAAGTTCAGCTTCATTATTTATTGGACGTGGCGGAAAGGTATTAATTAGTTGAAGATAATAACTACTAGGATTTTTTAAACCAGTCGTCATCTTTCCATTTCTCCTTATCATATTCTGCGTGAGTGAGAACGTTGCGGGTGAAGACTATTTGAGACTCATAATCGATAAAAGTAATGAGTCGATATTTGTTTCCTCCTATATTAAAAACTGTTAAATTGCCAACAATGTCAGCAGAGGGAAAGACTTGTCGCACATCAGCTAAATTTTGCCATTTAGCATCAATAGTACGCTGATACCATAGTAATAAGCTAGTTTGAGCATCACCATGTTTTTCCCAAAATTCTCTCAGTTTCCGTCGGCTAATAAGACTTTTCTAGTCCTTGGTCAAAAGGAACAATTTTAATTAGTAATTGCGGTTTCGCCGTATCGGGCTCGATCAAAACTACATCGGGACTCAAACCTTCCCCATACTGCGCTACTTTAACCGTCAAACTGGGAGCAATCTGTTGTCGTTGCTGAAGTAAATCGGCAGGAAATTCTAAAGTGTTCTCTAATACCCAACGAATCCAGGCTTGGTGAATCTCTGGATTGTATTTTTCATATTCCCATTCGTCATAGGCTATCTTGAGTAAATTAAAATGTTCTGGATCGTGAGCATCCAAACCTTGAGGAAAAACCTTTAATAACTCTTCGATGCTTAAAAAAGCACCCTGGGCTTCCACTAAAGAAAGCCATTCGGCATGATGACGAGGGACAGACATATCTAGAACAATTTATTAAAAAACTTTAAGAAAAGGAGACGAAAATTCATCTTGTATTCTTAAAGTTCCCTATGTTGCCTATCAAGTGATCGTTTACTTTAAGTTAGTTCTTTTTAAGCATATTTTTGAGGGATTAAAAACGCGATCGCTAGAGGAAAGAGACGAGAACTCAAATTAGCAAAGCGGTCTTTAATTAGCTGGGTTTCCTGTTCGATTTCCTGGGGAATGTCTTCTAATCTAGCTTTGAGACTATTACGATTACTCTCTAATTGCTGCTGTTCAGCATCATTAAATAAATCCAGTTGAAGTTGCAACGGTTTAGCAAACTCAGCTAATTCCTGTTTGATGCTGCGTTGTAATTCGGTGAGGATGGCAGTAAGGTCGGCAACTTCTTTATCACATCTTCTCTGTAAGGATTTTTCTAACGCTTGAGTGCGTTCTTCTGCCCGTTTTTCCAAGCTATTCAACAAAGATTCTTCGTAGCTATTCCACAGTTTAACCAAACTCTCTTTGGTTGATTCTTTAATTTCACCACCTTTACCTCCAGCTAATGCATCACGTATTTTTAGCACATTGAGCCGACTAAAACGACCTTCTTTGAGTATGCCCCCTGCGGTAATAACCTCTTCGTGGAGTTTTTGGCTATCGTTACCTAAGATTAATAATCTGCCGTAAGCTACCACTGCGGGAAATTCTAGAACACTATTGGGAACGATTTTTGCCGTTACCCGGTGAAGATTTTTCTGACTGCCTCGCGACCAAACCTCTGCCCGCAGTAAGCGCAAGCACATTTGCACTAAAGGATGATTGAGATGGATCAAAACCAAGTCTTCTCTTCCCCTAGTCAAATCGGGATTAAAAGTTACTGCCCGAATCTCTTTTGTGTGGGGGTCTGGTAATCCTAGAATACATTTGTCCCAACTGCCTTTAAAAGCAGGTAGATGATAAATTCCCTCTGTTTCGGGAACAGGTTGAAGGGGTTGTTGTTCTGCTAACTCCAAGCCAATTTTGACTACAGTTTCAATATTTTGGGGTTCGAGCCTTAAGGTAGTGCGGGTTTCATCTAGATGTTCTTTTAGTTGGGCAATGCGATCGTTGATTTTACGCTCAAACTTGAACATTTCACGTACAGTAACCCCTTGTTCCTTAGCTTGGATGGTATCTAAAACAGTTCGCTTACCTAACATTGCTTCCTCTACCTGAGTAGCAATCACTGAGCCAACTTTGCCCAAATCCTCACGAATGTTATTTACTTTAAGAGCTGCCCGCATTAAAAATTCTAAATCCCCTTCCAATTCTCCTGGAGTTAATCCTTGAGTATTGGTTTGAGCGTAGTTTTTACCCACAAAATGATAGATTTTGACCGACGAGGCTTTTTGTCCGTGACGGTCAATTCTACCGTTACGCTGCTCCATGCGATTGGGATTCCAAGGAATTTCGTAGTGAATTAAGTTAGAGCAATAATTCTGTAAATCCAAACCTTCTGAGGCTGCATCGGTAGCAAGAAGAATACGAACGGTCGATACTTCAGGATTAGCTTGAAAAGCTGCTTTAACTTTTTCCCTTTCTTCAGGGTTGATCCCTCCGTACATGGTCATCAGCCGATTATCTTTAGCAAAACCTCGATTTGCTAAAAGATCGTAGAGCCACTTTTGAGTAGCGCGATACTCAGTAAAGATAATTACCCTTTGATTTGACCAATTACCTGCGGGTCGAATTACTTCCTCTAGCCAGGCTAATAACTGCTGGGCTTTAGAATCTGGATTTCTCTCAGCAGTAACTGCCCAATTCAGCATTTGCTGTAAAAGCTGTCTTTCCTCTGAATTTAATTCGGAAAATAAGCGAGTCGTAATATCTAGTAGGCTATCGGTAGATTCTTCATAGGCTGTGTCATCGGCAAAATCTTCCTCTAAACCTGCTAGCTGACGACGCAAAATTCCTAAATTAGATTTTTGCAGGCTAGTTCGGGATTTTCGGCGTTTAGAATCAATAGATTGTTGATGTTGTTTTAGGGTAGTTAAAAAAGCAGCAGGAGAAGAAAAAAGTCTTTTTTTCAAAAGCTTCAAGACAAACTCTGTTGAATAGAGTTCGACTTTATCTTGAGCATTTTTACGTCTAAGTTCAGTGTATTCCCCCAACATCCGATTAACTGCTTTTTCTTCCGGAGTATAATCAACTGCGATCGCTTCTAATTGCCTTTGGGGAAAACGGGGAGTCCCATCCCATTTTGGTGGTAGTTCTTTTTTAAGACGACGCACCATTACCACTTCTAATTGAGAACGATCTGGATTGACACCCCTGGCAAATCTTTGTGAATCAAGCAACTCCAGTAGCGCAGTAAAACTCTCTGGATAACCATTGTGAGGAGTCGCAGTTAAAAACATTTTATGTTCAAAATGGGGAGCTAGTAACCTTATAGCTGCTGTCCGTTGCGAGTCTACGGCATAGTTACCACTTCCCGACGGGGCAACGTTATGCGCCTCATCCACAATCAAGAGATCGAAGCGACGGGGATAAAGAGATTCTCCTTCTTTCGGTAAAACTTCTCTCATCAATCTTAACGGGCGATCGCGTTTGAGAAAATCAATAGAGGTAATTAGGCGTGGATAGTGAGTCCAAGGATTAACATGAATACCTCTAGTTCTTCTTAAATGCTTCATCAAATCAGTATTGACTATACGAAAATCCAGACCAAATTTATCTCGCATTTGTTGTTGCCACTGCACTTGTAATGAAGAAGGGCAAACAACTAGAATCTTTTGGACTCGTTGTCTCAAAATCATTTCTTGAGCAACTAAACCAGCCTCTATGGTTTTACCCAAGCCAACATCATCAGCGATTAAAAGGCTCACCCTAGGCATTTGAATCGCTCTTACAACGGGGTCTAATTGATAATCTTCGAGACTGAATAAGTATGACCATATTCCCTATTACGAGAGTCCCGAAATGTAGCACAGGGAACATCAATATATAAAGCAACTGATCTCATTTCTTTGTGGCTGGTTTGGGTATTTTTAGATCTCTAGCAATCACTGTTTCAAGCTCACTAATGGTATCTCTCTTACCTGGAAAAATATGAGCATTCTTGAGTTCACAGTTTTTGGCAATTTTTCCCCCAATCCATAGCTCATCTGGATCGACATCTCCTAAGTTAACAGACTCAGTTAGATTATTTGATATTGACGGTTCTGCATATACTCCGGGTCTCGTTTCTAATTGTTCAAAACAATAAAATATATCTGGTGAGCTATTCTCCGTCCAACGAAAAACCATGCTTTCAGGGGAAAAGTCATAGCAAAATACATTATTATGTCCTCCTACCTTGCGGATAGACATTAATCCCTCTAACACTTGAAAAATTCGAGATTTATCTTTGAGATGATTGCAATCTAAACCAAACACATATTGATAACGGGTATTATGAAATTCAATGAAATGTAGAGAAGTACGATCTTTTTCCCCACTTTTGGAGTTAAAAGTTACTCCACCATCAAAAGGAGTGAGAGAAAATGCACGGTTAACTCCCAATGCACCTAATCTTTGGCTAGGTCTGGGTTGAGGTTGTTCATTCTCTTCATTGTCTGAATCATTTTCATTAACTTCTTCTACGACTTCTGATCTAGCAGCTTCAGTACGGAGATAGCCCAAAACATCATCATCAATAAATTTTACCGGATCATATCTGTCATCTAACAAGTTATTTCTGAACTCATCCCCATTCCAATTACGATTAACAGGATAGCCTTGTTGTTGCCAGTAATAACGTAATGACCAACGAATCGCATCACTATTAACTACAGAATGAATTTTATTGTGCCACTTGGCTTTTTGTAGAGGACTAACGTTACCTTTTCTTTGCCCATGATTCAAAGATGCTGAACCATATTGAGTCATCAAAGTGCCAAACAAATAGTACATAGATTTGTGGATTAACTTAATTTACAAGTTTTGAGTGTTCTTCTATATTTGCTGCTATTTCCTGAAAAACCTCTATTATTGGTTGTATATACAAAAATAAAATAGCTGCTTGAGAATTAATACTAACTAACACAGTCCAAAACTTAATTGGTACATTACGTAGGGAAAATTTTTGTGGCTTATAACTAGCTAAAGCGATTAAGGCTAAGTTTCTAGTTTTGCGCCAAGCTATTTCATTAACAATAAGAGGTAAAATTTCTTCCCACTTTTCATACAAAGCAGCATTCAGACCTGCTCTGGCTAAAAAATCAGATAGAAAGTCTTCTAAGGATTGTTGATCGTAACATCGGCTCAATTCTCCTCTGATTCTTTCATATTCTTGCCCTATTCTAGGTATATCTCCTTCTTTAGTTCGACCATAAATTTTGGCATAGATTTTTCTTAGGGCTTCATGAAAAGCCCGAATAAAGTCTTTATAGTTTACTAGTTCTTGATCTTGTTCAATCATGGCAAATAATCCCTTACGATTAAAAGCTAATTGTTTGGCGAGATCTCCTAATTGATTTCTTTGATAAATAATCTCCCAAAAGTCTTTCCACCAAGGGTGGTTATGGGCTAAATTGTTAGTGATCATAGCCCTTATAGAGTTAACTTTAACTGTAAATTCAGATTTTTTTCGGTTAGGAAAAATTCGATTCTCTTGAAAATATTCCGGAACAAATTGATAATTTTTAATTGCCTTATAAGTAATTGTGAAATCCTGAATCTTTACTAAGGCTCTTTGTTGTGATGTTTTATTGGGCTTTTCGTATTGTAAAATTTGACAGTATTCATCATCCCTTGGAGCATTTAAGCCTTGAGTATAATAATACTTTAATGCCGCTTCTGCTAAATTAGTGACATAATAATCCTGGTAGTTAATATTCTTTAAGTTCCAGCATCTTAGAGCTGCTTCTTCTAAGTTATTTATCTCAGGAATAACGATTAAGTATCTAGTGAGTCGTTTATTATGATTTTGAATATAGTCAGATTCTAGAATGTAATATTGGCAAATTAAAGGCAAAAATAATAGAGCTAAAGCATATTCTACTTTCTCTTCTATGTTAGTGATTTTATTTAGTTTGGCATGCCGAACAGTTGCTCCTGGATACAACCAACTAACAATTTTGATATAATCTTCGATTAAGTAACCAGATTCATCACATAATTTTTCAGCGAATTTTTGATGTGCATACCATTTCAATGCCTTATACTCTAATGCTATCTGATTATTCTTAACATTAAATAATTCTGAGTTTATCTTTTCTTTTTTATAAAATTTGTTGTGTCTTAAAAATGTATCATTAATTGCTTGGTGAATGTGTATTTGATTAATTAAATCCATTGAAGAATAGTTCAATCCTGCAAAACTTATTAATCCTTGTTGATTAATTTGAAAAGATTGCTTTAATAACCAATCTAATACAGGAAAATCTTGTCCTTGCCAGTTAAGACTAATAGAAGTTGATGTTAAATCCCAGGTCAGATTACCAGGACGTTCCGCAGGGGTAAGGAATTTTTTGGCTAATTGTTTTAATGTCATCCATAATCCTGCCATTCCTCCACGATGAATTATTGTGGTATCAGAAGCTTGTATTGAAAGGAATATTTTAGGTTTGTTGGTTCCAATCATTTTGATTATTCCAGGAAGGAACAAATACTCCACACATCATTTTTTTCTTTCCCCCAATACCATGTTGTTGTAGTTTCAAAGAATCTTCTTCACTTAAATCCTTGACTTCTACTCCATAGCCCCTGATGGGAAAAGTTCCGATCTCTTTTCTCATCACAAGTTGTCTACACTGAAGTTGACCGTTCTTTTTTTTCAGAATATCAATATTTCCTTGAATTCCTAAATCTTCTAATTGACGCTGTGCTGCTTCTAAGAAAACTTGGGGCTTGATGCACCGTCGAATTATAACTAATCGGGAGTAAAGAACAGAACATGGGGTTAATTGTTTATATTCAGGAATACCTATATAAAATTGATCTTGACCAATATTAAAAGTTTGCCCTGCTAGAAATTCATATACTAAAGGGATGTGTTCTATTTGTATTCTTATTTGAAGTTTAGAGCGACTTGTAAGGCGGAGTTGCTTATTGGATTGAGGAATACCTGCTATGGGATGGATACTAATATTCTTTAATTCATGCAGAGTAGGA
>JAAUYH010045652.1_pt1 | contig 13070 bp, 4 predicted proteins | sample 7278061 | NCBI WGS metagenome assembly JAAUYH01 (sample SAMN14350203, study PRJNA611818) | marine sediment metagenome | isolation source: surface marine sediment (0.6m) | place: French Polynesia: Moorea | collected 2018-08
CTCTTGGATTCAAAATCGGGTACATCGAAAAATTATTAATGAAATGAACATTAGAGTATCTTGGATAGCAGTTATCCTATCCTCTCTATAAAATACTGACAGAGCTCTCTGTTAAGGGCACTAAATCCAACCAATCAAGCATTTATCTTCAGATTAAAATCTTTCCTATGAGTCCTATAGTTTTTCGTACGAATCTAGGTAAGTAAAAATCGGCAGCGAATTCGCAGCACATAGGTTCTCAAACATTCAAATTGTTGTCCAAATGTACTTCAAAATTATTTTTACTCAAAAAGCGAATCGTAACTGGAAGAATACCTTCTGCGACGTCATGAGCTTGTTATACTATACGCTCAATGACTTTGATCTGTCCGCAGACCATCGCGCTGCGCTGGGTAGAGGATCGTCTCCGAAGTGCATAAAATTCAAATGAAACTCATCTCTACCTTTATTTTTTGCAGGCAATTTGCGTTCTTTGAATATGTAGGGTGCGTACAAGTGTAGTGTAGAACTCAAAACCAAAGAAACTCGTTACTATCCAGGGAGTTCCGAGCTATTTCCCAATATCTGTCTCAGATTACGGTCGAGAATATTTTTTGCAGATGTTCGTTCATATATTGTGCGATTTTCGAGTTGCTATCGACTCTTCGAATAACGTAAACTGAAAAAAACTTTTCGTCCACAGCACTTCTTAGTAGTCGAGAGGTAAAATCTGCGTGATTCTCGATACCAAACAAAGCAGAGCTGGGTAAGTCTTCAATCTCCGCATCTCTGTGAACAGAAAGTATCTGATCAGCTCGATGTGGAGCTTCTTTATGTTGTCGATGTTTTCAAAATCTTTCTTGCTCAGCTGAAAGAATCAATATATCTGTCTTGTTATCAAATTAAACGAAAGGTATATTGCTTTCTCGAATTTGCATTTTCAATTCTTGAGACTTCTTAAACCAACACTTGACTCACCTTAATCTTTCACTGCTTGTAAATGCTTCAGCTCAAATATGCGAAGGGCAGATTAGATACAGCTTTTCTTGCTCCGAAACTTATCGAAATTGTAAATAGACTTTAGAGTAAGAATCAACTCGCTAATGCTAATTATGTATCCAGCAGACATCTGCTAAGAGAGCGCGTGGTTATTGAAGGCTTCAAGTGCCTTACTTGTACTAGCATTTTCTACAAGCATAGTACACCTTACCCATCCATGATTTGCTTCAAAAAACATTTGGTTACGAATTCCGAGTATTCAAAGTGTTTTTTGACCTCACTTACACCTTGAAAAGTACTCCCGCAAGGATAAAAATTTCATCGTCTGGAATAATGGACAGTCAATTCAATACATCTCCAGACTAAAATTCCAACTCCTTTTTTTCTTTCTAATCCTGGAATTCTTGAACTCTTGTATCTGAATCAATCCGCAATATGGCTGACTCTGCACTTTTGGCGAATACAATTTGATGAGGTTCCCTATAATCGAAACGCATTTTTATTTCTCGAATAGAAGTGATAGATTCCCACAATTCAACAACGTTGCGATATTTTTCAGAACCCTTCTACTTCTTGCCCGTAGAAATTTTGAGCATGTCGAATCTTTGCTAGTGACAAGCGTTGAGAATTAAATTTGTTTGGGTTTTGCAGCAAGTCTTATTATTGGCTTGCTTTCAAAAATAGATCTCATAGCTTGTTTCACAGCTTGGTCTAGACCGAGTTGGGAATTCTCACTGCTGGATTATGCCCAGCTATGGTTACGACTATTTGTGTTACTTAGGTTTCGGTACTGGCTAAACTTTTCACTTATAACTTGTTTTTCAATTTAATCGCAAATTCACATTAATATTAAGTCTTGCCTCGTTTCGTTTTCTTTGAATGATACATACTAAAATCTGTTGATATGGTTTTAATCATTGTCATGCTTTAACTAGTAACAGACCCGAAACGACGCTTTTATGTGGCGTTCTGTATTCAGGCAAAGCTCATGTTGAGAGTCGAAATAAGGTTGACAGAATCCATAGCTGACTTTTGATATATATCGGCTTTTTGAATGATATTCTCAGATTAACTTTTAATTTTTGTAGTTCTCTCACTTAAACCGCGACTTCTGGTTTCCAATTCTGCAACCCTTGCTTACAGAGCTCTGCTCGATGATTGAACAAAACATTCGAGCAAAATAACTTCTAAAACAGCTATTGTCGGTGTCCGTTTGCTTGACAAATTTTCAGTGAAGTGTGAATCTAGTTGGTTGAAGAGAATAACGACTGAAAGAGTTGGTGGGAATTTTTCGAATAAGTTTTGGTCATCTATTTATTTGTTCTATAGAGTGATAAGTAGTAAGACTTGTCAGGTCTGTAATATTCAGAAAATTAGCAGTGGTACATAGTTTTCTATTCTATTGGATAAATTCGGAGGAAAATGGATACGATAATGGGAGACTGTTTTGCAACGTTGGGAAACCTGGATCACCAGGTTCAAGTGCAGGAGACCTGAATACCCAAAGTAGGACGTTCCTTTAAACTAGTACACAGCATCTGCAATTATGACATTCATCGAAATTTAAGATGCTATTCGGAATATTCTAGAGATTATGAATAATTTACTTATTCTGACTTCAGTCTCAGAGAAATTACTTATTTCATAATCGTCTCAGGTACAAATAGTTTGTCGCCAACATAGCTCCAATTCAAGGTTGATAGAATTCTACATCTGACCTGATCTGTATGTTACACTACAGTAAACCAACCCTCTTTAGTTGTCCTCTGCAAAGCCTGTGGTATGTGTGTGGTTTGCAAATTGACCGGATAAAAAATCGAAATTTGTGCGGTACATATAGTTCATCAATGTAAGTATGCATGATGTTTGTAATTAAAGGGGGGACAAGTATGGAAGGTTCCCTGTATATGCAAAATCTACAACAGAATTTACTTTTTTAACTCAGTCTGAGAAATGGAGTTGTAGTATGTCTACGGAATCGGTAGCGGTACCGAATAGTTAGGTCATGATAAGTGAAACAAGTCGATCGATAAGAATCGATACTGGGTAGAGGCTATTGCAATGACGGTACGACCCGATGAGTAGATATTCACCTGACTTTATTCCTCGTGAACCTTCTCCCGATCGGTTCTGCCATGGTAAAGCAGAACCGAACGGGATAAGGTTCACGAGTCAATCCCAGCGGAAAAGGGCGTAGCGTACAAACGCTTTACATCTTCACTGCCACCACTGATGGCATAGTACCGTGAAGTACACTAAAAGCCGAAATAGCTACTGATGGCTTCTGAAGGCCCATCAGTACCTTTGTCGGCTTTCAGAGTACTGCACAGTACTATGCCATCAGTGGTGGCAGTGAAAATGCAACAAAATCTACTGATCGTTTCAATCGAGTTCACCTGCGTAATTCTCCATTCAGGGTGAACTCACAATGAACTCACCTTAAACTTGCGGCGAGAGCTCAGCAATTCACAACCCCCAATAGAATAGAAACGCGTTACCGAGACCCCTACACTGACTCACGTTTACTCAACAATTCATGTCATGTTCTTGTTGGCCGCGAAACAATATAAAAGTTGCCCGCGCGCGTCGCGGAGAACCCATCTCGCAAAGCGATATATCTACAACTAGGTACCCCGCTTTGGCAAGAAACAACTAAACTTAGCACACGAAAACTGACGTTCAACACGAAGCTGCACGATACGTTCGACTACAAGACACAATGACGATCACAGACGAGATATTCAACACGCTCGTTACTGGCTTATGGATGGCCATAACAACCCATCTATTCGATCTGCTCCCAACCGACCGCTCTATCTATCTATGGTGGTTTTGCAAGAAGAGCGTTGCGCGTGCTTTGCGAGAGTCCAAGTACGAATGTCTCCGTGCACTCCGCCGAATTATTGAAACATTGAACTGGCGTCAAGCAAACGGAGTCGACGACGCTACAGAACCCGACAGTGAGTACTTCGCTGCAGCGCGTGCGTGTGGTGTGAATGGAATCGCAGAAGTTTTCGGGCGTCTTGATGGTGCAGGACGGGCGTATGTTATGTTCAAGCCTTTCTCCGGTCACGTGGAGGGTGACCTGGAGAAGGCCGCAATCTACACAATAGAGCGCGCGATCCGACTGGCGAAAGGTACTCAGGAAATCGTGCTCATTGTAGACTGTACGAAGAATGAAGGCCTGGCTGTACCGTTGAAGCGTGCGCGTTCCATCGCGAAACTATTCATGCGTCACTACCCGCAGACGTTAGCGAAAGCAGTGGTAGTGGGCTCAACGTTTCGTCAAAGATTAGCCTACTATCTGTTCGCGTCGGTGTTACCGCGTACTGTGAGAAAGAAGGTTTTGTTCCACCACACGAACGTGCGGGGGTCGATCGATTGGAAGGTTCCGCCATATAACTTGGATCAAGGGTTGATGCATGAAGATATAGGCGGAAACTACTCGTTCCCCTTCGATTTGGCTGAATACATGAACGAACGACCGTGGGAAGCGGACGAGCGTTCGGTATTGGAGACAATCAGCTCAGATACATTGGAAGAACCCGAGGAGGAGTACGTGGAGCCGATTGTGCGGAAAATACGCGAGGAACTGACGCTGGTGTGTGATCCCCCACGGCATCCAATGTTCGAAGCGTTCGAGTCTCGCTTCAATCGTACTAATGCCGCAGCGCGGCGCCTCGCATCGTGACCGCGCGCGCTTCCTTGCTCCGTCAGGCGGTGGGGCTCGAATTTTCCGAAATCGTTTACCCCCCTGTAGTCGTAGAGTTCGCGCTTTCAGCGAGTCTCAACTCTAGTGGTAAAGATCACTTCTGCTACTATGTCATCGCCACCAAACCTTGTCTTCTGATCACTTCTTCAGACTTGGATTGATCTCGCTTCTATAAGCACAGCTCTACTCAAAATAAAGTGCATACTGGTGGAACATAGTGCAAATACCTACATGATGCCACATGTGAGAAAGGACTACCTCAGAAGGTTAGGAAGCTGTATTTAATTCAGATATGGGCGCAGTGGAACAAGTAGAACAATCGAGTAGAGATGGCAGTAACTCAACACAATTTCAAAGCTTTCGGTAAACCTGTCCCATATCTTCTCCCTACCAAGTTCATGCTCGACTATTTACTCACTACTTCGAGGGGAATGGACACACCTAGACGTACACTGCATAACTGAGTTCCACATCCTCAAGCAGGACGATGATGCAGAGACGCTCCCTAACCCGGAGACCCTGCCATGCAGACAGTTTCAACAAAAGTCAGTTCGATACGCACAGCTATAACAAAATACAACAAAGATGACTACAATCAACCGTCCGTGCGTCCAGCCGGCTGGGTTTATTAAATCGACATCATTTCGAGTTGTCTTTCCTTATTGACCAACTGCTCTGCCGCGACCCTATCGATGATGGGCCGTACCAGTTCCTTCATATAGGGCAGCGGGTTTTCGCCCAACACCTCGTTCACGAAACCGGCAATCAGCAATTTTCTCGCCAACGCCACCGACAGTCCACGACTCTGGCAATAGAACAGCTCATCCGGCTCCAGGTCGCAGACCGTCGCGCCGTGCGACGCCTTCACCTCGTCGGTGGAGATTTCGAGCACGGGCATCGCGTCGACCTGCGCCTTGTCGCTGAGCAGGAGCGAGCGGCACAGCTGGTCCGCCTCTGTGAAGTCGCTACCGGGCGGCACGATGACCTTGCCGGAAAACACGGTGCGGCCGCGGTCCGTCGCGATGTTCTTCTGCAGTTGCCGGCATGTAGTGTGCTTGGTCGCATGCACGATTCGCGAGTGCAGGTCCGCCACACGGCGCTCATTCGACACCGCCGACCCCAGTATCTCTCCATGCGACCCCTCTCCGTTGAGCTCGATCTCAGCTTCAAAGCGCGACACCCGTCCGTTCAGCAACAGGTTCGTGCACGCATACGTTCCCCCCGCCTCGACCTTCGCGTGCGAGTGTGCCAACAGCTGCGCCTCCCGCCCAATGTTGTTTGCGAAGCTATGCGTCAATTTCGCGTCCTGTTCGACCAGCGCCGCCGTACTCGACAGCACCAGCGCATGCGCTTCATCGTGCGCACTGTTTGTTTCGTGCGCCTCCAAAACGTGGACTCTAGAGTTGGGCGCCGCACGAATCGCAAGCCTCGGCGCACTCACTCTTGTTTTATCCGCACTTGCGCCCGCCGTCGCAACGTTCAATACCACCACGTGCTTCCTCATTTCGAAACCCTTCGGTATTTCGATGACCGCCGCATCACGCGCGAGTTTCGCGTTCAACGCCGGGAACATCCCACTGTAGCCCTTCCGCTGCAACGCGCCGTTGAGCTGGTCAATGTCGAACATTTGCGCCACATTCAGCCTCGCCGCCTTCTCGAGCGACCCTATCATTCCACCCGCAGCGACAAGCTCATCCATTGTTAGCTGATCGAACAACGAGCGCTCCTCCGAGTACGTTCCATCCAAAAACACCAGTACCGCAGCCGCCCCATCGACCATGTGTCTCCTCGCGTCGATGTCGCCGTCGATTTTGCTGAACGCGCCGGTGCGGTCGTAGCGCGCGCCGTACACCGGCCTCAGGTCGGTGAACCGCCAGTCCTCCACGCGGCGGGTGGGCGGTTTTTGCCGGACATCCGCTTTGCTGGCGGTGTCCGCGAAGGGGTGGTTCTCGGGCAGTGCGTCGGCGGTGCTCAGCAGCGACTCCAGCCACTCTTTGTGGGCGACCTCCGCCTTCGTCAGTGTCGCCTCGGTCTCCGCGTCCTTCTCGAGTAATATCGTGCCGTCGGAGGTCACCAGCCCCGTGGACTGCGCGGCCTCCAGGTCCATGGGCGCGCTGGGCACCGGCGGCTCGGGCAGCTGCGCTTCATCTATCACTTCACTACTCGATTTCTTGGGGCGCTCCGCAGCGCTCGTGTCCGCCGCTGCGGCGTTGGCCTCGTTCTCGATGCTCATCCGCGCAGACCGCAGCGTCCGGCGCGGAAGCCGTGTACGTGCGTGCCGCAATTGCTGCGCCCGGTTCCATGCTCGATCTCTCAGCAGCGGCACACTGGGAACGAACAGTAGCGGCATGCTCAAGTCAGCGAGACTGTGCACACGCCTGTACGCAAGTGCGGTAACGGTGTGCCGGGGAGGTCGTAAGGTGGAGATTGGATGTGCGATTGTCGAATTGTCGGAGGAGATCGTCATTCTGCTTACAGCCCTTGTACTGTAATGGAGGTTATGGCGCGTGAGTGCGTAACCCAAACTACATGAATCCAATCGTTCCTGGGTAGCTATTCGTCTGTCCGACGGGCGATTGCTGAAACCCATCAACCGAAAATGGCGCCGCCCGTGCGAAAGGGACGCGGTGGCGTGAAGAAGGGAGGCCGCGGCCGTGGCGCGCCGAGCTGGAAGGTTGGCGAGGTGGCGAAGGTGCTGGCGCCAGTACGAAAGCTGCGAGAGTCGATGCTCAAGACGGAGACGAAACCCACGAAAACATTGGCCGACCTGAAAATCGCAGGCGCCCTGCGCGAGGTGCTCGAATTTGTGCCCGAGCAAGTGCGGCGCTCCGTGGAGCGAATCCTCGCGGCGGTCGCGCGAACGATTATGATGGGGGAGGGCGTGTCGTACGTGGTTCCCACACGAAGCGCGGGGAACCAGCGGTATGTGGAAGAAATCGATCGCATCGTGTTGATGGACAAGTCGTCGACACGCCAATTCGCAAACTCCGCCACAGTACGCAAATCCGCCATCACCACGCGAATTCTGGGCAAGGTATGGGAACTGTGCACGACCGGCATCCACACGACGAAGCGTGACTTGTTCTACACCGATGTGAAACTCTTCAAAACACAGACAGACAGCGACGAGGTGTTGAATGATGTCGCGTGTCTCATCGGCTGCACGCGCACCAGCCTGTCGGTTGTGGCGAGTGAGAAAGGTATCGTGATAGGGCGTGTGCAATTCCGGGAAGCCGGAGATTTGATTAATTGCGCGCGCATGGGCGTTGGCGGGAAAGCGATCCCGCCGTACGTCGAGCGAATCACGGACATTCAGAGCGATGCCTTGTTCATCCTGTTAGTGGAGAAGGATGCGGCGTTCATGCGGCTCGCGGAGGATCGGTTCTACGACACCTATCCATGTATAATTATCACGGCGAAGGGACAGCCAGATGTGGCGACAAGATTGTTCCTGAAGAAACTGCGTGCCACCTTGAACATCCCGATTTTGGGGTTGGTGGATAGCGACCCTTATGGATTGAAAATCCTCAGTGTGTACAGCTCGGGGTCGAAAAACATGAGTTACGACAGTGCCAACCTGACCACGCCAGACATCAAATGGTTGGGTGTGTTGCCAAGCGATTTGGACAAGTATGGAATTCCCGACCAGTGTCGATTGGAAATGACGGAAAACGATATTAAGACAGGCAAGGAATTGTTGGAAGAGGACTTTATCAAGAAGAATCCGGCATGGCTGAAGGAATTGCAAATCATGGTCACCAAAAAGGAGAAGGCCGAGATCCAGGCGTTGTCCACGTTTGGTTTCCAATATCTGACGAAACAATACCTACCGCGGAAATTGGAGCAGGGCGATTGGATTTGAAGTTCTAATGTCTGCACAGTACCGGTACAGTACAGTCTACAACCCGATTTCGCCGAAATTGTACCAACATCCACATAATGGCGCTTACTTGCGCAAGCTACAGTAATAAATGTGTAAAAGAGGTGAGCAGCGCTGTACTGTACTGTACGACCGATGGTTTCTAATACGTAGAAATCGCGTGTTTGCTGCAAGCTTAGTGTACAGTACGCGTACTGGGGTACTGAACTCGCGGATGTGCAATGAGAGTTGAACTGTACGCAGTCACGTCCACGAGCAGCGTGGAGATAGGGTGAGGAGGTGGGTGGCGGATTCAGGAAACTACGGTACAGAAACAGCAATATGGCTGTGCTGACTCGTAGGGTGTTAGGAACCAAAGACAGAGTTCAATCAGAAAAAGGCTGACGAGCAAGTTCAAAGCGTCGCACACGTCAGGCTTGTAGGAATAGGGTGAGGTATTTCCTGACTGGATGTTCGCTAATCGGTTTACCCGGGCATTTGGCGACATTATTCTTACTGCACTATCCGATAATGTTAACAAAAATCCCTAAGAGTTAATTGGAAACTTCCAAGCTTCATCTAGAATCATCTAATTACATGGTTCCAAATATCATGCATCGTGTAAACATACGGTTATTAATTTAATTCCATTGTGTTATTTTCCACTTGCCGCTATGAAGATGCGCTTCGGCCGACACCGTCCCTAGCGGAAATAGGAATCATGTATTTCCTCTGCCAATACTCTTTTCATTTCTTTAAACAGCTCTGCCGTACTCCTTGCGTACTACATGCTGACCAAATCCATTGTTCCGTAAACAAGATTGTATCTAGCATATTCTATGATGATGTTACCACAACACTAATGATGCCTTCTATTCGTTCCCAAACATTTATTGTTTCTCTGTTTCATCCAAGATGCATATTCCTCCGTTCTGTATTCCCACATTCCTGAAAATTTAGATACATGCACCTATTCCTGCTGAAATCTAATACTTTGATTTATCACAGCAGTTGCAGTTAGTAATGCGTCATAGATTCGATTCTGATGCGTGAAATTTTCTCTATTCAACTTCTTATTCAATTGTTCGGCTAATTTATTCAACCGCGCAGGCATATTCTATGTCTTTTTGTCCTTGTTTAACATAAAATTAGTATCAATAGCTTCAGTGATCGTCGACGCATAGGAAAAGTTGGAGACTATTAGCTTTTTCATATGAGAATGTCTTGAGCACAGTCCGGTTCCATATCTAACAATTTTCAAAATTAAATAAACAATTATAAATTTATCATTATAATCCTTTACATGATACGAAACAAGTGGAAAGTAGACTACTCTATAATTAATCACTTCGTACATTGAATCTCATTTTTGTAATTGCTTATGAAACGTTTTAAGTTATAACCATTCCGAACAAATCTTCCCGATGACATACAGGGTGTCCACAAAAAACCGTCGATTTTCAAAAAGTCATAGTTTCCTTCTAAAAAACTTAATCAAGCTCTGCTATTTTAAACCAGAAAGCCAAGTGAGTAATGCGTCCATTCAGCAACTGTCTATAAAGCTTTGTCGAATTGTTTGATTTAATTATGAATTAACAAAAAATCTTTTGTTTTCAAAATGAATCAATGTCTTTTGTAGGTGAACAATCATGAATGAATTTGGTGTTTGTCATCCATTTTCCGTGAAATTTAGAGTTTAGTCGTATAATTTTGAGAACAAGGCAAATGAAGTTCTTAAATTAATTGAGTCAGGATCGTTAATTTTTGTACCGTTCAAATTAGCAAAAAGGGTCTAAAAGTCAAAATTTTTAAGTAGAAAGAGTACAGCGCGTTGTATGGATATTCGAAAGACATAAAACAATATGATTTCATTAGTTGGTGTTTCTGCATATGAAAAAACCCAAAACTTGCTTTTGAATTGTAAAAGGTCTTATGAAGCGTCAAATCAGGGAATCTCGGGAAAATAGCGATTTAGGTGGAGACCAGGGCATCAATAATACTATTTGTAATGAATACTAAATCGATCTGATAGGAAATAAATATGACATATCATAACAATGGCTGTAAAAATTGGCGTTGTCTATTCAAACCGAGACCATTACAACTATAAATTACCATTTGCTTCAAAATTTTTTGTCGAGCAAGATGTTTCGGAAATGTTTCGTTCTACAAGCACAAGCTAAGCGATACGACAATCTAATACACGGTGTGATGCCCGGCCCTTCCTATTCCCCAAGTGGGTGGAGAAGGATAAACCCACCAGGATTTACGGGTTGTCCGAATTACCAGAGCTCCCCCTTTCGTGTGTCATTGATTGGACACCCGAATCACCCCTGTTGGGAGATACCTTTTAGTGTTCGATCGGTTTAAGTTTATTTAGTACTGCAGTATTTTAGGCAGCCCTTTTTAGGGATCATTTCTTAGTACGAACTACTATAAGTAGTCCGGGCACTCCTCCAGTTAATCCAGTGAGTTTTCGGCCCCAAGCTACTGTCCCAACGCGATACTTTCTTCTCCCACAACCGTCTGCAGTCTATTTCGGTGACTCCCTACGTCGGGTCTGCGGGATCCTTGGTGCACAGGTGTGCTACAAACCCCAAGGTTGGTAGCTTGACGGTGGTGCCGACCCATTCTACCTCTACCTCCCCCTTCGGGGCTGACATCCCATTCTAGGGCGAGTGTCTATCTTGTTTTGTGTGGTTCTACAGTCGCCACACTCCCTCACGGGTGATCGTATCCCTTCAACGGTGGCCTTCTTTCTAGGTTTAATGTATGTTGGTGTTTATTCCCTCGCGGGTTGCACTACACACGGAATATATGCCTACGTGGGTTTTCTGTCTTACACAACATCAGCCGTGGCAAGCGCAGTTCAGAAGAAGAATTAAATTGCATTTCAAAATCGCCGGTTTTTTATAGACACCCTATATATATTTCTCATATGCTTTTACACAATGGTCTCTGATCTTGTTCCATAAATTTGTACTCTTACTTTCTTTGCAGTTCAGAATGCTCCTTACTATCCTCTACTTCTGGTTAGCGGAGCTATTCAAAACAACCGCTGTGATGATTCAGTTCTTACATAGGTCCGAGATGGCTATTGAATAAGATTGTTTTGATGCGATGACTAGTTTCTAAACACAAACTGCGTTAAAATGTGATTTACAAAATATGATGAGCAAAAATTCTGCTGGTTTCTTTTGCTAAACAAATCGAACCAAATATAAAACTATGCTTTTGGCTTTCGCGTATCACCAGTCGTCACTTCGAATTTATCGCAAGTATTTGAAATAGAATCCGCATTTTCGAGAATTGAAAAGGTTCAATTAGAAACCTGGAATCATTTACCAATAAGGTATGAGCTTGAGCTTGAGAATAGTACTTTACAAAATATATTTCTCGTGTAATGTCTTTAAAGCAATATTCCTTCCGCTGTCAAAGAAGATTTGATTTTGTTGTGTGACTTTATAATGATGCTATTATGCTCAAAAGTAATTCTGCCGCCGATAATTTCTAATGACGATAATTGTTGAATAAATAATCACATCTCCGAGTTCAGAGAACAAAAAAGCGGGTAGGAACTAGATTGCACTGTACCATTTGCAATAGAATGTTACGGAAAACGTGCTCTGCGCTAGTAATACATTTCCGTGAAAATAGAAGCCGAGCAACTGCTTTCTAAATACAGCAGTATTGGTTTTCGAAAGATCTTGAATATACGAAAAGTCAATAATTGTTCTTTCCTATATTTGAAGATATGTTCGATATAATTTTTGGAAAAAGCGAAAATAAATTGTGATTTGCCAGAATCTACAGCAATGAGCCTACTAATAGATCTACCAATGAATAAAGCCGAGCAATCTCTTTTCCTATTTAAGCCATATTACTGAAAATACATTAAATCGTTTAATAAATAGGTGTTCGAATATGGAGAGATTTGATGGACTGTCGAATAATAAGATGTGTCCTTTTCTGAAAAAATATAGACATCATGGGATTATTTTTTCGAGTATGATTGCCATAGTCCTTCTCCGTTTATTATGAATAGACGGAAGCTCTATAAATTACTTGACTACCCTACCTCTCGACTTACCCAATTGTCAACAGAACTTCTCAATAATGTTATAAATAATTCGAACGCATAATTTGATCGAAGTGATTAGAGATATGCGTAGTTCAAGACGCTGTGATCGTAACGTTTCTGATGAGATATCTGAATTTTCGGCAGCCTTTTTAATTTCTATTTCCTTTTAAGGTTCCTAGAATCCGTTGCTGCAGGTCTTGGACTTTCCGCCGCAGAAGTACTCTTTTGTTTGAAATTATCTGAACTTTTCTTCGTTTTTTACCGGTTCTTTTAAGTTTTATTGAATCAATATACCAAGCCAAAAGAGTGGACTATCATTGTACGGTACATTAATTCGTGAAATTAGTGTCCCGTAGAAACTCTCAAAAAAGTAATACTCAATTCATACTGGGTATTACAGTAATGTACGAAAAATCGATCTGCTGGCTTCTAAGTCTTAC
>JAAUYH010087571.1_pt1 | contig 13068 bp, 17 predicted proteins | sample 7278061 | NCBI WGS metagenome assembly JAAUYH01 (sample SAMN14350203, study PRJNA611818) | marine sediment metagenome | isolation source: surface marine sediment (0.6m) | place: French Polynesia: Moorea | collected 2018-08
CTCAAAGTTTCAATAATATCTTTCATAATTGCCCGTACTCCAGTGAGTTGGGACATTTGCGAACCGAATTGAGATAAAGCAGGATTCATAGGGCGGACGCTATTAACAGCAAAATAAGGATATACACAATATTCTACGATCGCTCTTTTATCTCCCACAAGAATTATATTTTTTGGGGATTGTCGAATATTTGACTAGCAGTAAGTTGAAGTTGAGGGAAAATCAAAGATGAGAGGGCTTTTTCTCCCTCGAATACAGTTTCATCATAAAGTCCTTCGTTGAGAACTAATACTGTTATCTTACTAATTTGCGGATCGACAATCCAGTATTCAGCAATTCCCCTAGCTGCATATTCAGACCGCTTATATCGATAATCACGGTCTTGATTTACTTTACCAGGAGAAACTACTTCTACTACCAAGGCAGGAGGAGGCATATCGGACATAATAGTGCTGCGTCCACTAGCATATAAAGTATCGGCTAATTCATCTGTCAGTACCATTAAATCGGGTAAACGGACAGTTGTGCGACTACCGCTGACGACAATTTCAGTATCTTTACAACGGAGTAGACGAGGGGCAACAAATTGAGCAAAAATCAATAGTAGCTTAATTGCTATTTCGGCATTTTGAGGGCTTTCTGGGGGCATTTCCGATAAGATTCCCGCTACTAGTTCGCAGTGTTGCTCGCTTTGGCGATCGCGCTCTAAATATTCTTCTAAACTTAATCTTGTTGTAGCGATGTTCATTAAATTATAAGAAACAAACTAATTTTGATTTTATCAATTAATAAATAGCTACAATTTAGAGTGGCGATTAAAGTATATTGATATCGCCCATAGTTTCAAAAATATAAAAATATAAGGAAAAAATTATGGCTAATAGTCGTCGCGTGGCTCGCGTATCAGCTTTAATTAAGCGAGAAGTCAGTCAAATGTTACTCCACGAAATTAAAGACGACCGAGTTGGTTCGGGGATGGTAAGCATTACTGATGTTGATGTTTCAGGGGATCTGCAACATGCTAAAATTTTTGTCAGCATTTACGGTACAGCAGAAGCTAAAGAAGAAACAATGGAGGGTTTAAAATCTTCTGCGGGTTATGTCCGTAAAGAATTAGGTAGTCGTATGCGTTTGCGCCGCACCCCTACAGTGGTATTTCTCGAAGATACTTCCTTAGAAAGGGGAGACAATATGCTGCATTTACTCAATGAAATTAGTCGTAATCGCCCTAACGATCTAGAGAGTGATTTAGAAATAGCAGAATAAGTAGGGCTTGCTGCAAAACTGAGATTTGAGTATGTAAACTTGAAAAAGCTCTTAGCTTTTAGCTTTTAGCTCTTCTTAGCTGTCCTCAGACGTGGAAAATAGTTGGGTAGTAATTTGTTGCAAAACTTTTAACCCTATTAACGAACCTTGAATCAGTCTTTTGGCGGCTAGAGGCTGTTGCAGCATTACCCATAATAAACACCAAGATTTTAAGTTACCCCCCTCGTCGATCGCCTGTTCTAAATTGGGCAGATCGTGGATAAAATCGTCACTGACAACTCTCAAGCAAGTAGCAGTAATATTCTTCTGGCGTAAGGCTTCTAAATAACAATATCCCTCCATATCCACCACCCCAGTAGGATAATTTTGCGCCAAGACTAATTTTTCTTGTGCCTGGTAAATAGGGCGATCGCTAGTTAAACCTGTTACCCAAGCAACTCGCTCCTGGAGTTTTTGGTAAATAGCATCGCTTAAAGATTTATCGCTAAATTGCAAATTATATTCTAGAGAAGAACAGGCTTGATAGAGAACAGCATCACCGATATTATTCCGTAGAGATAAACTACCGCACAAGCCCATAATAATTGCTTGTTGTGGACGATTATTCCCCAAAGAAGCACTGGCTACATATCCCTCGCAGTTATTACAGCCAATGGGAATAGGTATAACTTGAATCGATTTACACTTAGCTTGTTTTAATCCCCTAACAACAGCTTGATATTCTGCTCCTTGAGGCACGAAAATAGTATCAATCAATAAGTCCATTCTCTAAATTACCCAATCTCAATCCATCAGATTAACTTCCCATCGTTTAAGCTGTAGTACAGTTAGCATCTAACTTTTAAGACCTAATTTTATGACCTCAAAAGAACAACATCTTACCACCCAAGAGCGAGATTCTAATACTAAAATAGATTCTCCCCACAACTCAGACACAAAATCAGCTTGGGGTAAAAAAGTACGGGAAAATGCTATTACTATGGGAGTCGCCCTAATTTTAGCCTTTATAATTCGGATTTTTATTGCCGAACCGCGCTACATCCCTTCAGATTCAATGATGCCAACCTTAATTCAAGGCGATCGCTTGGTAGTGGAGAAGGTGGCTTATAATTTTAATCTTCGTCCCCTTACCAGAGGGGATATTGTGGTTTTTCAACCGCCTTTTAAATTACAAGTATTGGGTTACAGTAAAAACCAAGCTTTTATTAAAAGGGCGATCGCCACACCAGGGGAAACCGTCGCCGTACAAAATGGCATTGTCTATGTTAACGATCGACCCTTGAGTGAAGACTATATTGCCGAAGTACCTCAATATAATCTCAATCCCCTGACTGTACCACCAGGACAATTATTTGTGATGGGGGATAATCGCAACAACAGCAATGATTCCCATATTTGGGGATTTTTACCCCAAGAAAATATTATTGGTCGGGCAGTGTTTCGTTTTTGGCCATTGGCTAGAATAGGCAATATTTAATATAACCCTTAGGGCGAACAACTGTTCGCCCAGACAAAATGAGCGATCGGTGTAATTGGTTATTAATAATTCAGTTAGCTATTGTGGTTTTAGTCTTGGGTAAATTAATTATTCTGCCGACTAAAGCAAGCAAATCCAGGATTACTCCTCTGGTTTTTCCTACCCATATTCCCCTCCAGAAATGGCAACAAACAGAGACGAAAGCTTTAAGCGGACGCACTATTCCTGACTCTAAATATTTTATTGGTGATAATTTAGGCGGTCAAAGCTATAGTTATATTCATCAAGATCGTGCTTTAGAAATTAAGGCGCGCTATCTAGTCAATACCAATGGCGATTTAAAATCTTACGTTAAACAATATACAGGAGCGATCGCGCCATTTTTACGGGAACAAGAACAAATTGGTTCTTATGTAATCTATCCTTATAAGGATGCAGTTCATCTTACTGCCTGCATCAATCCTTATGGAGAAACTTCCGTGACAAGCGATCGCTTTCGTCATAACAGTTTGCGTCACAGTCTTAACTTAATCAGAATTTGGCGATGGTTAACCAGCCAAAATGGAGTCATTGATAGTCGCTGTCTTTGGGTATACCTCTCAATGCCTTTAGATAATAATTCCCCAGAAGCAGTATATCCCCTATTAGAAGCAGCTTGGTTTGATTATTACCAATGGTGGGCGCAAAATTATCCCCCAGATTAGTTCTTCTTCTAACTCTAAGATTTTAGATTTTGTTTAGTAAAGCTGATGCCAGTTTTTCTCGGATACTAGGAGCACGAAAACCAAATACAATATCTTTAGGCTCTACACCTCGTTTAATAAGTTCTCGCTCGACAAATATTTCAGTACTGTTATTTTGAATCCACACTTTGCCATCAATTAAATCTAACTGTATTGCACAGCCATAGATACGGTAATCATTACGCCAGCCGACATGCATTACTAAAAAGCGATCGCGTTTTGCATCAAAAATAAGTTGTGCTTCGGTATCGCCAGTGGCAAAATCTTGAAGAAATTGACAAATAATTTGACGATATTTATCTAGTCGATCCATTGTTCGATCACCTCTTGATTAACATCATAAATGATGAGAAGAATTTTGTAGCGTTCAATAACTGTTTTTGCTGGCTCAAAACGTAAGAAAGTTTGATAAACATCTTTAGGTACGGCTAAATAAAGCACTCTTTCAGGCTCATCGGAAGATTCTAAAGCAATACGGTAATTTAAAAATTGACCGAGAGCAGTATGAAACTCGGAAATATTAGAACCACTAATAAAACTTTTGACCTCCACTGCAATTTTACGTCCTTCCTTTTCCGCAGCGATCGCATCTTGAGCTGCAAGATCTATATACACATCAACAATACCGTAACGTAAGCGATAAGGATCGTGGGTAATTATCCAACCATCTTTTTCTAAAGCTTTTTTAACAGTGTCGTGAAAAATGTCTTTAGCCATTAACCATATCGCACCTTTATGTTGTCATAATAGCTATGATCTTAATTAGCAATCTTCAATCTGCCGATTCTGCGGAGATATTTTAATCTAGTTAATAATTGAATCAAGCAATGATTTAATAATCACAACAAGCACTAATACTAAATTATAAAAACAGTTTCTTAAAGATAAAACCCACAAAAAACCAAGACAGACAACACGGCAACCAATAATCAGTAATCAGCGTTTAAGAAATGTCTGGGCGTGAGTTGAAAAGCCCACGCTTTACCACGATAGTGAGTCAGTGGGCAAAGAAGTCACTACCAATAATTGACTAATGACTGATGACTAATGACTGATGACTGATGACTATTTAGAAGGTTGTCCAAATTGTCTTTGATACACCATTTCTTCTTTTTCCGACTCTAACTTAATATCAGAACGAGGATAAGCTACACATAAAAGGGCATAGCCTTCTACTTGCAACTCTGGAGATAGTCCCATACCATCCCCTTGTTCTACTTCCCCTGAAAGAATTTGTGCCGCACAGGTAGTACATACTCCCGCGCTACAGGAAAAGGGTAAATCTATCCCCGCATCAGTAGCAGCTTGGAGGATAGTTTGAGATTCAGCCACTTGAATTGTCTGAGTTTTGCCTTGATGAATAATTTCGACGGTATAAGTATTAGACATTTAAATTAAAAATCTTATTTTTAGGTTTATTGGTTTACATCAGTTTTTTATTTTCTCATTCTTTTGTTAAGAAAATTAGCTAAACCTAAAGCTTAATTGCAATCATGGCGATCGCCCGATCTGAAGCATAGTAATTGATGGTAGCGTGAAACAATCAATGCTGGTTTTAGCTCCCTAAGAAATAGTGCGGACACTCAATTTGAGACTATATGTATAACAAAAATAGTAATAAAGATTTAATTAGTGCGGGACTCACTGCTGGACTTGGTGCAGGGATAGTAACATCTTTTGCCGTTAGTCAAGGTCAACATCCTGCGATCGCCCTGGCTATAACTGTCATGGCGGCAATGTTTGCCGTGATTTGTCATCAACAAGACCTAATTTAAGCTCTATTCATCTAAACCTTATTTATTCTTCTCACCTGCTAAAATTTTTCCTCGATCTAGTCTGCATGCTGAATATTCAGTGTATGCTATCGAAAAGTTAGCGTGAGGAGTTGCATTAATGGATTTTCGTACTAGGGCTTTAGAAATCCTAAAACAAACCAGTCGAACATTTTATATTCCTATTGTTGGTTTACCAGATAAGTTACAGGATGCGGTAGCCTCTGCTTATCTTTGTATGCGTGCTATCGATGAGATCGAAGATAGTCCAGATCTCGACAATATCACCAAAGCCAAATTACTCAGGCAAATTAGCCTCAGACTACAAGAAGTAGTCAACATCTCAACTTACAAGCACATTGGTGCAGATTTGGATGATTACCGCGATATTTTGCCAGAAGTCAGTCTTACTATCGGTGAATGGGCAATTCTCGCCCCAGAATCCATCGCCCCCCGCATTTGTGATGCTACCGCTGCTATGGCAGATCGTATGGCTTATTGGGCAGAAAATGATTGGCAAATTGAAACAGAAGCAGATTTAGACCGCTATACTTTTAGCGTTGCGGGGGCGGTAGGCTTACTCCTATCGGATCTTTGGGCTTGGTACGATGGTACAATAACCAATCGCTCTTATGCCATTGGTTTTGGTCGTGGGTTACAAGCAGTCAATATTGTTCGTAATCAAGGAGAAGATTTAGTTCGGGGAGTAAGTTTTTTCCCTACTGGCTGGAGTCGGCAGGATATGGAAATTTACGCACGCAATCAACTAAAATTAGCGCAACTGTATATTGATGCTTTACCTAAAAACAGTCCTGCTTTACATTTTTGTCAAATTCCTTTTGTATTAGCCACAGGCACTTTAGAGGCGATCGCTTTAGGCAAAGGGAAACTGAGTCGTAATGATGTGCTGAACTTAGTCGGACAGATAGCTAACATTAGAGTAGTTTAGGCTATTGTCCAGCCAAATTGCGAAATTATCTAGAGATTTAGCAGCATTACTAGTTCCTAAGACCAATAATTGCCTGATTCCTTTTACTCATTACTTATTAGGTTATCTCTGAGAAAGACCATACCCTGTAAGGTGGGCAAATTGGTTTTCAAATATGTTATTAAGTCGAAATCTAGGGTTTGCCCACCCCACCCTACTTTAATTGGTATTTTGTTTTATAGTAATGACCTTACTTGCAAACAGCGGCACTAATTATTGATGGCTGCCATAGTCTTTTTGTAGCTTTCTGGTTCGGTTCTCAGGTAAACGTATAAACTATCTACACCTTGTTGTTCCAACATTTCTAAGATAGCTAAGTTTAATTTTTCCTGACTGGCATAGTACAAGTCGAGTTCTTCAACAAATGCTCTAATCATAATCACACGGGCATTCTCTTCCAGGTGGCTAAACCAAACTACACATTTAGAAGACATCCCTTGAATGTTGGGAATGATTTCTCTAAGAGAATCACAAATTTTGGCAGTCTTCTCTGCTGAAATACAATCAATTCTAAGAGTTGAATTCACGCCCCATAGTAATGGTTGTTTACCCACAGTTTGCGACCAATTTTGAACTATGCCAGAAATCATTTGCGAATTAGGCATTTTTTGAATAGAACCCCACATAACTATTTTTAGGGTTGTAGTTCTAAAACCAATTTCTACAACTTGTGTGAAACCATCAATGCCTGTTACTCCAATCCAGTCTCCTTCTTTATATAAATGATCGGTATAAATAACCACAGTACAAAACCAATCGTAGACGATGTCCTTAAACAACAAACCCAGGGTAAGACCCGCGCCCCCTAAAAGACCAACTAATGCCCCTGCCGATGCCCCTAATAAGATTTCACTACCTTTAATGACGATTATCATCACGGCAATTGCCTGAAATATCTTGGGCGCAAAGGGTCTGAGGAGATCGTCTAGTTCTGTTTCAGTTTTCAGAATTGAGTCAGTAAGTATCCGTCCCAATAGAGAAGCAGCACGGAAAAAAACATAACCAATAATGACAATAAAGATAAGATTAAAAATCCTGTCAAGGTTCTCGTTTAATTGAGGACCTATTTCTTTTGCCAAAATAGTTTTTGCCAGCCAGAAACCAAATACCAATATAGTTAAGTTTAAGGCTGGTTTAAATATCGATATTAATTCATCATCAATAGTCGTCTCTGTTTTTGCTGTCAAACGTTCGATCGCACCAAGAATAACTTTTGTAATTAGTGTCCTGAAAAATTGAGTAAAAACAATAACCAGGAAAGCGATAATTAGCCTGGTGACTGGAATGTCTGTCATTAAATTTGAAGCATCAAAGTTTTGAATCGTATCCCGAAAAAAATCCATGTATTTACTGGTGCTTAATCTTTGCTTTATCGATATAAAATGATATCTCCAGATTGTAAAGCAAATTCAGTCAGTTTATATATGGCTTTAAAGTTGGAACTCTTTCAAGCTAGCAACTTTGTCCTCTAATTCTAAGAGGCAGAAGAGTAACGCAATTTAGAAAATCTTTATGTTATTTCTGAAACCCGAGAAGGAGTGAAATCGGTACTTAAATCCTCTTAGCGGTTTCATAGCCACATCTTACTGTAAACCTCTCAGCAATGTAAAGCTCTCTAGATAGTATGATGAAGACACGCCACAGTTCTAGTCGAACTAGCTCGTAGAGCAATCCACCGCTTAAAAAACGGTGGCTTTATGCTCCTTTATCGTAACGAGGAATCTTAAGCAGCGTCAAAAAGATTGCTTAATTTGTCGATAATTAAGAAGAGCCTAATCTAACTGAGTTCGACCAACCAAGACAACTCGGAATCATGTAACTTTTTAGATGTTTGTATTCCTTATTCTTTCCTTAGAAAAATCATCACTACTGACTTCGCTATCGCTCCCCTACTAACTGTACGGGCGATTCGCGAATCGCCCCTACTAACTACTAACTCAAGTTAATTTGGTTCGCTTTCAGAAATAACGCGGGTACAACACCAGTCACTTGGTAAAGCAGAAGGCCATCCCATTCTAATTGCTTCAGGACAAATAGTCATAACTGTTAATTGACAATCTATCAGTTGAAATCCTTCTTTTTTACACTGTTTAAGACTATGTTTTAAAATCGTATCGTCTCTAAATTCAATAGTTTTATTGCATTGAATGCAGACAACATGATGATGATGATGAGGATAGGGTTGATTTAGTTCATAATGTTTGTGTCCTTCGGCTAGTTCTAATTCTCGTAGTATCCCCATGCGAGTCATTAGTTTCACACTACGATAAATTGTAGACAAACTAATATTTTCCCCTCGTTTTTCTACTAATTCATGTAGTTCCTCTGCACTAAGATGATTGCCTTTGGGTAAATTTTGAAAAACATGCAGAATTTTCTCTCTCTGGGGTGTCATCCTCCAACCCCTAGCATTTAACTCTGACTTCAACGAAGCAGCCGTGTAGTGAGCCATACCTACCTAATCTCAATTAATTCTCTCTTATTGACAATAGTACCGAGATTGAGGTTTGTTTGCAACAAACTTCACTAATTGCCAAAAGTCTCAAGAATAATAGGATGTCATATGTTAATTAGTATTATTTTAATTCTTGTCTGTGGTTTTGCTGCCGGTCAGTTGGCACGTCAAATTGGCGCACCGCCTTTGATTGGCATGATTTTAGTCGGCATAATTATCGGACCAGAAATAGCCCAATTAATCGCTCCGACTGTCTTAAACATTGCCGACGATTTACGAGCGATCGCCGTAATGGTAATTTTAATGCGAGCGGGTTTGGGGTTAGATCGGGATAAATTAATCAAACAAAGTTCTGTGGCAATTCGCTTGGGATTTTTGCCAGCCTTAACAGAAGCGATCGCGGTAGCGATAATTGCCATGGTATTATTTCAATTTAATTGGTTGACAGGACTACTATTAGGCTGTGTCGTCAGTGCCGAATCGCCTGCGGTAATTGTCCCAGGTATGCTACGTCTTAAAAGTTTGGGTTGGGGGGTAGGAAAAGGAATACCCGATGTAATCTTAACTGGTAGTGCTTTATCGGATGTTTTAGTCTTACTGTTATTTAGTTTACTAACTAATTTTTTAGTTAAGGAAACATTCAGCAATAGTCTAGTTTGGTTATTGCCGTTACGGGTAATTATGCAAATTGTTCTGGGCATAATTATTGGCTATGGTGCTGCTCAATTAATTGTTTTAATTACCCTTAAGCAAAAGTGGATACAAAATCAGATTCAAACTACTTTAATTGTGGCAACCTTAGCTTTATTGATAATTGTTTTATCCCAGAATTTTCCTTATTTTTCGGGTTATTTAGCAACCATGGCGATGGGATTTATGATCATCGAATTAGACCCCCCTCTTGCTAGACAATTAAGAATTGAATTTAATCATCTTTGGGTAGTAGCAGAAATTGTCTTATTTGTGCTGCTGGGGGCAAGTATTCAATTACAAGTCTTAGAAGCTAATCTCATCAAGGGGATTTTACTATTGGCGATCGCCTTACTAGGTGGTCGAACTATCGGTTGGTATTTGGCAACATTAGGTAGTGATTGGAATCTCAAGGAAAAATTATTTTTATTACCAGGAAACTCGGCTAAAGCAACGGTACAGGCTGCAATTGGAGCAATTCCTTTAAGCTTAGGTATAGAAGGAGGCGAAATTATTCTGGCGATCGCGGCTTTATCGATTTTACTTACTGCCCCTTTAGGTGCTTGGGCAATTCCTACTTTTGCCCCCAAATTATTAACACAAGACTCTGTAGATCCTACTAAAATAGCGACGGTTTCCGAGACAACCTGGTTAGCAATTATCGATATAGAAACCGCTAATCGAGTATTAAAAGTGGCGGCAGACTTGGCTAGACGTAGTAATGGCAAAATAATTGTATTATATTCAGCAGCATTAACTCAATCAGACATAAGCAAACTTAAACATCAAAGTTTATCTATGATGTCAGATCTTCGCCATCAATTTATTTCTCTAATTGACATCACTCCCCGTGAGTTAGTAAAGCTGAAACAAGAGTATAGAATTAGCAATGTTGTAATCGATTATGGCAAATTAATTGAGCTAAACTTACCAAGTATTTTAGATACTGATTCAATGCCAATTACTTTAGTTTGATGATTGGGCAAATTAAGAAAATAGAAGCATCATAGATATAGTTGTTGTGAACACCATTCACTAGAGATACCAAATGCTGCGATCGCTAATCAAAATTGTCAAATATCAGGAAGAATTGACCGCAATTCAAAATATTAGAATTCAAGTTTTTCAACAAGAACAAGGAGTAAGTGCTGAGTTAGAATTTGATGGCTTAGATGCAACTGCTACTCATTTATTAGCTTACTTTAACGGGCAGCCAGTAGGAACAGCTAGAATTAGAAATTTAGTCGCAGGTACAGCCAAAATTGAAAGATTAGCTGTCTTACCAGAAGCTAGAAATCAAGGTATTGGCAGAGAATTAATGTTAGCTGCATTAGAGTTAGTTGCCAAGCAAGAAGATCATTTAATTACAGTTCATGCCCAAGAATATATTAAGGGTTTGTACGAAGAGTTAGGATTTACCCAAATAGGTAATGAATTTCAAGAAGCGGGGATTACTCATGTCAAAATGATGAAGCAACTCGAATCAATTAATAAATCTCAATTGCGCCGTCAGTTTATTCACCATAGACAATCCCTTTCTAACCCAGAATGGCAAACTAAAAGTAAGGCTATTTGTCAACAACTTCAATCTTCCTCTTTATTTACCAAAGCCCAAACTATTTTGGCTTACTTTAGCTTTAAACAAGAACCTGATTTAAAAGTTTTATTTGACCATAATAAACAATGGGGATTTCCTCGTTGCCAAGGTAAATCGTTGGTATGGCACTTATGGCAGCCTGGAGATGAACTAGCGATCGGTAAATATGGTATTTATGAACCGTTTATTGAAGCCTCAACTATTGAACCCCAAGAAGTAGATATAATTTTGGTGCCTGCTGTTGCCTGCGATCGCCAAGGATATCGCTTGGGTTATGGCGCTGGATATTACGACCGCCTGTTAAGCTCTCCTGAATGGCAGAATATTATTACGGTAGGAGTTGTGTTTGATTTTGCTTATATTACTGAAGTACCTAAAGACATCTGGGATATTCAATTAGATTTTATCTGTACAGAACATCAATTGGTAGCCAGTAAAACTTTTTAAAGTAAAGATATTTTAAGTAAAAAAATATTGCTTTAAGTAAACATGCTCAATAATTTCTCTCAACTTTTCTAAGTTGATTTAAGCTTTATTAAGTAAAAGAAGATCGGTATTTGCAAACAAAGATGATTTTGCTAAGTTAATTTTACTGGATAATTTCAAGTAACTAATAATGAATTCTTGAAACTACCCAGCTCCAGTATTCAAACAATTATTCAAATATTCAAGCTGCCAATAAACTAATTTTTAGCAAAGCTATGCGACACTTTCACGACGAATGGATTCAAGAATGGTGCGACAATAATGGTTGGACCGACTTATTTCAAGAGCGTTATAACCATTATTGGGCATTTCCTCCTGGGGGTGTTATGCCCGAACCCATTCCCCAAAAGGTGATGCGGCTAATCAAAATGGAAAAAGGACTAAGTAGTAGTGAGCAATTTTGGTTAGTTGCAGCTGTAGTTGTCAGTGGGATAGCAATTATTGCTAGTTATCTGTTAATGTGTCCTATGCCTATAGTCATCGCTTTTGGATTTGATGCCTTTACTTTTGCCAATATGGAATGTGAAGTGTAGGCAAGAAAACCTCAAGATAAAATTTATATGTTTCAATTTGGCGGTAATCAACCTCAAGCAGCAGAAAAATGGCGGATGCAAGTAGACCGTTTTGTGGATGAAAATGAAACCAAGTTAGCTGCTTTAGCTTGGGGTTTACAGCAGGAATGGAATGATAATAGCCTGGTTTTAGGTATCGATCTTAAGCCAAAACCTCATTTTGTTGTATGTGCTAAGAAAGATTTGGAACAGCTAAATCAAAAGACTAAAGGACATATACAAGAAATCCTGGGTATAGTCGATGGCTATCAAAGAGACAGTGAAGTGATAATTATTACTATTGGCGAAGGACAAATTAAATTAATTAACTTCCAACCAGAAATCCCACCCCCTATGTGTGCTGAAAAAGTAACAGAAGATATCGATGGTTTGATTGCCTTGCTAGAGGCAAATTTGACTGAATGTCTGAGATAAAATTTTGCCCCTCAACTCTTTTAGATCGAGCTTTTATTTCTGGGAATTAATCAGTAATTTTGCTAGATATTTCGGACTTTCTAGTACAGTAATAGCCTCATCAATCATGTCAATAATTGCTGGTATAAAATTAACCTCCCAATGAGAACCGCCTAAAATGCTATTAAATGGATCGTAGTCGCGAATTACTAACCCGCCTGTAGCTGAAGGAGGCATGGTTGGCATTAGTTTAAAACAACTTGTTTCCATAATTATGCTCCGAACTCGTTGAACATTGCGTTTGATTTGAGAGCGGAGTTGAATATTATTTGATGGCTGATACTGTTCATCCAACCAACAGCGAATATCTTCTTTGAATGAAGCAAGTAATTGTATTTTCTGGGCAACGATTTCTTGAGGTGTTTTAGTATCCATAGGGAAAAATATAATATTATATTTCGCTAATAATAACCTATTATTATTGCTAGTTTTAATTTATTTCGTTTACAAACTATAGCTAACCCCTTGTGCAACTTTTTTTGAGTCGTTGATTTCATTGGGTTTCAGAAACATGGATTTACTTAAAATCTGCTGAAAGTCTTATTCTCTCCTAGAAAGTTGCACACCAC